>FTDJ01001118.1_pt1 | contig 10933 bp, 10 predicted proteins | sample 1639861 | NCBI WGS metagenome assembly FTDJ01 (sample SAMEA3914869, study PRJEB12502) | metagenome | biome: forest; material: soil | place: USA | collected 2012-03-12 | depth 0.1 m | reverse complement strand
GGGCCGTAATAGTCGCCCTTGATCGAATGGGCGCCGCGGTGCTTGGCGATCTGCGGCGCCTCGTGATCCTTGCGCACGATGATCTCGGCGAACATCTTGTCGTCGCGCAGCAGCACGTTGTAGCGCGGCTTCAATGCCTTGATCAGGCGCGCTTCCAGCAACAGGGCCTCGCCCTCGGTCTGGGTGCGCACCAGCACCATCTCGCAGGTCAGCGCCACCATGCGGCCGATGCGCTGGGTGTGGAACCGCCCCTGGGCGTACTGCAGGATGCGCTTCTTCAGCGACTTGGCCTTGCCGACGTACAACACTTCGCCGTCGTGGCTCAGCATGCGGTAGACGCCGGGCTTGTCGGGCGCCAAGTCGGCTTCGCGCTTGATCAGCGCCGCGCCGGTCAGGCGCGGCTCTTCGCAGATATCTATGATTACTTCGTCGCTCACGATTCGCAGTCTAGTCCGGTTTGCCGGCAGATGGGAATCACACCTCGCCGCGGCAAGAGACGGCAGCAGCTTGCACGATGGGAATAATTGCGGCACGGTCATCGCGTTCAGGGGAGATCATCGTTATGCGAAATGCCGTATCCGCCACCGCGCTCGCCGTCTTGCTGGCGACCGTCGCCGTGAGCGCCGAAGCCGCGCCCGTGCATCACGGCCATCGCGCCGCCGCCGCGCCCCTGGCGACGCCGCCCGCCACCGCCGACGTCTTCGCCATCGTCTCCTCCGCCGGCACGCACGGCTATTCCGATCACTGGATCGCCGCCGACGGCCGCCACATGTCGCGCGAGACCTGGACCCTGCGCGGCCAGGTGTTCGACCTGGAGGCCGCGCAGACCTTCGGCGCCGACGGCATGCCCGCGACCATCCGCGTGCGCGGCACCACGCCGCAGGGCGATGCCGGCGAAACCTTCGCGGTCGCCAAGGGCCACGCCGTCTGGAAGAGCCCGATCGATGCGGGCGGGGCGGCCTATGCCGCGCCGGCCTTTTACCTGACGTTCGGCGGCCCGATCACCGAAAGCATCGAATTCTACGAAGCCTTGCTGAAGGCGCCGGACCAGTCGCTGGCCCTGCTGCCCGGCGGCAAGGCCCATGCCGAAAAGCTGGCCGATCTCACCGTCGGCGACGGCGCGCTGAAAAAAACGGTCACCGCCTATGCCATCACCGGCATCGCCAATACGCCCTTTCCGGTATGGATGACCCAGGACGGGCATTTCTTCGCCGCCGCCGGGCCGATCTCCCTGGTGCCCAAGGGATACGAAGGCACGGTCGACGCGCTGAAGACCGCCCAGACGGCAGCGCTGGCGCAGCAGGCCCAGGCCATCGCCCACCGCTTCCTGAAGGCGCCGGGCGCGCCGGTCGCCTTTGTCCACGTCGAAACCTTCGACGCCGACCACGCGCAGTTCCTGAAGAACCAGACCGTGGTGGTGACCGGCGGCAAGATCACCGCCGCCGGACCCTATGACAGCACCGCCGTGCCGGCCGACGCCGAAGTCATCGCCGGCGCCGGACACACCCTGGTGCCCGGCCTGTGGGATTCGCATCAGCACATCGGCGACGATTTCTCCGGCCCCATGCTGCTGTCTCTGGGTGTCACCTCGGCGCGCGATCCCGGCAACGACAACGCCCTGACGATCGACCGCGCCAAACGGCGCGCCGCCGGCGACCTACTGATGCCCAGGGTCTATGCCTCGTCGCTGATCGACGGCAAGGGGCCGAACAGCGCGCAACTCGGCACCGTCGTGTCGTCGCAGGCCGAGGGCATCGCCGCCGTCGACAAGGCCAAGGCCGACGGCATGGTCGCCGTCAAATTCTACGGCTCCCTGCCCAAGGACTATGTCAAGCCACTGGCCGCCGAGGCGCACCGGCTGGGCCTGCACGTCCACGGCCACGTCCCCATGGGCATGCGGCCGTCGGAAGCCATCGCCGACGGTTATGACGAGATCACCCACATCTATTTCGTGATGATGGAGGCCATGCCCGACTCGGTCGTGTCGAAATCGAACGGCATCCTGCGCCTGCAGGGCATGGGCATGTACGCCAAGGACGTCGACCTGGGCGGCCCGCCGATGAAGGGGCTGATCGCCGAGATGGGCGAAAAGAAGATCGCCTCCGATCCGACCCTGGTCGTCGGCGAAGAAATGCTGGTCGCCGAGAATGGCGAGATGTCCCTGGCCTACGCGCCGTTCGTCGGCACGCTGCCTCCGGCGACCGAGCGCAATTTCCGCACCGGCGGATTGCAGGTCGCGCCGGGCTATACCCGCGCCCAGTATCGCGCCGGCTTCAAAAAGCTCGAAGACCTGGTGCTGGCCATGCACAAGGCGGGCGTGCCGATCGTCGCCGGCACCGACGGCTCCGGCATGGAACTGGTGCGCGAACTGGAGCTCTATGTCGAGGCCGGTTTCACGCCGGCCGAGGCGCTGGAAACCGCCACCCTGGCCCCAGCGAAACTCCAGCACGCCGAGGCCAGTGTCGGCTCGATCGCCGTTGGCAAGGCGGCCGACCTGGTCCTGGTCGAAGGCGATCCGTCGCAGCACATCGGCGACCTGCGCCACACGCGCATGGTGATGATGGATGGCATTCCGATGGATGCCGATGCCCTGCGCACCGTGTCGGGTTTTTCAGGGCGCCCGAAGTAAGCGCTGAGGCGATCAAACGACATTCCGACGCCTTTCGTCGGCAAGCGCGACCGCGCGCCGCCGCTCATGCGGCGCCTGCACTAAGAATGCAACATTATCTCATCACGCCTTCGTGAGCTTTTGCTTTCGTTGCGCGGCGAAATGGGTTAGACAGGAAGCATTCCTGAACTTTTGTTACGAGTCCCGATGCCGGCCCCGGCCCGTACGCCTACGGCTTCTTCCGCCCCGAAGGGCGAAATCCGCGCCCTCACCGGCCTGCGCGGCATTGCTGCGCTTTACGTCGTCTTCTTCCATGCCAACGGCCAGTACCGCATGCCGGACCTGATCCGGCCGTTCATCCGCCACGGCTATATGGCGGTCGACCTGTTCTTCATCCTCAGCGGCTTCGTCATGGCCATGACCTATGCCGGCCTGTTCGAGAACGGTTTCTCCTTCAAGAGCTTCAAGCAGTTCCTGCTGCTGCGCCTGGCGCGCATCTATCCGTTGTTCGCGCTGATGACCGTGCTGACGGCCATACTGATCGCCACCGTGCTGTCCAAGACCTACAGCTTCAACCATCTGGGCACGGCGCTGCTGTTCAACTTCACCCTGACCCACGTCTGGGGCTTCGCCAATTCCGTGGTGCCGCCGTCGTGGTCGATCTCGACCGAATGGGCGGCTTACCTGTTGTTCCCGGTCGGCGTGTTCGTCGGCCTGCGCCTGCCGCGCCGCTGGAGCGTGCTGGGCCTGGCCGTCAGCTTCGCCGTCCTGGCGATCATCGCCTATGGTCCGACGTGGATCGCCCAGACCGAAATGCACCGCCGCCACGGACCGCTGGATATCGTCAGTTCCTATGCGCTGGGCACCACCCTGCGCTGCCTGGCCTCCTTCTATATCGGCCTGGTCGCCTACCGTTTCCGCGACCTCATTCCCGCGCGCGGCGCCGGCGTCTTCTTCCTGGCGATCATCGCCCTGTTGTGCATCAAGGGCACGGACCTGCTGCTGATCCCGGCCTTCGCCCTGCTGATCATGTCGCTGTCGACCGACGAAGGCTGGCTGGCGCGGGTGCTGCAGACGCGCGTGATCTACTGGCTGGGCGTGATTTCCTACGCGCTGTACCTGATCCACGACCTGGTGCTGCGTATCGTCTTCCGCGCCATTCCGGCCGCCGGTTTCCACTACCCGATGCTGACGGCGCTGATCGCCTCGATCGTCATCTCGCTGGCCCTGGCGACCCTGTCGCACTACGGCTATGAGCGGCCGTCGCGCAAGATCTTCCGCAACCTGGTCGGACGCTGGTTCGAGAGCCCCGCGCCGAAGGCCCCGGCCGAAACCGAGACGGCCAAGGCGGCCTGACCGGCTACCAGAACGGGTCCGGAGGAAAGCCCAGCAAGGCTTCGTGGATGCGGCGCAGCGAGCCTCCGTCGATATCGGCCGGCAGGTCGTCGATGGCGAAAAAGCCGACGTTCTTGATCTCGCCGTGCGACGTCATCTCGCACCTTTCCCAGGCCTCGACACGAAACAGCAGGACGTGGTCGCCGGGAAAAAAGACCTCGTTGGAATGCACCGACAGCAATCGCGGCGGCTCCAGCGGATTGATCCCCGCCTCCTCGCGCAGCTCCCGCGCCACGGCGTCAGGCGCCGTTTCACCGGCGTCGACGCCGCCGCCGGGCAGCCACCAGCCCGGGATGTAGGTGTGCTCGATGAGCAGCACCTTGCCGGCCGCGTCGGTCACCAGACCGCGCACCCCCAGCGTCTTGCCGCGCGTCAGCCGCGAGCGTGCGAAAAAGAACGGCCGGGTATAGGGCTCGACGAGGCGTTTCCAGTCTTCCATGGGGCGAATCAGGTTGCGGAAAGGGTCGGCGGCCATGATGTCGATCATCCCTTTACGGCAGGTGAATTTATACTTGTCTCGCGTGCAGGAGGCGGTTATCAGCGATAGGGTATCCTTAGCGATATCATATCGATCGTGGAGCGCGCCATGCTGGCCATCACCATCCTCGCTGCCTATCTCGTCGTCATGGCGGCCTTAAACGTCCTCGACTTCGGCCGCGTTGACTAAAACGGCCCTCGTTACCGGCGCCGCGAAGCGGATCGGCCGGGCCATCGCCACAACCCTCGCCCACGCCGGCTACGATGTCGCCGTGCATTACGGCACGTCGCGTGACGACGCAGCCGCCGTCGCGGCCGAACTGCAAGGTTTCGGCGTACGCGCCGTGCCGGTCCAGGCGGATCTCGGCGACGTCAGCCAGGCGGCCCCGCTATTGGCCGCCGCCCGCGATGCGCTGGGCCCGATCTCCGTTCTCGTCAACAATGCGTCGATGTTCGCCGACGATCGCGTGGCAACCGTCACGCCCGAAAGCTGGCACACCCATATCGACACCAACCTGCTGGCGCCCATCCTGCTGGCCCAGGCCTTCGCGGCCCAGCCCGACCTGCCCGGGGACGCCTCGATCATCAACCTGATCGACCAGCGCGTGCTCAAGCCCTCGCCGGTGTTCTTCAGCTACGGCCTGTCGAAGGCCGGCCTGTGGCACGCGACGCGCATCCTGGCCCAGGACCTGGCACCGCGCATCCGCGTCAATGCCGTCGGCCCCGGCCCGACTCTGAAATCGATCCACCAGAGCCAGGCCGATTTCGACCGCGAGGCGCGCGCCACCCTGCTGCAGAAACCGACCTCGCCCGAAGAGGTCGCGGCCACGGTGCTCTACCTGCTCAACGCCCCCTCGGTGACCGGCCAGATGATTTGCGTCGACTCGGGACAGCACCTGGAATGGCGCAACGCCGACGATGACGATATTTAAGCGCGTAGCGCCTTATTCGTGCGCGCTCGGCCAGCTCCCGGAAGCTCGACGACATCTGAAGCGCTTCGCGAACGCTCAGGTTCAGGCCGCCTTGGCCTGAAGCCTCAGGCGCTTGGTCAGGAAGGTCTTGAGCGTCTTGCGCGCCGGCATTTCGAAATAGGTGTAGCTCCACCGTGCCAGCACCGTCGCCAGGGTCATGAAGCCCAGGAAGAACCAGGGCGAGCCCAGGATCGCGGCGCGCTGCTCATACGGCCAGTGCGCCGCCAGGATCATCACTCCGATCTGCAACGGGAAATGCAGCAGGTACAGCGAATAGGAGATGTCGCCGATCCAACTCAGGCTATGCAGGCGCTCGCGGCTGAGCAACGGCGTACGCCAGCGGTCCTGACGCAGGCCCAGCGCCACCAGGGTCAACGGGATCAGGCCGTAGACGAAGCCCTCCGTCGTGTCCCAGCCGTGCGATATCTGCACATAGGGCAAGGTCTGGGGCGGCTGGCCCGCGCCGGTCAGGGCCATCCAGATATGCGGCTGGGTCCGGATATAGGTCAGCAGCCACAGGAAGGGCAGCGTCCATTTCAGCGTGGTGTCGACGATCTTCAGCCACTTCTTGTCCTTCAGCCCTCGCACGTCCTGAACGACATAATAGGCCAGACCGCCGAAGAAGAAGGACGGCACGCCGCGGGCGAAGTCGTAGGCCTGATCGGCCTCAAGGTGGCGAAAGACCAGCCCCAGCACGATCACCACCGCGACCATGGTCGGCTTGTTGAGTTTGACGTAGCTTAAGACAAAAAACACCGCGTACAGGAAGACCTCGACCGAGATCGACCAGGACGGGCCGTTGAAGGTCTGTTCGGCGTGGGGAATCCACTGGTGCACCATGAACAGGTTCAGGGCGAAATTGGAAACCGTATTGTGATGGTAGATGTAGCTGTAGCCATACAGCGCATGGAACGCCCACTGCGCCAGGGCGACCGCGATGAAGGTGGCGAAGAATAGCGGATACAGGCGCGAGAAACGCGCGATGAAGAAGCTCTTCACCCCCATCTTCCGTTCGGCCAGCGCGTTGGCATACAGCCAGAAGAAGACGTAGCCGGAGATCGAGAAGAACAGCTCGACGAAGAACTGGCCGTAGACATAGACCGGCTCGAGCAGGGTCAGGAACGGCAGGCGAGCGTAGTCGAAACCCGTCAGATCGGAAAAGAGGAAGTGCTTGTAGTGGTAAATGACCACCAGGTAGGAGGCAAATCCGCGCAGGATATCCAGTTCGAAGAACCGGCCTTCACCGCCCGGATTGTAATCAGCCACCTGGCTGATTTCCGACACGCGTGCTTCCGACACTCTGGCGGCTTCTGTCGCCACACCCTGACTCCCGATCAAACCGACCTTTCCACACTATATAGCGCAAGGCTTTCCAAAGCGCTACGCCACGCCGATTGATCGAATATCGCCAGGGCCGCCATGGCCTTGCCGGCATAGCCGCGCGCCACGGCCTGCGCCTGATCGAGCGCGCCCGAGGTACGCATCAGGGCCTGGGCATGCTCAAAGTCGCCGGCCTTCTGCTCGCGCTTGCCGATCGTGCGTTCCCAGAAGGCCATGTCGGTGGCGCGCGTCGCGCGCATGGCCAGGATCAGCGGCAGGGTCGACTTGCCTTCGGCGAAGTCGTCGCCGGCATTCTTGCCCAGCGCATCGGCCGAGCCCTGATAGTCAAGCACATCGTCCTGGATCTGGAAGGCCAGGCCCAGGTTGAGGCCGTAGTCGTGCAGCGCCTTGATGCGCGCTTCGGGCGCATTGGCGGCGACCGCGCCGGCTTCCGAGGCGGCGGAAAACAGCGCCGCCGTCTTGGCCGAGATGATTTCGATATAGTCGGCCTGGGACAGGTTGAGATCGAAGGCCTTGGTCAATTGCATCACCTCGCCCTGGGTGATGATGGCCGAGGCCTTGGACAGGATGTCGAGCGCGCGCAGGCTGCCCGTCTCGACCATCAGTTCGAAGGCGCGGGCGAACAAGAAGTCACCGACCAGGACCGAAGACGGCGCGCCCCAGATCAGGTGGGCGGCGACCTTGCCGCGGCGCAGTTGCGACGAGTCGACGACGTCGTCGTGCAGCAGGGTCGCCGTGTGGATGAATTCGACGGCGGCCGAAAGCTTGTAATGGTTGGCGTTGTCGGTGCCGCACAGGCGCGCCGCGGCGACGCACAGCAGCGGCCGCAGCCGCTTGCCGCCGGCGGCGATCAGGTGATCGGCCAGCGCCGGAATGACGGCGACTTCGGACTGCATCCGATCACGGATCATCGCATTGACCGCGACCATGTCGGTCTCGGTCAGCGCCACCAATGCCTTGACGTCGGCGGACGCCCCGGCGCCGGCCGGACGCACCGCTTCGATATTGGCCGAATCCAAAACCTTAACTCCCGACAATAAGCCCAGTAAGGCCATAGACTGCCTTAACGGCATAGTCCATGCTTTCCGACGCAAAAGCCCCTTGCGGTTATTCACCTTTTGCGGCGAAACGTTCAACTGAAAGCCTCATGCCCTTAAAGCGACCGCCACTTTCGGGGTAAACATGAGGCACTGGAAACTACGATAATAACAGGCCACCGGATGACCGTCCCCGCCGACCCCGGCGCCGAAAATGCCATTTCTCGAAAGGACGCGACTTTTTCGCATCTGCTGGCGGGTCGCGTCAAGCTCGCGCAGCCGGTCAAAGGCTACCGCGCCGGCATGGATGCCGCACTCCTGGCGGCGGCGTGCGCGTCCATCTGCGACGAAAAGCCGCGTGCGGCCGATGCGCTCGAACCCGGCTGCGGCGCGGGCGCGGCGCTCTTGTCGCTGAAGGCGCGTTGCCCGCGGCTTCGCCTGACCGGCATCGAGCGCGAAGCCGATTATGCCGACCTGGCTCGCGGCAATGTGATCCTGAACCAGGCCGCCGATGTGACAATTTTGACCGGCGATGTCGGCCAGGGCTTCCGGGCGCTGGGCATCGAGCGTGTCGACCTGGTGCTGTGCAATCCGCCCTATTTCGACGATCCCGGCCAGCTTCGCGCGCCGCACGATGCCAAGCGCGCGGCGTGGATCGCCGATGACGGGCTCCTTGCCTGGCTCGACTTCGCCATGGCGGCGGTCGGGGACGGCGGCGACATCGTCTTCATCCACCGCGCCGACCGGCTGGGCGATCTGCTGAGTGGGCTGTCGGCGCGGTGCGGCTCGTTCATGGTGCGGCCGATCCAGCCCTTCGCCGACAAGGACGCCAAGCGTGTTCTGGTCCGCGCCCAGCGCCTGGGCAAGGCGCCACTGCGCCTGCTGCCGCCGCTGGTCCTGCACGATGGCGGCGCCCGCAAGCATACCGATGAAGTCGAAGCTATCCTGCGCGGCGAGGCCGTGCTGGCTTGGTCATCTTAGGCAAAATCCGCAACCGCGTGCGCTTCGCATCGATGGTCAACAGGGCCCCTTGTTCGAGGTCCGCCGCCATCTGCTGCAAGGCCCTGACGACGACATCACCTACCGATTCCGGCCGAACGTCCGCGCCGCGCACCTGGATAACGCTTGGCTTGTTGTCCCCGCTGGCGGCCAGAATGGTCCCGAAATCGAGATCGTGCGTGAAGACGACGTGACCATGATTTTCGGCGTAGGCCATGATCTCGCGATCGGATGCATCGACAGCGCCGATCTCCGACCAATGAACGGCGTCAGGTTCATATCGATCAGCAGCTTCATTCCGCGGCGATATCGACTTCGCGTTCCTCAGAGCGCCATGCGGCGTAGAGCAGCGATTGCAGGACATCCTCACGCTCAAGATAAGGATAGTCTGCCAACACCTCGTCTACACTACGCCCAATCCCTATCTGGCCGACAATCGTACCGACGGTCACGCGCATGCCGCGCACGCACGGCTTGCCGCCCATGACATCGGGTTTCTGCGTTATACGATCGAAAGTGTCCATGTGCCGACTATAACCGATCGGTAGGCGAAAAGCTATTTTCGCGACGCCACACCATCCAGGTAGACCTTGGTGCGGTCCAGAAGATTGTCCTTCAAGGCCGCCCGCCGGGTCAGCAGATCGGGGCTTCCGGCGTCGTAGTCCGCCATCAGCCGGCGCACGAAATCGCCCGACTGCACGTCCTTCAGCACGTCCTGCATCGCCGCTTTCGACGCCGCGCCGATCACCCGCGGCCCGGTCAGGTAGGCGCCGTATTCCGCCGTGTTGGAGATCTTCTCGAAGCCGCCCGACATGCCGAGTTCCCACAACAGGTCGACCACCAGCTTCAACTCGTAGCAGGTCTCGAACCACGCCACTTCGGGCGGATAGCCGGCGTCGACCAGGGTCTGGAACCCGTTGCTGACCAGTTCGCGCGTACCGCCGCACAGCACCACCTGCTCGCCGAACAGGTCGCTTTCGCATTCGGCCTTCATCGTCGTTTCCAGGATGCCCTTGCGTCCGCAGCCCAGGGCCGCGGCGAACGACAGGCCCAGGCCCTTGGCGCGGCCCGTGGCGTCCTGGTGCACGGCGAACAGGCAGAACACCCCCTCGCCGGCCACGTAGATGTCGCGGATGCGCGGGCCGATGCCCTTGGGCGAGACCAGCAGTACGTCGACATCGGCCGGCGGCGTCACCAGGCCGAAATTGACCGACAGGCCGTGGGCGAAGACCAGGGCCTGGCCGGCCCGCAGGTTCGGCGCGATCTCGTCACGGAACAGCGACTGGTGCGCCTCGTCCGAGGTCAGCACGACCATGACGTCCGCCCAGGCCACGCCTTCGGCCACGGTGACGACCTCGAAGCCGTCGGCCTCGGCCTTCGCGCGCGTTCTTGAGCCGGGCTTGAGCGCCACCTTGATCCGCCCGACGCCCGAATCGCGGGCATTCAGCGCCTGGGTCCGCCCCTGGCTGCCATAGCCGATAATGAGCACCTTCGCGGCGCGAATGACGCTTAAATCGCAGTCGGCATCGTGATAAACAGGCAGGGACATGGGGGCGCGCCTCAGCAGAATCGGTGTACGGATTTAGCATGTTTGACCATCAGGAATATCAGTATCTCAACCTGCTGCGCGACCTGCTCGACAACGGCGCGCGCCGCGAAGACCGCACCGGCACCGGCACGCTCGGTTTCTTCGGCAGCCAGATCCGCTTCGACCTCAGCCAGGGCTTTCCGCTGCTGACTACCAAGAAGGTCCATTTCAAGTCGGTGGCCGTCGAACTGCTGTGGTTCCTGCGCGGCGACACCAATATCAAATATCTCCACGACCACGGCGTCAGCATCTGGGACGAATGGGCCGACGAAAACGGCAATCTCGGCCCCGTCTACGGCAAGCAGTGGCGATCGTGGGCGGCGCCCGACGGCCGCAGCATCGACCAGATGCAGCAACTGGTCGAGAACCTGAAGACCAATCCCTATTCGCGCCGCCACGTCATCTCGGCGTGGAACCCGGCCGAGGTCGAGGACATGGCGCTGCCGCCGTGCCACTGCCTGTTCCAGTTCTATGTGCAGAACGGCCGCCTGTCGTGCCAGCTCTACCAGCGCTCGGC
>FTDJ01000287.1_pt1 | contig 11024 bp, 6 predicted proteins | sample 1639861 | NCBI WGS metagenome assembly FTDJ01 (sample SAMEA3914869, study PRJEB12502) | metagenome | biome: forest; material: soil | place: USA | collected 2012-03-12 | depth 0.1 m | reverse complement strand
CTTCTGTTCGGCCTTGGTCGATTTCGGCCCGATCAGCATGCCGTAACCGCCCGACAGGTTGACCGCCTTGACCACCAGCTGATCGAGGTGGTCGAGGACGTAGGCGCGGTCCTTGTCGTCCTCGCAGATATAGGTCTTGACGTTGTGCGAGATCGGCTCCTCGCCGAGGTAGTACTTCACGATCTTGGGGACATAGGCGTAGATCGCCTTGTCGTCGGCGATCCCGGTGCCGGGCGCATTGGCGAGCGCCACATTGCCCTTGGAATAGGCCCGCATGATGCCCGGAATGCCGAGCAAACTATCCTTGCGGAACACTTCCGGGTCGATGAATTCGTCGTCGATGCGGCGATAGATGACGTCGACGCGCTGCAGCCCTTCGGTGGTGCGCATCCAGACGATGTCGTCGTCGACGATCAGGTCTGAGCCCTGGCACAGGGGCACGCCCATCTGCTGCGCCAGGTAGGCGTGCTCGAAATAGGCCGAATTGTAGATGCCGGGCGTCAGCACGACGATGTTCGGGTCTTCGCGGCCGTCGGGGGCGATGTGCTTCAGCGTCTTGTAGAGATGGTCGCCATAGTCGCTGACCGGGCGCACCTTCAGGGTGTGAAAAGCATCGGGCAGGATGCGCTTGAGCACGGCGCGGTTTTCCAGGACGTAGGAAATGCCCGACGGACAGCGCAGATTGTCTTCCAGCACGTAGAATTCGCCGTCGGCATCGCGCACGAAATCGGTGCCCGAAATATGCGTCCACACGCCCTTCGGCGGTTTCAAGCCCTCGCAAGGCTTGAGGTAACAGGCGGAACTGAAGATCAGCTCGGCCGGGATCGCCTTGTCCTTGAGGATCTTCTGGTCGTTATAGATGTCCTGGATGAACAGGTTGAGCGCCGTGATGCGCTGGGCGATGCCGCGTTCGAGCTTGGCCCAGTCCTTCGACGACACCATGCGCGGAATGATGTCGAAGGGCAGGATTTTTTCAGTGCCCTTCTTGTCGCCATAGACGTTGAAGGTGTTGCCCGACTGATAAAGGATGTCTTCGGCGTGTTTTTGCCGGCGCTTGAGCTCAGCCTTGCTGAGTGTATCGATCTGTTCGACCAGCGGCCGGGCGCCGGCGTGCGGCACCCCGTCCTTCTTGAAGAGTTCGTCGTAAAAGCCGTCGGTCTTGTACGTCTCAAGCGTCAAGGCGTGTCCTTTCGCCGGGTTTAAACAGAACTACTGAAACACCTCGTTCATCGTCACCTGAACGCGCAGCGTTTCCTTGCCGCCGCCGCGGTAGATCGTGCCCGAGGTCGGGGTGGCGTCGAGATAGTGGCGGCCGCAGGCGACGCGGACGTGGTCCTGGGTCACGCGGATGCCGTTGGTCGGATCGAAGCCGCGCCAGCCGAGATAGGGGATGTAGATCTCAACCCAGGCGTGGCTGGCGTCGGACTGCATCTTGTTCTCGTAATTGGCGCCGGTGAAGACGTAGCCGACGCGATAACGCGCCGGCACGCCGAGCAGGCGGGCCAGGCACACGAACAGGTTGGCGAAGTCCTGGCACACGCCTTCGCGCATGGCATAGACGTCGAACGGCGTCGTGGCGACCGTCGTCGATCCCGGCACGTAGCGGTAGTCGCGATAGATGGTCTGGTTGATGTCGTTGAGGGTGTCCATGAGATGGCGGCCGTTACGCTCGGCAAAGCTCATGGCGTAGCTGATCAGCTCGGTCAGCTGTGTTTCCGGCAATTCCGGCGGCAGCAGGTAGGGCTCCATCATCGTCCGCTGCCACGGCATCATGGTCAGGGGAATGAAGGTCTGGCGCTGGTCCGGCGACAGGTCGTCGGGCGGGGTGCCGTAGATCTTGACCAGCGAGCGGCACGACACGGTCAGCTTCTGATAGGGCCGGATAATGCTGTAGTGCAGGTTCTGATTGCCGAAGACGTCCTCGCAGCGCATCTCCTCGCCCTCCGCCGACAGCGACAGGGTCGAATTGACGACTTCTTGCGACGTATCCTCGACCGGCATCAAACGGAAGATGTGGGTCGAATGCTCGACCTCGCGCTCATAGGCGTATTCGGTCGAATGGACGACGTCGTAGAGGCGGTAGGTAAGGGGCGAGCCGTCCGGCGCGTGGGTCAGTGAGCGCGTGTTCAGGATGTTGTGCTGAACGGTCTTCATCTGCTGCAGCGATTGCAGGATCGACAGCTGCTGCGCCTGGGCCTGCTGGGCGGCAAAGGCCGGCGCCGGACGTGCGCCGGTGATGCGCGTATTGGCGCCGGGCACGACGACGCCCTGCAGATGGCCGTCCTGTTCGTGCTGGGCGGTCTGCGGCGGCTGTTTGGCCGGATCGTCCTTCTTGTTGGTCCAACTGATCGCGCCGCGGCGGGCGATGACCAGCTGTGCCTTCTGCATCGGCTTCCAGTTGCCCTGCTTGAACGGCGCCGAGGAAAAGACGAGCGCGGTGCGGAAGGTATCGCGCGGATTGCTGATGGCAAACGAGGCCGGCTCGGCGTCGAAGCCATCTTCCTCATGCGGCGGCTTGATGCGCGCATAGTACATCTTGGTCTCGGACTGCGAGCCGTAGAAGGCCGCGACCGTGATGCCATCGGAAATGACCATGTCGGCCGAGCCGAGATCATCGAGCTGCAGAAACCACGACAGCAGGACCTGATGATCGACCTCGCTCAAGGCGCGCGCGCCGTAGTCCTGGACGCGGCCGAGCAGGAAACAGAAGGCGAGCTCCGAATCCGTGCGGCCCATCGGTTCGAGAAAAATCGATTTATTGAAATGCAGCTTCTTCAGCGCCTCTTTATCGAGGTCGCCATTGTGCATGAACAGCCAGTCCTGGCCGGCGAAGCTGCGGGTAAAGGGCTGAGTTTCCAGGTGGGTATAGCCGGACGCGGCACCGCGCACCTTGCAGAAAAACACCGTCGAGCGGAACGAATCCCAGTCGTGCATGGCGCCGCGCAGCGTCTTGGTGTCGCGCGCCGACGGATCCTTGGCGACGATCGCCGCCTTATTGTCACCGGGATACCAGGCTAAACCCCAGCCCAGCGTATGCTCGCCTTTCTGGGGGCCCTTGCGGAACTTCAGGTCGATCATCGGGCTGCTCAGCCCGTCGAAGGAAAACGCCAGAATGTCGGCCGAAATCGCACTCACTACATTCGTTCCTCTGCTGCTCTCTCGTTTGCTTTCGCCCGCGAACGAAATTTCGAAAGATGCTGCGTTGCAACTAGACTTTTTAAAAATGCGGTTGTCTAGTCCTGTTAAGCGACGATGACACTTTTTTTGCGATTCCGTAACGGGCACGCAAAACCGAATCTTCGCCGCTTCAAAATATTATAAGGATTCGGGACCGGTCCGCATGAGTCTTCTCGTCGCCCAGCATCACGTCAGCGATTACCGCTACGACCGGCCGATCACTCTCGGACCTCAGCTGATCCGGTTGCGTCCCGCACCGCACACCAGGGCCCATGTCCAGTCGTACGCCTTGAAGGTCGAGCCGGCCGGCCACTTCATCAACTGGCAGCAGGATCCGTTCGGCAACTATCTGGCGCGGGTTATATTTCCGGAAAAGACGAATTATTTCCGGGTCGAGGTCGATCTGGTCCTGGAGATCAAGGTCTTCAATCCGTTCGACTTTTTCCTTGAAGACACAGCCAGCCACTATCCGTTCGCCTATGAAGCCGGCCTGGCCGAAGAGTTGGCGCCCTATCTCGAGATCAAGGAAAACGACGACGTTCTTCTCGATTACGTGAAGTCTGTGCCCGATGCGGCGCCTGACGGCAGCACCTGGGGCACGGTCGATTTCCTCGTCGCCTTCAATCAAAAGATCAATGCCGACCTTGGCTATACGCTGCGCATGGAGGCGGGCGTTCAGACCTCGGCCGAGACGCTTAACCGGCTTCAGGGGTCGTGCCGCGATATGGCGTGGCTGGCCTGTCAGATCCTGCGCCACAAGGGCCTGGCGACGCGCTTTGTCTCCGGCTATTCGATCCAGCTGAAGGCCGATATCGCCTCGCTCGACGGGCCGTCGGGGGTTTCTCAGGACGTTACCGACCTGCACGCCTGGTACGAAGTCTATCTGCCCGGCGCCGGCTGGATCGGGCTCGATCCGACCTCGGGAATGTTCACCGGCGAAGGCCATATTCCGCTGTGTTGCGCCCCCAATCCGACGTCGGCGGCACCCATCACCGGCGCCCACGAAAAGGCCGAGGCGACCTTCCATCACGAAATGACGCTCAACCGCGTCTATGAATCGCGCCGTGTCACCAAGCCTTATTCGGATGGTGAATGGCGCGATATCGACGCGCTCGGCCACAAGGTCGATGCTGCGTTGGACAAGCAGGACGTACGCCTGACCATGGGCGGCGAGCCGACCTTTGTCAGCCTCGATGACCGCACCGGCGACGAATGGCATTTCACGGCGCTCAGCGACGCCAAGACCAGGCTGGGCCACGACCTGTTTCAGCGCCTGTCGGCCAAGTTTGCCAATGGCGCCCTGGCCCAGCACGCCCAGGGCAAGTGGTACCCTGGCGAAATCCTGCCGCGCTGGGCGATGAATATGTTCTGGCGTAACGATGGCAAGCCGCTGTGGCTCGATCCGGGCTTGCTGGCCGATCCGCAGGCCAAGGCCGCGAAGGCCGATCCGGCCGTGGCTCAGACCTTTCTGGCGCAACTGGCCGAGGTCCTGGGCGTCGGCGCGCGCAATGTCATCTCGGCCTATGAAGACATTCCCTACCTGTTGTGGAAGGAGCAGCGCATCCCGCTCGAAGGCGAGATGCTGGAAGCCGACGTCTTCGAGGTGACCGAGCGCAAGCGCCTGCAGGCGCAACTCGACGCCAATGTTGGCAAGCCTACGGGCTATGTCCTGCCGCTGATGATGTCGGCCAAAAGCGATCGTTGGCTGTCGCGCCGATGGGAATTTCGCACCGCCAAGATGATGTTGCTGCCCGGCAATTCGCCGGTCGGCCTGCGTCTGCCGCTTGGGTCTTTGCCGGTTATCGATCAGGCCCTGGTCGACGCCCACATGTTCCCGGAGCGCTCGCCGTTCGCGCCGACCGATGCCTTGCCGGATACGGCAAAGGTGGTTGCCAACTATTCCAAAAAACTGGAACCGAAGGCGGCAACAGACCGACTGGTCTCGGGCGAAGACGCAGCTTCATTGACCTTCGATGAGCCGAACGGCCTGGTGCGCACCGCCATCTGCGCCGAGGTCCGCGGTGGCAAGCTCCATCTCTTCTTGCCGCCCCTGAGCTATGCCGAGCACTATTTCGACCTGATCAATGCCATCCAGGCCGTGGCCGCCGGCCTGAAAACACCGGTGGTGATCGAAGGTTACAGTCCGCCGCGCGATCACCGCATCGAATCGATGTCGGTCACCCCGGACCCCGGCGTCATCGAGGTCAATATCCAGCCGGCCAGGTCGTGGGACGAGCTCAAATCGATCATCACCACGGTCTATGATGAGGCGCGTCAGGCGCGTCTGGTCGCCGACAAGTTCATGATCGACGGCAAGCGCGTGGCGACGGGCGGCGGCAATCACATCGTCATGGGGGCGTCGAAACCCGACGACAGCCCGTTCCTGCGCCGGCCCGATGTGCTGGGGTCGATGATCACCTTCTGGCAGAACCATCCCAGCCTGAGCTACCTGTTCTCGGGCCTGTATATCGGGCCGACGAGCCAGGCGCCGCGCATCGATGAGGCGCGCCACGAGTCGCTCTATGAGCTCGAAATCGCCCTGAAATCGCTGCCGGGCGGTGACAGTGAAGTTTCGCCATGGCTGGTCGATCGCCTGCTGCGCAATCTGCTCGTCGACCTGAGCGGCAATACCCACCGCGCCGAATTCTGCATCGACAAGCTCTATAGCCCCGACAGCGATCGCGGGCGGTTGGGCCTGCTTGAAATGCGCGGCTTCGAGATGAGCCCGCATCCGCAGATGAACCTGATCCAGGCCCTGCTGATCCGGGCCTTGGTCGCCGTTTTCTGGAAAAAACCCTATCGCGCCCCGCTGGTCCGCTGGGGCACGCAACTGCACGATCGCTTTATGCTGGGCCATTTCGTGCGCGAAGACCTTTCCGAAGTTCTGGAAGTCTTGCGCGCCAACGGCTTCAACTTCAGCCCCGACTGGTTCATTCCGTTCTTCGATTTCCGCTTCCCGAGCGTCGGCACCGTGCAGATCGGCGAACTCGAACTGGAGTTGAAAAACGCCCTCGAGCCCTGGCCGGTGATGGGCGAGGAGCACAGCGCCGGCGGCACCTCGCGCGGCGTCGATTCATCGGTCGAACGGCTGGAAGTCATCCTCAAAGGGGCGGTGCCGTCGCAGCACATCGTCACTTGCAACGGCCTGCGCCTGCCGCTCAACCCAACGCGCGACGCCGACACCCAGGTCGCCGGCGTGCGCTACAAGGCGTGGGCGCCATGGTCGTCGCTGCACCCCAACCTGCCGGTCAATACGCCGCTGGTCTTCGATGTCGTCGATACGCGTCTGGAACGCAGCCTCGGCGGTTGCCGCTACCACGTCATGCATCCGGGCGGGCGCAATTACGAGACCCTGCCGTTGAATGAGAATGAAGCCGAGGGCCGCCGCCTGTCGCGCTTCGAGGCGCCGACCCATACGGCCGGGCGCATCAAGACGCCGCCCCTGGTGATCAATCCCGACTATCCGCACACGCTCGATCTGCGCTGGCAAAGATCTTAAGCCGGGTTGGCGACCCAGCCCTGCATCTTGTCCTGGACATCGCGGATCTGCTTCGGCGTCCATTCTTGCTCGATCATGACGAGCTTGCGCATGGCGTCGCGGCGGCCCTGGCGCGCGGCCAGCGTATACCAGAAATAGGCGCGTTCGCGATTGCCGGCTTCGCCGAGAGACGCCAGGTAGTTGTCGCCGACGCGTTCGCGCGCCTCGGGATCGCCGCGCAGCGCCGCCTGGCGAAACAGGGTGGCGGCCCCCACCGGATCGGGCTTGGGCTTGGCGTTGTAGCCGCTCAGATAAAGCTCGGCCAAGGCCTTCATCGAGCCCGCATGGCCGGCTTTGGCGGCGGCATCGAGATGGCGGGCGGCGCGGTCGTGGTCGGTGATGCAGCCCAACCCCCAGCGATACATGTAGCCGGCATAGATGTGGCCGCGGGCCTCGCCGGCCTCGGCCAATTTCTCGAACCCACGCATCGCCAGGCGGTAATAGCGGTCGGCGTCGCGGCCGATATGCGGATATTCGTGGTGGCGGTTGATGATTTCGGCCGTCTTGAGATAGCCGTAGGGATCACCGGCGCGGCCCTGATGGTAGTAGATACTGGCGGCGTATTGCCAGAAATAGTCGGCGCGATGCGGGTTGCGCGGGGCGCCGTCGCTGCCTTTTTCCAGCATCTTGGCGACTGTCTCGCAGGCCTTGGCGTCGCCGTGGAGCGCCTTGCGCCGGGTGCGGCCGTATTTGGTCAGCGGCCGCGACTTGATGAACCAGTGCTGCGGGATCAGATCGGCGATCATCCACACCACCAGGCCAATAAGGATCAGTACCAGAACGCCGATCCCGGCATAGGGGTTCATACGGTGGATAAAAGCGTACAGCTCATCGAACATGGCGTGCGTCCATGGATGTGCCCCGCGCGCAATCTAGGGCTTGTTGCGCCGCTGTCAAAGGGACGGGATTTTTCCAATTTGTCCGAAATCGCGATTGCTTTTTTATTGGCGCATTTGGCGCACATGGTAAGCTTGCGCAAACTCCGGGGAGGGACATCATGAAATCCGCACTGTATTTGATCGTTGCCATGGCTGTTGTAACGACGCCGGTTCTGGCCCGGCCGCGGCCGGTGATGGCCGCGCCGGCCGCTCAGCCGGCAGCCGCCTATACGCCTTCGCCCTATGACCGTGCGCCGTGGTGGATGAACCAGAGCGTCATCACCCAGACGGGCTATGTCTATGCCGAGGTGCCGGCCAATCGTGCGACTTTTTCGGCAACCTTCCAGACCAACGCCGATACCGTCGACAAGGCGCAAGCCAAGGCGATCGACAAGACCCGTGCGCTCAATCAGGCGCTCGACAAGCTGGGCAAGGACGCCGTGCGGGTGAACACCTCGTTTTCGATGCGCGCGCTTTATGAGGAATATCGCGACAAGAACGGCAACCGTATCGAGGACCAGCGCGCCGACAAGATCAATGGCTATCAGGTATCGCTGAACCTGAGCCTCGAAGTGCGCGACATGGCGGCCCTGGAAAAGGCCTATGCCCTGGTGCTGGCGGCCTCGCCGTCGTCGTCGACCAATATCGATTTCAACCTACAGACCAGCAACGAGCAGAACACCTGGATGGCCAATGAGGCGGTCAAGGACGCCCATGCGCGCGCCCTGGCGGCGGCTGAGGCGTCAGGCGGTCATTTGGGCGCGGTCAAGGTCATCGATCCGACGGGACGTGCCTGCGACACCGATATTCTGGCTCGGGCTCAGTCGGACGAAGAGGATGGCACGATGGCCGATAAGGTTTCACCGCCACCGCCCGTCGTGCAGCCGCGGATCACCATGGCCGAAGCGCCACCACCGCCGCCGGCACCGGCGGAAATGAATGACGCTGCCGCCCTCGAAGCCCAGGCCCTGAAGAACCCGTTCATTCAGACGCCGCCGCTGCAACGAATCGATGCCAAGGCTTGCGTCGTTTATGGTTTGAATTGACGCGAAACACCAAGAGGTGACTTGAATTCGCCATGTTGCGGCGCAATATTTTCCGGGTTGTCCTCTGAGGTTTCCCATGTCCGCCGATCAGACCGCCTCGTCGGTCGCCCCCGTCGTCAAGCCGTTCGCCTATGACCAGACTGTTTTGGTATTGCAGGGGGGCGGGGCGCTCGGCGCCTATCAGGCCGGCGCCTTCGAGGTGCTGCACGAAAACGATATCCGCCCGCAATGGATCGCCGGCATTTCGATCGGCGCCATCAACGCCACCCTGATCGCCGGCAATGCGCCCAATGACCGCGTCGCGGCGCTCAAGGCCTTCTGGGGCGCGCTGGGCATGTCGTTCCCGGGCGAAGACATGGCCCGTAAAAGCCAGGTCGCTGAGCTCAATTACCGGGCGCTCAGTGGCTTTTGGGCGACGGCCACCGGTGTGCCGGGCATGTTCCGGCCGTGGTTCTTGCCGCCCTGGTTCAATCAGGCGAGTACGCCAGAAGCGACGAGTTTTTACGACACGCGCCCGCTGCGCGAAACCCTGCTGAAATACGCCGATTTCGACCGTATCAACAGCGGCGAGGTTCGCCTTAGCCTGGGCGCGACCCAGGTGCGCACCGGCAATGTTGTCTATTTCGACACCAAGGATCAGAGCTGCACCATCACGCCGGAGCATGTGATGGCCTCGGCCGCCCTGCCGCCCGGTTTCCCGATGGTGACGATCGACGGCGAGCCTTACTGGGATGGCGGCCTGGTCTCCAATACGCCGCTGAGCTACATTCTCGACGCCGGCATCTCCAAGGATACGCTGGTGTTTCAGGTCGACCTGTTCAGTGCCGTCGGCCCGGAACCGGTCAATCTCGACGAGGTCCAGGAGCGCATCAAGGACATTGCCTATTCCAGCCGCACGCGGATGAATACCGACGCCTTCCTGGAAAAGTACCGGTTGCGTCACGCCATCCGCACCCTGGCTCAGCACGTCGATCCGGATATCCGCAAGAAGCTGTTCGCCGACGGCCTGCCGGGCGACGTCTATAATGGCCGCGTGACGCTGGTGCACATCATCAACCGCGCCAACCGTCGTGAGATCCAGTCCAAGGACTATGAGTTCTGGAAAGTGTCGATCGACTGCCACTGGCGCGACGGCATGAAGGACGCGGCCACCGCCATCGCCCAGGACAGCTGGCGCCAGGTCAGCGACCCCGAAACGGGGCTCGCCGTCTACGACTATATCCGTCCCGATCAGACCGCGGGATAAACCGCAAATAGCGCTTGGGCTTGGCTCGCGAACAGGGTAACGTCGGCGCGTGGGGGACGCGGAGACGTGCATGGGAAAGCAGACGGTTGCCATCGTGGCCGCCTTGGGATGTGTTTGGCCGGCCCTTATCTGGTCTGACGGGGCGCTGGCGCAACAATCGCCGCTGCCGCCGGTCGATTCATCGGTGATTTTTCAGGATTATCTCAAAACCGCCCAAGACGGCGATCCGGAGGCACAGGGTCGCATCGGCGACATGTACGCCCACGGTGAGGGCGTCGATCGCGACATGGGTCGGGCGCGAATGTGGGATGAGCGCGCCGCCGAGGCCGGTGTCTCGGGCGCTCAGGCCGCGCTCGGCGAAATGTACGAACGCGGTGACGGCGTGCCGGCCGATTTCGCCTTGGCCAAGAGCTGGTTTGAAAAGGCCGCGGCCCAGAACGACGATGAGGCCCTGTACCGGCTGGGCGTCATGGCCGACCGCGGCGAGGGCCGTCCGGTCAACTATGTCGAAGCGGCGCAACTTTACCGCCAGGCCGCCGACCGCGGCAATGCCGAGGCACAGTATCAGCTGGGCCTGATGTATACCGGCGGCGAAGGCGTGGCGCGCGACGACGCCGAAGCGGTGACTTGGCTCTACAAATCGGCGGCGCAAGGATATGACGATGCCCAGTTCGAGGTCGGCCTGCGCTATTTCGATGGCCGCGGTGTCGATCATGACGACGCCACGGCGTTTCACTGGTTCCTGCTGGCGGCGCAGCAGGGCGACGTCGAAGCGCAATACTATCTGTCGCGGATGTACGATTCCGGCCGCGGTATCGATCGCGACATCGTCCGCGCCTATGCCTGGGCCTTCCTGGCGGCGACCGGCAATAACCGCGACGCTCAGGCTTATCTGATCTCGGTCCAGGGCACGATGAGCCAGGAGCAGAAGGCCGACGCCATCAACATGGCCGACACTCTGATCGCCAAGCCGAAAGGCCACTAGGCGATTTTTGGGAGCGATTTTTTGGAAAATCGTCGCCGGAGTGCTTGCCAGAGGGAAAGGCCTTGGCTATACACCCGATCCTTCGCGAAGATGGGCGCTTAGCTCAGCGGGAGAGCACTACCTTGACATGGTAGGGGTCACAGGTTCAATCCCT
>FTDJ01000929.1_pt1 | contig 11053 bp, 11 predicted proteins | sample 1639861 | NCBI WGS metagenome assembly FTDJ01 (sample SAMEA3914869, study PRJEB12502) | metagenome | biome: forest; material: soil | place: USA | collected 2012-03-12 | depth 0.1 m | reverse complement strand
ATCTACGAACGGCTGGTCGCCATCAAGGGCGCCAATGCCGTCGCGCTGATCACCGGCGAGGAAAAGATCATCCCGCGCCTGCCGTCCTATTTCGTGTGCACGGTCGAGGCCATGCCGCTGGAGCGCCAGGTCGACTTTCTGGCGGTCGACGAGATCCAGCTGTGCGGCGACACCGAGCGCGGCTACGTCTTCACCGACCGCCTGCTGCATGCCCGTGGCCGGCATGAGACCGTCTTCCTGGGCGCCACCACCTTCGCGCCGCTATTCCGCCGCCTGTTCCCCGAAGCCGAGATCGTCACCCGCGACCGGCTGTCGGAACTGACCTATTCCGGCCCCAAGAAGCTGACCCGCCTGCCCAAGCGCTCGGCCATCGTCGCGTTTTCCACCGAGACCGTCTACGCCATCGCCGAACTGATCCGGCGGCAGCGCGGCGGCGCGGCCGTGGTCATGGGCAGCCTCAGCCCCAAGACGCGCAACGCCCAGGTCGCCCTGTTCCAGAACGGCGAGGTCGACTTTCTGGTCGCCACCGACGCCATCGGCATGGGGCTGAACATGGATATCGACCATGTCGCCTTTTCCGCCCTGTCGAAGTTCGACGGCAAGCACACCCGCCACCTGACCGCCCAGGAAATCGGCCAGATCGCCGGCCGCGCCGGCCGCTTTACCCGCGCCGGCACCTTCGGCGTGACGGGCGATTGCCACGAACTGGACGCCGACCTGGTCCACGCCGTGGAAAACCATATCTTCGCCCCACTGGAAGCTGCGCAGTGGCGCAACAGCGTGCTGGATTTCGCCAGCCTCGACGCCCTGCTGCGCAGCTTGACCCTGCCCTCGCCGCGCGTCGGGCTGCATCTGTCCAAGGAAGCGCTCGACGAAAAGGCGCTGCGCCTGATGGCCCAGGACGAGGACGTCGCCGCCAAGGTCCGGAACCCGGTCAGCTTGCGCATCCTGTGGGAAGCGTGCCAGTTGCCGGACTTCCGCAAGATCGGCCTGGACGAGCACCTGAAACTGGTCTCGCATCTCTTCTGGTCGCGGCTTGGCCCCGAAGGCGCCATCGCCGAGGACTGGTTCGAAGCCCAGGTCCAGAGCCTCGACAAGACCGAGGGCGATATCGACACCCTGTCATCACGGTTGTCGGGCGTGCGGACATTGGCCTATATTGCCCACCGTGGCGGCTGGCTGAAGCGCGTCGATCACTGGCGCGAAGTTACCCGCGGGCTGGAAGAACGGTTGTCGGACAAGCTGCACGAAGCCCTGATGCAGCGTTTTATCGATCAAAGGACCAGTGCCTTGCTGAAAGCCCTGAATGCCGAAGACGGGCCGCGCCCCGAGGTCAATGCCGAGGGTCAGGTGATTATGGAAGGCCATGTCGTCGGCGAGCTGAAGGGCCTGGACTTCAAGCTCAGCGCGTCCGAGACCGTCATCGAGGACAAGACGCTGCGTCAGGCGGCGCACCGCGCCATCACGCCGCTGCTGACCGATCGGCTGCGCGACCTCGGCAATACGGCGTCGAAGACGCTGCGCATCAAGAACGGCCAGGTACTGTGGCACGACGCGCCGGTGGCGCGCATCGAGTCCGGCGACTATTTCGCGCCGCAGATCAGGCTGCTGGCCGATATCGACAATCCGGCTCTGGTCGGGCGCGCCGTCAAGCGGCTGACCGACTATGTGCGCACGGTCAGCCAGACCCAGCTCAAGGGCCTGTGGAAGGCCAAGCAGGCGGCCGAGGCCGAAGGCACGCCGCCCCAGGTGCGCGCCATCGCCTATCAACTGTTCGAGAATGGCGGGCTGTTGCGCCGTGACGAGACGGTGAAGCTGTCGCCGGAAGACAAGGCCGCGCTGAAGGCGCTGGGCGTCGCCGGCCACCGCTATGCCTGGTTCCTGCCGGACATCCTGAACCCGAAGACGCGCACTTCATGCAGGGCTTCGGCGCCGCGGAAGGCCAACGCGCGCTGAGCCTGAAAGGGCTGCTGGGCCTGGGTGACCATCCGCCGGTATCGACGCGCACCCTGTCGCAGCTCGACAAGATCATGGGCAACGGCATCTATCAAAAGGGCGCGGTCTATGTGCGCGAAGGCGATTTCGCCTCTCTGGGCATGGACGACGCGGCGCGCGACGCGCTGATGCAGGCCCTGGGCTTCGCCAAGATGCCGGCGATCACGGTGCACGTGCCGGTCAAGCCGGTGGCGGCGCCCGCCAAGCCTGAACCGGCGGAAATCGATGTCTATGCCTGGGCATCGCCGGATGTCTTCGCTGTGGAGACACCGGCGCCCGTCGAAGAGGCCGTCGCGGCCGAAGTGCCCGCGGCCTTCGTCGAAGAGGAACGGATCGGCTGGCGCCCGCGCCGGCCCGACGGTGAGCGGCCGCAGCATCAGCGGCCGCGGCCGAAGAAGCCGCAACATGCCCACAGGACCGAGAAGACCGGGGGCGAAGGCCGGCCACATCGCGAGGGCAGGCCGGAAGGTTCGGCCGACGACAAGCCGCATCACAAGCACGGCAAGGGCAAGAAGCCGCATCCGAAGGGCGAACGTCCCGCGCCGAAGCCGGCCAAGGAACCGTACATCAACCCCTATTCGCCATTCGCCATCCTGCGCGAAAAGCTGAATACGCGCTGATCGGCGTTTTTGACAAAGTTTGCCAAAAGGCATAGGCTGGTGGCAGGAGACCGATCATGGCGACGATGAACATTTCCCTGCCCGATGCCATGAAGGATTGGGCGGAAGCCCAGGCCGAAACCGGCCGCTATAGCAATACCAGCGACTATGTCCGCGACCTCATCCGCCGCGACCAGGAGCGCGCCGAAAAGATCGCCGCGCTGCAAGCCAAGATCGACGAAGCCCGCGCCAGCGGCCCAAGCCCCTATACGTTCGAAGAGGTACGGCAGATGGCTCGGGAAGAAGCGCGTAGAAGAGGTTTGCTGCCTTTATGAAATGGCGGCTGAGCGGCCCGGCTAACCGAGACATTATCCAGATTTACGCCCAGGGCGTCGAACGTTTCGGCTTTGCTCAAGCTGAAAAATATATGGATGACCTTGACGCGGCATTCGATCGGCTGGCTTCCTATCCTGAGGCTGGGCGGTTACGCCACGAAGTGTCCCCGGCAATGCGAGTGGTGCCTTTTCGGTCTCACCTTATATTCTACGATGTTGCGGATAGCGAACTTCTGATCCTTCGCGTCCGTCATGGCCCTGAAGACTGGTGGTCGGAAGGCTTCATCCATGACTGACGCCGTGCGCATCGATGTCTGGCTGTGGCGGGCGCGGTTTTTCAAGACGCGCGCCCTGTCGGCCAGGTTCGCCGAATCGGGCCATTGCCGACTGGAGCGCTTCGGCCAGGTGGCGCGGGTGGAAAAGGCATCGCACGCCGTTAAACCCGGCGACCGGCTGATCTTCGCCATCGGCACGCGGCTGTTCGACGTGGAGATCCTCGATGCGGGGGAACGCCGCGGGCCGGCGCCCGAAGCGCAGACCCTATATCGAGCCAACACACCTTAAGTTCGGTGTCTGTGCTTCAAATCCTGAATCACAGCGCGGACCCTTTATCGCTCTAACGCCTCCGTTTAGAACAAATGGTGCATTGGCGAACGGCCCAGTCTTGACACGGCGGCGCGTTTTCCGCATGACGCACGCTGATTTCAAAGGCGTTCCGCAATGACCTACATCGTCACCGACCCGTGCGTTAAATGCAAGTTCATGGACTGCGTCGAAGTCTGTCCGGTGGACTGCTTCTACGAAGGCGAGAACTTCCTGGTGATCAACCCGGACGAGTGCATCGACTGCGGCGTTTGCGAACCGGAATGCCCCGTCGACGCCATCAAGCCGGACACCGAGGACGAAAACGGTAAATGGCTGGAAATCAACACCAAATACGCCGCGACCTGGCCGAACATCTCGGAAAAGGGCACGCCGCCCGCCGATCGCGAGGCTTTCGAGCGCGAAACCGGCAAGTTCGAAAAATATTTTTCGGAAAAGCCGGGCGACGGTAAATAAATACCTCAAACGCAACGGAACGGCTTGCCTTGCAAGCCTTTTGCCATGCCTCGGCAATGGGTGCATCAAGACTTTATTTTGTCTTAAATTTGTGATATAACCCTCACCATTGCAAGAGTCGCATGGCCTCCTACGATCCCGCCTTCGGACGGGGGAGATCAGACCCTCGATCCGCGCAAATCTTCGTTTGTTTCATGCTTCGGTCCGCCCCTCCCCTTCGGCGGATTGTTTTGCACCCACGACGCAGGTCGGATGACACTCTTGTCTTAGCACGTCATAAGCACACGCCGAACTTGTGGGTTTCCGCAAGCTTGACGCGTGCGTTCGCGTTTCACCTTCCAGCCTCGCGGCTCCGGAAGCTGAGACTTTTTGACGTCTGAGATCAAGGTTCTGTCGCACGCCTGCCCCCATCAGAGCGAAAGGTTCGCCTATGTCCGCAGACACCGCTATCCTCACCCGTCACGACTTCAATGTCGGCGATAAGGTCGTTTATCCGGCGCACGGCGTCGGTACCGTCGCGGCGGTCGAAACCCAGGAAGTTGCGGGTTATGCTCTGGAAGTCTACGTCGTCACGTTCGACCACGAAAAGATGACCCTGCGCGTCCCGACCAAGAAGGCCAAGACCGCCGGCCTGCGCCACCTGGCCGCCGAGGCCGTCATGTCGCAAGCCCTGGTGACGCTGAAGGGCCGCGCCCGTATCAAGCGCACCATGTGGTCACGCCGCGCCCAGGAATACGAAGCCAAGATCAATTCGGGCTGCCTGGTGTCGCTGGCCGAGGTCGTGCGCGACCTGTACCGTTCGGACAGCCAGCCGGAACAGTCCTATTCGGAGCGCCAGCTCTACGAATCGGCCCTGGACCGCATGGCCCGCGAAGTCGCCGCGATCGAAAAGATCGACCGCGACGCCGCCGTCGCCCTGCTCAACAAGTCGCTGACCAAGGCCGCTTAAGAGCCAACGAGCTATTGATTGAAAAGCCTTCCGGTTTCGGCCGGAAGGCTTTTTTATTGCGCGTCGAGCAAGGCGGCCGCTGCCGCGCACACCGTCTTCGGGAAAGCCGTCTTGCTGCCGACAAGCTTGACGCGCTTGCCATCGCCGCCGGCGTCGAAGGCATAGACCGGATCGTTATAGCCGCGCCCGCCATGCTCGGTGGCGATCACCCATCGCGTGCCCCGGTTCCACGCGAATAGGCCTCGCCGGAACGGCAAGGTCTTGCCGTTGACGCTTTGCGCCACGTCGCCGACATTGAACGGCTGGCCCGGTAACGCCATGTCGCCGGTCTGTTCGGCCAGGGCCTTCCTGATGGCGGCCGGCACATCGCCGAAGGCCACCTCCGTCACGCCGGCCGGCGCGGCGCAGGCAGGCGCGATATCGGCCCGGGCGGCGCCCGCGGCGGTCAGTGACAGAATACAAACGGCACCGAACAGTTTCACGGCTCGCTCCTGAAAAAGGCTCTCGCGGTTCCCGATTTTCCGTATCAAGTCCGGTTTTAATGTGGCCCGCCTGCATCGCCCCTGCGACAAAGCCATGGTTGCGAATCGTACCCTATTGTTTTCGTGCGACAGGACGGTTAATTGCGCCGCCTGCCGATCCGGCATGATGCTTTTGGAGATTAGCATGTTCGTTCACGCGACACGCCCGCCCAATCTCCCTTCAGACGTCAACTAGCGCCCGAAGGGCGCTTCCCTATTCCCGAAATCCGAAGATAAAGGCGTGCGCCGGACGGCGCGCGAACACATCATGTATGTGCGGTTTGTCACGCCGCTCCGCGACCGGTCGACGGGCGCGGAGACGGGCTTTTTCCGTGCCGCCTGGTACCTGCGCAAGGTCGGCTGCCCGGACTGGATCCACAAGGAACTGGACACGCAGTTCGACTGGTTCAACGAACACCTGCCGATCCCCGGCCGCGTGGCGCGCTATTTCAAGCGCCGCGACCCGGTGCGCGGGGTATGCTGGTTCACGCCGGACGCCCACGAATGCATCGACCGGGCGCGCTATTGCGCCTGGCTGATCAGTGAAGGCGGTGTGCCCGTGGCGCCGATCCGGCTGCGCCGGCCGCGCGAAATCATCTGGCGCGACGATCACCAGTTGGTCGTCCGTCCGGATGCCGCGACGCCGCAGGCCTTTGCCGGCCGCGCCTATTCCGGCCGCTTCCGCCTGAACTAACCGATCTCGCCCAGGCGGCGATAGATGGTCGAGCGATGGATGCCCAGTTGCCGCGCGGCGGCGCTGACATTGCCGCGGTGCAGGTCCAGCGCCTGGCGGATCGCCGACAGCTCGACATCGTCGAGCCGGGCCGCGCTGGCCGCTAGCAACGGCGCGCCCTGGCCATCATCGTCGACGCGCAGGTGGAAGTCGCGCCCGTCGCGGCCGCGCGCCGTCCCGGGCCTCAACTCGCCGCCGTCGAGCTCGAACACCTCGTCGAGGCGCGTGCGATCGATGGCATCCCAGCTTTGGCCGATCAGCGACAGGCCACGGCGGTTGGCGGCGACGATGACGCCGTCGCGCACCGCCAATATGCCTTCGCGCGCCGCGCCCAGCAGGTTGGCATCGGTCTGGAAGCGCAGCGTGCGGCACCCCTCGAAGCCGCCGCGGAACAGCCGGTGCTCGATCTGCTCGACCGCCATGCGGATCAGGCCCAGGGCCGCCCCCGCCTGCACCGTCACGGGCGTGGAGATGTCGAGCACGCCCAGCACGGCGCCGCGCGGGTCGATGATCGGCGTGGCGGCGCAGCTTAAGACGCCGTGCGCCTGGAAATAGTGCTCGGCGCCGTTGACCGAGACGGCCCGGCGTTCGGCCAGGGCGGTGCCGATGGCATTGGTGCCGGTGCCATCCTCGCTCCATTGGGCGCCGGGACGTAACGCCACCTCGGCGGCCTTACCGGCGAAGCCCGGATCGCCGACGGCATCGAGGACCTCGCCGCGCGCATTGGTCAGCACGACGATGCCGGACAGGTCGCGCGCCTCGTTGTACAGCGCGTCCATCTCGGAGCGGCAGATGCGCCACAGCGCCTCGTAGCGTTCGTGAAGCTGCCGCACCTCCGAAGCCGTCGGCGCTTCGCGGCACGGCGCGGCGCGCGCGTCCAGCCCCATGTCGGCGCAGCGGATCCACGACCGCAGGATGGCGTGGTTGACCTGATCGACCGGTAACCCCTTGGCGCCGAAGAAAACCTCGCGCGCCCGGGCAACCTGGCTGGGATCCGTATGCAGCACGGTACTCGCTCCCTGTTTGCCCTCTAAGAAAGCCTTCGCGTGGGTGCGCGCAAGCCCTGTTTCGACTTCTCCGTCAAAAGTGATCGTTTGTCGCGGCGCCCTGTCGCATTTCGCGACACATGACCGCGACACTGTCCGCCTTTTCGACAGTCGGCGCCGGGAGGGCCCATCGGACAGGGCGAAATTCGTTTCCGGCCGTCCGCTCGCCGTTGTCGCGCCCCGCCGCCGGGCGCAGCTTCCGGGTCACCAACCACAACAGGGAAACACACCCATGACCAAGTTCGAACGCGACATCACGGCGCAAACCCCGTTCAAGGCGCGCTACGGCAACCTGATCGGCGGCGAATGGCGCGAACCGGTCAAGGGCCGCTACATGGACAACCTGTCGCCGGTCGACGGCCGCAAGCTGTGCGAAGTACCGGCCTCGACCGCCGAAGACATCGAGCACGCGCTGGACGCCGCCCACGCCGCGAAAGGCGCGTGGGGCCGCACCTCCGTCACCGAGCGCTCGAATATCCTGCTGGCCATCGCCCAGCGTATCCAGGACAACCTGGCGCGCATCGCCGAAGCCGAGACCTGGGACAACGGCAAGCCACTGCGCGAAACCACCGCGGCCGACATCCCGCTGACCGTCGACCACTTCCGCTATTTCGCCGGGTGCATCCGCGCCCAGGAAGGCACGATCGGCGAACTGGACCACGACACCGTCTCCTACCAGTTCCATGAACCGCTGGGCGTGGTCGGCCAGATCATTCCGTGGAACTTCCCGATCCTGATGGCGGCGTGGAAGCTGGCCCCGGCGCTGGCCGCCGGCAATTGCGTGGTGCTGAAGCCGGCCGAGCAGACCCCGGCCTCGATCCTGATCGTCGCCGAACTGATCAACGACCTGCTGCCGCCGGGCGTGCTCAACATCGTCAACGGCACCGGCCTGGAAGCCGGCAAGCCGTTGGCCGCCAGCCCGCGTATCGCCAAGATTGCCTTCACGGGCTCGACCCCGGTCGGCAAGGAGATCATGCGCGCCGCCGCCAACAACATCACCAACATCACGCTGGAACTGGGCGGCAAGTCGCCGAACATCTTCTTCGCCGACGTCATGGCCGAGGACGACGACTTCGTCGACAAGGCCATGGAGGGCTTCGCCTTCTTCGCGCTGAACCAGGGCGAGGTCTGCACCTGCCCGTCGCGCGCCCTGGTCCAGGAATCGATCTACGACCGCTTCATGGAGCGCGCCATCAAGCGCGTCGAGGCGATCACCCAGGGCGACCCGCTGGATCCGGCGACGATGATCGGCGCCCAGGCATCGCAGGAACAGCTCGACAAGATCCTGGGTTATCTCGACATCGGCCGCAAGGAAGGCGCCAGGGTGCTGACCGGCGGTGCACGCAGCCGCCTGGGCAACGGCCTGGACGACGGCTACTACATCCAGCCGACCATCTTCGAAGGCAATAACAAGATGCGGGTGTTCCAGGAGGAGATCTTCGGCCCCGTGGTTTCGGTCACCACCTTCAAGACGGTCGAGGAAGCCATCGAGATCGCCAACGACACCGTCTTCGGCCTGGGCGCCGGGGTATGGTCGCGCGACATGAACATGGCCTACCGCGCCGCGCGCGGCATCGAGGCCGGCCGGGTGTGGACCAACTGCTATCACGCCTATCCGGCGCACGCGGCGTTCGGCGGCTACAAGCAGTCGGGCATCGGCCGCGAGACGCACAAGATGGTGCTGGATCACTATCAGCAGACCAAGAACATCCTGGTCAGCTACGCGCCGCAGAAGCTCGGCTTCTTCTGAGCCGTGTCCTTGGTGGTCTGAAGTGTTCTCGGCCCCCTTCGCCTTGCGGAGGGGGCCCATTTGCCTTTCCGTTCGCGAACCGATATCGCTCAGGCGCAGCGCATAAGCCCGGCCCCCGAAGACGCGAAAGCGTGGCCCGCCCGCTAGGTCTTCGGCTTGGGGGAGACGTTAAGCTTTCGGCAAAAAATGCCGTTTGGCCCTTGACCGGCGGCGGTCCTTTGCATATAGACAGCGCCTCTTTACGCCCGTGCTTGCCGCGGGCGTTGTCCTTATTTTTCTAATCCGAAGGTGGATTGCCATGTCGCGTCGCTGCGAACTCACCGGTGTCGGCCCGATGGTCGGCCACAGCGTGAGCCACTCCAACATCAAGACGAAGCGCCGCTTCCTGCCGTCCCTGCGCCAGACTTCGCTGGTTTCCGACGCGCTGGGTCAATCGTTCCGTCTGAAGATCTCCAACGCCGCCCTGCGCACGCTGGACTTCAAGGGCGGCCTCGACGCCTTCCTCGTCAAGGCCGACGATGCCGAGCTGTCGCTGCGCGCCCGTCGCCTGAAGAAGCAGATCAAGGCGAAGCTGGAAGCCAAGACCGCTGCCTGATATTTTATAAAAGCCGATCAAAAGAACACGAAAAACCCGCCGTCGCCGGCGGGTTTTTTTGTTTAAGGCTGCTTCCAGTCGTAGACCAGGATCTTGGGCTTGCCCTCGTCGTGGATGCGGTCGCAGATCAGGTACAGGCGATAGCCACCGTCGATCTTCACCGCCGCCACGCCCTCATAATTGTCGTAGGGCATGGGTGGCGCCACCTTCAGCAGGTCGCCTACCCGCACCAGGCGGAAGCCGTGGGCGCGATCGCCTTCCAGCCGCAGCAGGCTCAGGATGTTGCGCGGCCCGGTGATCGGATCGTAGTAGCGATAGAGGCCCAGGATCTGATGGTCGGTCGTGGCGCTCGCATAGTCGAGCACGGCCAGCGACGTCATCATGTACAGGAAGCCCGGCACCGGCGGCCCCTCGACGCGGATGCAGTCATAGGCTTTCAGGTCGCAATCCCAGAAGCCGCCCGATTCGACGCCGACCAGCAGGTTGTCGCCCTCGGCCTTGTCGCGAATATAGGTCAGCCCCTCCATGCCGAAATTGTCCGGAAAGACCGGCAGGCCCGACACCGGCAGGGTCTCACCGCGCCCGCGCCAAGCGGTCGCGGCCGGATATTTCATGATGCGCTGATGGCCCTCGAACGAGACGTAGCGGTCCATCGTCGCCGGGTCGTAAGCGATGTCTTCGGAATCGCCCATCGCCTTGTCGCCGAAGGTCTGGCCGTCGGCGCCGCGCAATGGATCGATCTCAAGTGAACTATCGGCATAACCGTCGCCTTGCGGGCGCAGTTCGAACACAACCCCCGCGCCCCAGTCGCTGATGGCTTCGACATTGAGATGATCGCCGGCCGGGAAGACCTGGATGTCCGACAGCCCCATGAATTCCGACGTGCCGGTGGCCGTCATCTCATAGGCGCCGACATAGTGGATGTAGGGGTTCAGCGGGTGCGGATCGGCGACATAGGGCAAGGTGCGGAACGACACCCTGGGCTTTTGCAGGTAGGGAACGGGCTCGGCGCGCGCGGCGACGGGCGCCGCCGAGACCATGAGCATCAGGGCAGCGGCGACGGGAGCGCGCATCATTTTTCCTCGAACAGTTCGGTCAGCTTGTCCATCAGCGCCCCGGCCAGGTGCTCGACGTCGATCAGGGTCAGGGCACGCTTGTACCACCGCGTCACGTCGTGGCCGATGCCGATGGCCACCAGCTCGACCCGCCGGGCGGATTCGATCTCGGTAATCACCTTGCGCAGGTGGTTATCGAGATAGTGGCCGATATTCACCGACAAGGTCGAATCATCGACCGGCGCGCCGTCGGAAATGACCATCAGGATCTTGCGCTGTTCCGGCCGCGTCAGCAGGCGGCCATAGGCCCACTGCAACGCCTCGCCGTCGATGTTTTCCTTGAGCAGGCCCTCGCGCATCATCAGGCCCAGGTTCTTGTGCGTGCGCCGCCACGGATTGTCGGCGGCCTTGTAGAT
>FTDJ01001025.1_pt1 | contig 11118 bp, 7 predicted proteins | sample 1639861 | NCBI WGS metagenome assembly FTDJ01 (sample SAMEA3914869, study PRJEB12502) | metagenome | biome: forest; material: soil | place: USA | collected 2012-03-12 | depth 0.1 m | reverse complement strand
CGCCTTTGACTTCAGCAATATCGCTTCCGACGGCGTTCAGGCTGTCCAGGTCTACAAGACCGGCCGCGCCGACGTCGATTCCGGCGGTATCGGCGCCACGATCAACGTCCAGACGTTGCAGCCGCTCGCCCATCCGGGTCAGCAAGGCAGCATCACGATCAAGGCTCTGACCAACGACAATCCGGGTCTCGGCACCGTTCTGCCGAAGAAGTCGGTCACGCCGGAAATCTCCGGCGCCTATCAATGGACCAATGACAGCGGCAAGTTCGGTATCGCCGCCTTCGGTTCGTATCAGGAAAAGACCGGTTCCAACCGTGAAGACACCGTCAATACCTGGACGATTGAACCCTACAATACCCCGGGCGCGACGGGCTCGCTGCTGACCTCCGGTTCCTATCAGGCCGGCGTTACCGCGATCACCAATGCGCCGAGCAATGCCAGCCAACTGGTCGCCATCCCGACCGACAGCCGCATCGGTTATTCGGAACTCGATACCAAGCGCACCAACGGCCAGGTCGTTCTGCAATGGAAGCCGACCGAAGCCCTGACCGTTACGGCCAACAGCTTCTATGCGCAAACCAAGCAGGAAGAAGCGCGTTCCGAACTGACCAACTGGTTCTCGCAATCGCCGTTCGCGGCCCTGACCTTCGACGGCAACTCGACCATCGATTCCGCCGTCGTCGTCACCGACAAGGTCCCGAAAGGCAAGGACCAGGGTTACGAAAACGAAATGCGTGCCCTGAACAGCGACATCCTGTCGAACGGCTTGAACTTCAAGTTCCATCCGAACGACAACTGGACCTTCACGGCCGATCTGTCGTCGTCGAAGTCCAATACGGGCGGCGGCAATACCAACGGCACCTCGTCGACCACGGTCTCCGTGGCCCAGGAATATGTGGGTACCGACACGACGACCTACGGCAGTCTGCAAGCGCCGATGCAGAACGTCACGATGGATCTGAGCCAGTCGCCGACCGGCAAGCAGGACATCGCCTCGATCAGCTCGGGCTACTCCAACGAAATCTGGTCGAAGCAAAGCGACAAGATCGATCAGGCCAAGTTTGACGCGACCTATCAGGTCGACGACAGCAGCAAGCTCAGCTTCGGTCTCGATGCCTACAAGAACATCAACGAAGAAGAGTACAACGAAACCACGGCGCGCTTCGGCGACTGGGGTGGTCTGAACCCGGGCGACCTGCTGCAATACGGCAATACCCCGATCAAGACCTTCTGCCTGTCTTGCGAGTTCAAGACAGTCAACCTCGATCCGGATGCCAATCTGGCCTACCGCTTCAACGCCGTGCCGGCCTTTGCCGGTCTGGCGGCCTACTACAGCAATGTCGCGGGCTTCAAGAACGTGATGGCCAGCGGCACAGCCGCTCCTCTGGCGCCTTATGCCAACGGCTTCAGCCACAACAAGGTTGAGGAAGACGTGAAGGCGGGCTACGCCCAGTTCGCGATGAAGGCTGACTTCCTGTCGCGTCCGGTGAAGATCCTCGCCGGCGTGCGCTACGAAGACACCAACGTCACGGTCACGGCCTTCCAGAACATCCCGACCAACATCCGCTGGGATCAGAAGAACAACTTCTCGATCGTTCAGGGGTCGAGCGTTCAGCCTTACGCTGTGAAGTCGCACTACTCCAACCTGCTGCCTAGCCTCGACATGGCGATGAACGTCACCGACCAGATCATCGGTCGTATGTCGTTCTCGGTGACGGATGCGCGTCCGCAATACAGCCAGATGTATGCGACGACCTCGGTCAACGCGCCGGGCAACCCCAGCTACCTGAACGGGATCGCGACGGCATCGTCGGGCAACCCGGCCCTGAAGCCCCTGGTCTCGGAAAACTTCGACGTCTCGGGTGAATGGTACTACGGCAAGAACAGCTACGTTTCGCTGGGCTACTACCGTAAGGCCGTTCAGAACTTCGTCGGGAACGGCACGTCGCAAACGACCCTGTTCGGCCTGACCGATCCGGGTTCGGGCAAGGCCGGTACGCGTTCGGGCGCGGCTGTGACCGAACTGACGACGCTTGGCCAACCGGTCAACACGAACACCATGTCGGCCATGACGGTCCTTATCGACCAGGCCGGTGGCAACGTGGCGACGGCGGCGACCGAGTACAACACCCTGACCGCGCCTGACGGTCACGTGTCGACCAGCCTCGATGCCCTGGAAACCTACCTCTGGGCGCACTGGCCGGTGGTCAGCAACAGCACCGATCCGCTGATGAACTTCACCCTGTCGCAACCGGTCAATAACCACACGGCCAATATCGACGGCTTCGAGTTCGCGGTTCAGCACTTCTTCGGCGAAACCGGCTTCGGTATCTCCGCCAGCGCCACCACCGTCAACGGCGACGTGGCTCTGAACAACGCCTACAGCCCGACCAATCCGACCGGCCAGTTCGCTCTGGAAGGCCTCTCCAATACCTACAACATCACGGGTATCTACGAGAAGTACGGTTGGTCGGCGCGTCTCGTCTACAACTGGCGCGACAAGTACCTGATGCAGGCCAATGCCTCGCAAAACGGCGGCCGTTACGCTGCGGCTTACGGCCAATGGGATGGCACCGTCAACTACGAGCTGACCCCGAAGGTCACCCTGTCGTTGGAAGCCCTGAACATCAACAAGGGCCACGTCGTTCAGTACATCCGCGTGCCCACCGACGTCGTGCTGTATCAAGAACTCGATACGCGTTACGAACTGGGTCTGCGTTACAAGTTCTAAGCCTTACGCTGGGTTTGGAACGGAGGGCCGCGGGAAACCGCGGCCCTCTTTTTTTGAGGATGAGCCGCGACGATTTGACCGCGATTTAGGCCGTCCTCGGATGCGTGACAGGCTTGCCTTTTCGGGGCCGTGGCACCATCGTGGATCATATAAAAGCGTTTAAGGGCGGATACCTTGGGACAGCACGTCTTACTCAACAATGTCGATCATCATGACCTGCGTCTGATCACCGAACCGGGCGCCGCCCTGGGGGACGCCGTCAATCAGGCCTTGGTCTTTCCGTCCGAATTCCAGGACATCCAGCGCCACTATCCGATCTTCTTTCGCCAGGTCGAAGGCGGGGGCTTCAAGTCAGTGGCCTTGTTGGGCTTCGATCGCGACGAAAATCTCTTTCTCGATGGCGACCGCTGGGACGCCGCTTACGTCCCGGCCATGCATCGGGTCAGCCCCTTCCTGATCGGTCAGCCTCAGGCGGCGCCGGGCCAGGATCTGCCGGACAATGCCGAGGCCATGATCCTGGTCGATCCCGATCATGCCCGCATCAGCCGCACCAAGGGCCAGCCTCTTTTCCTGGCGCACGGTGGCAACGGCCCAGCCCTGACGCACGTCGCTCAAGTCTTGCAGCAGGTCTATGCCGGCGCGCAGATGAGCGATCGCATGTTCGCCGCGTTTTACGAGGCCGGTCTGCTGGCGCCGGTCGAAATCGACGTCAAGATCGACGAGCGCCAATCCTTTTTGCTCAAAGACATGCTGACCATCAGCCGTGAGGCCCTGCATCGTCTCGACGCCGGCCCATTGCAGGCGCTGAATCAGGCGGGCTTCCTGGCCCTGGCCTTCCATGTGGTGTCGTCGATGGGCAATCTCGGCCACATGATCACCCTGAAGACCAGCCGCAACGCCGCCCGGGCGACGGCCTGACATCGGTAGCGAAATGACGGGCGCGACGGCAAAAGTAGGAGTGACGACGGTCGGTGCCTTCGCGGATATCGACTTCGAAGGCTTGATCGCCACGCAGACGCCGATGATTTTCAAGGGCCTGGCGTCGAACCTGCCTCTGGTGAAGGCCGGACTGAAGTCGGCCGCCGCGGCGATGGATCATTTGCGCCCCTACTACGGTGGCAAACCTCTGCTGGTCTTCAAAGGAGAGGCCGCGATCAAGGGCCGGTTCGGCTACACCGACACTGTCGACGCCTTCAACTTCACCTCCGAACAGATGACGCTCGACCGGCTGTTCAGCCTGTTGCTGGAGCATCAAGCCGATGCTGCGGCGCCGTCCCTTTACTGCGGCTCGACCGACATCGACACCTTCATGCCGGGTTTGCTGGCAAGCGACGGCCTGCCGCTGACCGGCGACATGTTCACACAAAACCCTGTGCTGAAAAGCATATGGCTGGGCAACCGTACCACGGCCTGCGCCCATTTCGACATCTCGCACAATATCGCCGTGTGCATGGCCGGCCATCGCCGTTTCACCCTGTTCCCGCCCGATCAGATCGAAAATCTGTACCCCGGTCCGCTGGAGCCGACGCCGGGTGGACAGGTCATCAGTATGGTCGACTTCACGGCGCCCGATTTCGAGGCCTATCCGCGCTTTCGTGAGGCCATGGCCGCGGCTCGGGTGGCCGAGCTCGAACCGGGGGATGTCCTGTTCTATCCCTCGATGTGGTGGCATCAGGTCGAAGCGCTCGATGCCTTCAATATCCTGATCAATTACTGGTGGAACACGACGCCGGGCTTCGTCGATACGCCGATGAACACGCTGCTGCACGGTCTGCTCAGCCTGCGTAGCCGTCCGGACACCGAAAAGGCCGCGTGGCGGGCCGTCTTCGACTACTACCTGTTCGGCCCGGAGGCGGCGGCTGCGGATCATCTGCCCCTGCATGCCCAAGGGCCGCTCGGGCCGCTAGATGCCCTGTCGGCGCGCCGTTTGCGGGCCCTTATTCTCAATCGTCTCAATCGATAATTCGAGGGAAGCCATGACTGCACAAGTGATCAAAAAGGTGGTCATCGCCGGCGGCGGTACGGCTGGCTGGTGTGCCGCGGCGGGCCTGTCGCGCCTGATGGGGGCGGTACTCGACATCACCCTGGTCGAATCGGCGGACATCGGCATCATCGGCGTCGGCGAAGCCACTATCCCGACGATTCGCACCTTTCACGCCATGACCAATGTCGACGAGCAAGCGTTCATGCGCGCGACCAATGCCACCTTCAAGCTCGGCATCGAATTCGAGAACTGGGCGCGCGATGGCGACCGCTATTTCCACGGTTTCGGCAGCCTCGGCAAGTCGCCGTGGATGACGCACTTCTACAATCTGTGGCTCGAGGCGCGCGACCAGGGGTTCGGTGGATCGCTGGATGATTACAGCCTGGAACTGAAGGCCTCCCATGCCGGCAAGTTTCAGATCCACAAGAACCTGCCCATCAACTACGCCTATCATTTCGACGCCTCGCTCTATGGCAAATATCTGCGCACCTTGAGCGAAGGCGTCGGCGTCAAGCGCATCGAGGGCGACATCACCGGCGTCAATCAGAACGCCGAAACGGGCTTCATCACCTCGCTGACCCTGGCGTCGGGCGAGGTCGTCGAGGGCGACCTGTTCATCGATTGCACCGGCTTCCGCGGCCTGCTGATCGAACAGACGCTGAAGGCCGGCTGGGAGGATTGGGGCCATTGGCTGCCGACCGACCGGGCGCTGGCGGTGCAGACGACGACCGACAAGCCGCCGACGCCGGCGACCCGGGCCAGCGCGCACAGCGAAGGCTGGCGCTGGCGCATCCCGCTACAGAGCCGCGTCGGCAACGGCCTGATCTATTCGAGTGCCTATCTGTCGGACGATGAAGCCGAAAAGCGCCTGCGCGGCCTGCTCGACGAGCCGATGGCCACCGAACCGCGCATCGTCAAATACCGCACCGGGCGGCGCAAAACGTTCTGGGACAAGAACTGTATCGCCATGGGCCTGTCGAGCAGCTTCGTCGAACCGCTCGAATCGACCAGCATCCATCTGTTCCAGCGCAGCGTTTTGCACCTGGTGCAGAACTTCCCCTTCTTCGGCGTCACCGACGCTTTGTCAGCTCACTATAACGAGCTATCGCTGAAGGAGCTGGAATATGCCCGCGACTTCGTCATCCTGCACTACAAGCTGAACCAGCGTACCGACAGCGACTTCTGGAAAGACCGGGCGGCGATGTCCGTGCCCGACGACCTGCAGGCGCGTATCGACCTGTTCCGCGAGTCGGGCGTCACCTTCCAGGGGCCGGGCGAACTGTTCCGCGTCGATTCCTGGGTTCAGGTGATGATGGGGCAGCGACTGGAACCCAAGGGCTGGCACCGCTTCGGCGCCATGATGAGCCGTCAGGAACTCGAAGGCGCGCTCGATGGCTTGAAAAAGACCATCGACCACTCGGTCGGCGCCATGATGACCCACGACGCTTTTCTCAAGCAGTACTGCCCGTTCGTCCCCGCTTGAAACCGTCAAGCCTGAGACCTCAAGCCCGGGCAGCCATCGGTATGGCTTCGACCAGTCTCTCTTGGGCGACGGAGGCGGCGTGCAGCAGGCAGGCCAGTTGCGCCGCGAACAGGACGCTCAATCCGCTCCTGGAGGCATCGGAAAAGGTCAGGCCCTCCGGCGTTTCAACCAGGACGCCGGCGTCGCGGGCGTCGCGCACCATGCGGCGGATATGCATGCGGGTGACGCCGTGATCGCGCGCCAGCTCCGTCACCGGCAGGGTGAAGGGGGCGGTCGGCGGGAAGCTTTCTCTGGCCTCGAAAATGATGTGATGCAGGACCTGCGTGCCGCCGAGGCGTTGCAGGAAGTGCTTGCGGATGCTGACAATGCGGCCTTCGAGGTGGGTTTGCGCCAGCAGACTCTGGCAATGGGCGACGGTGAAAGCCTCGGCCACGCCGGGTTCGGCGAAGCGGTCGGCGATCTGATGCACCGCAGGATCGATCGGCGCCGTTGCTTCAAGCGCCAGGCGCATCTGCAGGTGCCAGACTTCCAGCAGATAAGGCTTGACCTTCCACTGTGCCGACGTGCCCTGGCGCAGGGTCGCGATCGGCTCGACGAAGCCGAGATATTGCAAATAAAGCAACACGGCGCGCGCCCGGCCGGGGCTGAGGTAGCCGCTCCAGGCGCAGAACGCCTTCAGATTGGCCATGGTCAGCCCGCCATTGCAGTGCAGATAGACGGCCAGCATGGCGCCGACATAGTGGCCGGAATCGCGGGTCATGCGGGAAAACTTGGGATGCTGGCGTTTGATGTCGCGCATGGCGGAAATCAGAGCGCGCACGGCGTCGGCGAAGGCGGGGTGCGCCGTGATCCGTCGCTCCAGGTCCGGCGAAAGCTCGGTCATGCGCCAAGCGGCCAGGGAAGGGGTATCGTCGTACATCGACGGAAGCTTTCGCGCCTTGGGCCATATCGGCCGCTTGTGTGCACAACTATACGGTCGATTCCCAGCCTTTGCCAGCGCCCACGCCCGACGCGGGTTTTGTCGAAAAGCTTGCGCAATCGTCGTTCCTGACGTTTTGTGGGCAATGGGCGCGTTAGGTCCGTCACCTTCGTGGATCGTCACATGACCGGCCGCACGCCAAATCTGCTCTTATGGCTTTGCCTGCTCGCCGCGCTGGTGTTCGCTTCACCCGCCGAGGCCGCGTGCCCGGGCGGTAAGACCGTGCGTTTTGCCGGCTTGAACTGGGAAAGCGGCGAATTCCTGACGGCCGTGGCGCGGCAAATCCTCGAACGCGGCTATGGCTGCACCACCGAGACGGTTCCCGGCAATACGGTGACGCTGGAACAGGCGCTGGGGACCGATGACATCCAGGTCATCGCGGAGGAATGGGTCAGCCGCAGCGATACCTGGAAAAAGGCCGCCGATGCCGGCCACGTTCGCGCCGTCGGTCACCCGTTCGAAGGCGCGTCTGAGGGCTGGTATGTACCGGACTATGTGGTCGAGGGGCCCGGGGCGACGACACCCGACTTGCGCGACGTGTCACAGTTGAGTCAGGCAAAATATCTGCGCCTGTTCGCAGATTCGGAACAGCCGGACAGAGGGCGTTTCCTGAATTGCCCCTCCGGCTGGACCTGTGAAGGGGTAAATACCGCCAAGTTGCACGCCTATGGCCTGGACCAACGCTATGTCGATTTTCGCCCCGGCACCGGCCCGGCCATGGACGCGGCGATTACCGCGGCCTACGCCCAGAAGCGGCCGATCCTGTTCTATTACTGGTCGCCCAGCGCCATCGCCGGCAAGCTTAAGCTGCATCGCTTGCAGGAGCCAGCGTGGACTGCGGCGTGCTGGAGCGACCTGACCAGCCATACCGGCCGCCACGACCAAGGCTGCGCCGCGCCGCCGGCCGAGATTGCCTATGGCGTCTCGGCGCCGTTTGCCGCCCGGGCGCCGGAACTGGTCGCCGTGTTGGAAAAGGCGACGGTGCCGATCGACGTGCTCAATGCCAACCTGGTCGCCATTGCCGACCATCACGCCGATCCAGACGCCCAGGCGCTCGCCTTCCTGAAGGCGCGGCCCGACCTGTGGCAAGGCTGGGTCGATGCGGCGACAGCCCAACGCATCCGTGCCAGCCTCGCCGAGCCGCAAACTCAGGCGAAATCGAGCTTCCCGTTCACGATTTCGATTCGTCAGCCGGTGGATAAGGCCATCGATGCCCTGATCACCCGCCACGGCGCGGCGTTTCGCGCTGTATCCGACGCCCTGCTAAGCGTCGTCGTCGCCCTCGATCTGGTATTCTCAGCCATCCCGTGGTGGCTGTTGATCCTGGCTCTGATGGGGCTGGCCTGGTGGGGCTCGCGGCGGATTGTCCTGACGGTCGTCGTCGGCGGACTTATGTTTGTGCTCGGGGCACTGAGCCTATGGCCGCTGATGACCCAGACCCTCACCCTAATGCTGATCTCGTGCCTGATCGCCTTTATCATCGGCGTGCCGGTCGGCATCGCTACGGCGCGGTGGGCCAAACTGAAAGCCGCGGTCACGCCCGTGCTCGACGTCATGCAGACCATGCCGAGCTTTGTCTATCTCATCCCGGCCCTGATGTTGTTTGGCCTCGGCAAGGTACCGGCGATCCTGGCGACCGTCATCTATTGCCTGCCGCCGATGATCCGCCTGACGGCGCTCGGGCTTGAGCGCGTCGATGCCGAGATGCGCGAAGCCGGCCAGGCCTTCGGTTTGACGCCGTGGCAGATGCTGTGGCGCGTCGAACTGCCCCAGGCGCGGCCGACGATCATGGCCGGTGTCAATCAGATGATCATGCTGGCCCTGTCGATGGTCGTCGTCGCCTCGATGATCGGCGCGCGCGGCCTGGGCGAGCAGGTGCTCAACGGCATTCAGACGCTCGACGCCGGGCAGGGGCTGGAAGCCGGTATCGGCATCGTCATCCTGGCCTTCGTGTTCGACCGCATCTCGCAAGCCTTCGGCGGAGCGCGCAAATGACCGCGATCGCCATCCGCCACCTGACCAAGGTCTTCGGCAAACATGCCGACGCGGCGCTGAAAATGGCGTCCGAGGGCGCCGGCAAGGCCGATATCCTTAGCGCCACCGGCGCCACCCTGGCCCTGCGTAACGTCAGCCTCGACATCCCGTCTGGCGGCCTGTTTGCCGTCATGGGCCTGTCGGGTTCGGGCAAGTCGACCCTGATCCGCCACCTCAACCGCCTGATCGAGCCGTCGTCGGGCGAGGTGCTGTTCGATGGCCAGAACATTCTCGACCTCGACGCCCGGGCCTTGCGCGAATTTCGCCGCCAAAGCGTCAGCATGGTGTTTCAAAGCTTCGCTCTGCTGCCGCATCTCAGCGTCATCGACAATGTCGCCTTCGGTTTGACGGCGCGCGGCGAGGCCAAAGCCGACGCCGAAGCTAAGGCGCAACAATGGATCAAGACCGTCGGGCTCGGCGGCTATGAACGCGCTCAACCCGACGCGCTATCGGGCGGCATGAAACAGCGCGTCGGCCTGGCGCGGGCGCTGGCCGTCGATACGCCGGTCCTGTTGATGGACGAGGCCTTCAGCGCCCTCGATCCCCTGATTCGCGCCGACATGCAGACGCTTCTGCGCGACCTGCAGCAGAAGCTCGGCAAGACCGTGGTCTTTGTCACCCATGACCTGGCGGAAGCGGCGCGCATCGCCGATCGGATGGCCATCCTGCGCGACGGCGAAGTCGTGCAAACCGGCACGCCGCGCGAGGTCTTCGACCATCCGGCCGACGACTATGTCGCGCGCTTTGTCGCTACGGCGGCCAGTCCGCTTAGTTGACCTGGATCGAATCGACGCGGTCGGGATAGAAGGCGAGGTGGTCCTGGATGGCAGCGACGGCATCATAGGGATGTTCGTAGCTCCACACCGCGTTGCGCCCGACGTCGCCCTTGGGGACGATGCTGAAATAGCGGCAATCGCCCTTGTATGGACAATAGGTGGCGTGGTCGGTCAGGCTGAGCTGCGTCATATCGGCGTCTTCGCGCGGAATATAATAGACCGCCGGGTAGCTCGCCTCCTTGAGCACCAGGGCGCGGTTTGTGTCGGCGATGATCTGGCCGCCGGCGGTGACGACGACGTGGTCGTGGCTCGGCGTCACGGTAATGGGATGGTCGGGGCCGGGAATTTTCACGATTTTGTCAGGCATGGGTGCGGTCTCCGCTGTCACTCGATCGATGAACCCTGCGTATATAGGAAGCGCATCGGCGCAGGAGAACGGCCATGACTGCATTTGATGTCCTCATTATCGGCGCCGGTCAGGCCGGACCGTCGCTGGCCGGGCGGTTCAACGACGCCGGCCTGACCGTGGCGATCGTCGAGCGCAAATTCTTCGGCGGCACCTGCGTCAATACCGGCTGTATGCCGACCAAGGCCTTGGTCGCCAGCGCCTATGCCGCGCATCTGGCGCGGCGGGGAGCCGACTTTGGCGTGCTGACCGGAGAGGTGCGCATCGACATGCCGAAAGTCGCCGCCCGCGCCCATCAGGTGACGATGAATGCCCGCAATGGCGTTGAAACCTGGCTGCGCGGCATGGACAAGGTGACGGTGATCGAAGGCCACGCGCGCTTTGAAGATGCGCATACGGTTCGCGTCGGCGATCAGGTCTTAACGGCGCCGAAGATCTTTCTGAATGTCGGCGGCCGCGCCGATGTACCGCCGATCCCGGGCCTGAATGATGGGCCTTATCTGACGAATAGCTCGATCGTTGCCCTCGACCGGGTACCTGAGCATCTGGTGGTGCTGGGCGGCAGCTATATCGGGCTGGAATTTGCCCAGATGTATCGCCGCTTCGGCGCTCAGGTGACGGTGATTGAAAAGGGCGAACGGCTGATCGCGCGTGAGGATGCCGAAGTGTCCGACGCCGTCCGCGCCATCCTCGAAGGCGAGGGGATTGCCGTGCATACCGGTGTG
>FTDJ01000211.1_pt1 | contig 11169 bp, 13 predicted proteins | sample 1639861 | NCBI WGS metagenome assembly FTDJ01 (sample SAMEA3914869, study PRJEB12502) | metagenome | biome: forest; material: soil | place: USA | collected 2012-03-12 | depth 0.1 m | reverse complement strand
GGTCATCATCCGCATCAATCCGAAGTCGGGCGATATCGACGGCGTCGTCGACCTGTCGGCCCTGCCCGAAGTCGCCAATCCCTCGTCCGACCGCGACGCCGTGGCCAATGGCATTGCCTACGATCCCGACGGCAAGCGCCTGTTCGTCACCGGCAAGCTGTGGTCGCACCTCTATCAGGTCGAACTGGTACCTGCGAACTGAGCTATTTAGGCTCGCCGCTTTCGGCATCGCCGTCGTCGCGTTCGCTTTCCGTCGCCTCGATACCCTGCCGCGCCGGTGGATCGACGACGGCGCCGAAGCCCAGCAGGACGGACGCCAGGCCGACGCTTTTGCGGATCGAGCGGCGATAGCAGACAACCGCCCAGATCAGGGCGATCCCGCAGACAAGCGCGATAATTTCAGCGATGACCATCGACATCGCCGCCATATCGGGCGCCTTCGTCGCGGTGCAAGTCCCGGCCGCTCGCTATTTTGCGATTGCCCCCTCACAAAAACAGGATTATGGACGCGGCATGACCACCCTCGCCACCGCGTCGACCCTTCGCGCGTCCAATCGAATTTGGACGTCGAAGACCGTGCGCGCTGCGCGCACACTCCGGGTGTGACAAGGCTTTAAGCCGCCTTCGCGCCCCTCCTCTCCCGGGCGCGAACGAACTCTCTCAAGGCGCCCCTTCTTTTCCAAGGTCCGCCGCCATGTCCTTCGATCCCTTATCCGCTCCGCCTGCCGCAACCGTTTGGTACCGGCATCCGTGGATCGTGCGCTGGGGCGGCTATATTCTGGCGGCGCTCGGCGCCTTTCTGTTTGCCAGCAAGGGCATCTGGATCAAGTTCGCCTATCAATACCATACCGACGCCTCGTCCTTGTTGACCCTGCGTCTGGCCCTGGCGACGCCGATCTTTATTCTCGGTGGGCTTCTGACCTGGGGACGCGCCAAGGCGTCGGGCACGCCGATACCGTCGGCCGGTGCGCCCCTATCGCTCTATGTCCGGGCCATGCTGGTCGGCGCGCTCGGCTATTGGGTCGCCTCCTATACCGACTTCGCCAGCCTGGAGACGCTGTCGCCGCAGTTCGAGCGGATGATCCTCTTCACCTACCCGCTCTTCGTCATCGTCTTCGGCGCGGCGTTTTTCGCCCAGGCGCTGCGGTTAAGCGCGCTGTGGACCTTCGCCATCGCCTATGCCGGCCTGGCCTTTGTCTTCGTCACCGATTTGCGCGCCCACGGTAACGGCATCGCTGTCGGTGCTGCGTGGTGCACGGTATCGTCGATCGCGTTCGCGCTCTATCTCCTGCTGGCGCGGCCGCTGATCAAGCGCATGGGGCCGTCGATGTTCACCTCGTTCGGCATGACGGGTGCTGCCATCGCTACTTTCGTCCACTTCTTCTGTGTGCACCGGCTGAGCGACTTCCATATGAGCCCACCGCTATGGGCGCTCGGCATCGGCCTGGCCATCGGCGCCACCGTGCTGCCAAGCTATCTGACCAATTTCGCGCTCAACCTGATCTCATCCCAGGCCAATGCGGTGATCAGCTTCATCAATCCGATCTTCACCCTGATCCTCAGCGCGCTTTTGCTGAAGGAACACATCACCGTGGCCGATGTCGTCGGCACGGTGCTGGTGATCGTCGGCGTCGGGCTCTACACCTTCCTCGATCAGCGTCAGGCTTCATCCAAAGGGTGAGCGTCCAGCGCGATCGAGGCCGTTTCATAAAGCTCGGTCGCCGTCTGCTTAAGGACCGGATGCACCCAGTCCGGATCGATATCGGTCATCGGCCCCATGACGAATCGGCGCTCATGGGCGCGCGGATGCGGTAAAATAAGACCTCGCTCGTCAATTATCTCGTCGCCATAGGCGATCAGATCGAGGTCGAGCGTGCGCGGCCCGTTGCGCTGGCCATCGCGGACCCGGCCCGCCTGCGATTCGAGATCGTGCAGCACCTGCAGCACCACAAAGGGGTCCAGAGTGGTCTGGCCACGCAGCAGGGCATTATTATACGAAGGATCTTGTGGATTGGGCCACGCCTTGGACCGCCAAACACGTGAATTTTTGTTCACAAACACGCCACGGGCCTTCAAAGCCTCGATAATATGCGGTAAAGCTTGGCTTTCCGGGGACTGCTCAAGAACAAGATTTGTGCCGTAGGCGACAAAAACAGTGGTTGGACCGGCGCGCATCTTCTCTTTTCCACCGCACATTCGACGAAAGTTGTAGATGAGTTTTTACCCTACGGACCGTATCGCCCTGTTCATCGACGGCGCCAATTTGTACTCGGCCGCCAAGGCGCTGAACTTCGATATCGATTACCGCAAATTGCTGGATGAATTCAAGAAGCGCGGCGTCCTGATCCGGGCCTATTATTACACCGCGCTGGTCGAAGGCGACGACTATTCGCCGATCCGCCCGCTGGTCGACTGGCTTGACTATAACGGTTTTACCCTGATCACCAAGACGGCCAAGGAATATACGGATTCCCAGGGTCGCAAGCGCTGGCGCGGCGATATGGACATCGAAATCGCCTGCGACATGATGGAAATGGCCGACCATGCCGATCATCTGGTGCTGTTCTCCGGCGACGGCGACTTCCGCCGCCTGCTCGAATCCGTGCAGCGCAAGGGCACGCGCGTTACCGTGGTGTCGACCGTGCGCTCGTCGCCGCCGATGACGTCGGACGAACTGCGCCGTCAGGCCGACACCTTCGTCGATCTGGCCGACCTGCAAAGCGTCGTCGGCCGCCCGCGTCAGGCCCACGCCAATACAGCGCCGCGCTTCCCCAACGCCGAAGAAGACTACGAAGACGCGGTCTAGATCATGCTCGCCGAGCCGATGGGCTTCATCGCCGTCACCGATTTCGACGCCGCCAAGGCGTTCTACGTCGGCGTGCTCGGGCTTGATTTCGTTACCCACGACGGCTTTGCCATGGTGTTGCGCACCGGCGACCTCTATGTCCGCGTGACTATGCCGCCGCAGTTCACCGCCGCCGACTATACGGTCTTCGGCTGGCGCGTTGCCGATATCGAAACCGCCGTGGCCGAACTGGCTGCCAAGGGTGTCAGCTTCGAGCGCTATCCCTTCTTCGGCGAAGCCCAGGCGGCCAACGGCGTGTGGGCCGCGCCCGGTGGCGACAAGGTGGCGTGGTTCAAGGATCCGAGCGGCAATGTGTTGTCGCTGTCGCAGCATGTCGACGACTAAAATCTGCGCGCTCTGTCCGCGGCTGGTCGCCTATCGCGCGGAAAACCAACAGCAAAATCCCGATTGGCACAATGCCCCGGCGCCGGCCTTCGGCGATCCCGACGCCTGGCTGCTGATCATCGGCCTGGCGCCCGGGCGTACCGGCGCCAACCGCACCGGGCGCGTCTTCACCGGCGATGCGGCCGGCGGCATGCTGTTTCACACGCTCATACGCACCGGTCTGGCCATCGGCACCTATGCCGAAGATGGCCGCGACGATTTGCAGCTTGATGGCTGCATCGTCGGCAATGCGGTGCTGTGCGCCCCACCCGGCAACCGGCCGCTGCCGGTCGAGGAAACGGCGTGCCGGCCCAATCTGACAGCGCTGATTTCTGGACTGCCAAAACTGCGCGTCATCGTCACCCTGGGCGACGTCGCCCGGCGCAACGTGCTGAAAGCGCTCGGCGTTTCCGGCTCGGCCATGAGCGTAGGTCACGGCGCCGAGGCCGACATCGCGGGTTTTCACCTGATCAATTCCTATCACTGTTCGCGGCTTAACCTGAATACCGGCCGCCTGACGCCCGACATGTTCGCCGCCATTTTCGAGCGCGCCAAGGCCTGTCAATCAGCCATTGCCAGCGCGCCGGCATAGCGCCATTATCCGGCCAGAAACTGGGGACGAGACATGGGCCAGGTACCGCGCCATCCGCTGATCGACCGCGCCTACAACACCCGCCGCGAAGGCGACCGGCGCAGCGCGCTGGCACTCTATCTCGAAGCGGCGCGCGTGCTCTATGAAGACGGCCGCGGCGATATCGCCGCCGTCGCCTCGGCGGTGCGTCACGCCGGCGATCTCTACGAAGAGCTCGGTGAAAGCGATGAAGCCTGGCGAAAATACAAGGAAGCCTGGGGTTTCTATCAGACTCTTGATCCAGAGCCTGAGCTTGATCTCGCCAATTGCCTGCGGCCGATGGCGCTGTGGCAAGAGAAGCATGGCTTGCCGGCCAAGGCGCTGCCGCTGTGGCAAGAGGCGCGTGAATGGTACGAAAAGGCCGCCGTCACCACCGGGCTCGATCTGCAACCGGCCTTCGACGAGTGCGACAAGCATATCAAGATTTTGGGCGGCTAGACCCGAGGCTAAAATGGAGCGCCACTTTATTTCTTGTCGTTCCAAACAAAGTCGTACGGCGACATATCGTCGATGAAGGTGCCGGTAAAAGGAATGGCGACGGAATAACCCGGATGAAATGGGTTTCCACGGTTGCTTATCCAGGGAATAATTCTTTCCATGCGACCAAAGGTCACCGGCGCTGACGTCTTCTCCACCATGACCCGAATATCGGAGACATCACGACCAAAGGTCGCCTGTAAATGGTTCGGGTCTACCTGTTGGACAGAAGTCGGGTCTTTTATATTGTCGAACCGAACCATCATAGGCATCTGATCAGTGGATAAAGGCCAACTCTCAGGTAGGTCTTTATTGGTAACGTCGAATGGAATACCACCAGAGACCCGATTGAGTACCTCTTGTACCATCGCAGTGTGGCTGTGCGCACCGGGATAGTTGAAAATCAAAAAAACCGGCCCGTCACCCGGCACATCCACGACGACAGCCTCACCCCTAATCCTGCATTCATCCAGATCGTTCATAATATGAGTGGATTTGCGGCAACTGTATTCCTGGACCGACGAACCGACGTATGCCTTATTCCCCGCGTGTATAGTGGCAGCCATCTTAACCCGCGTGACATGCCTGCACCCACAAAGGAGCAGTGCCGCCACACCGATAACCATTAGGGCACGTTTTTTCGATGAATGAATCACGACAGTTCCCCCCTGGCGCGTTGATCTGTCAATCAACGGCGTCGGAAAATAAGCCAGAACCTTGCAAAAGCGATTAACCCCGGTCGCGCAGCAGACGGGCCTTGTCGCGCTGCCAGTCGCGCTTGGCCTCGGTTTCGCGCTTGTCGTGGACCTTCTTGCCCTTGGCCAGGGCGATCTCGATCTTGACCAGCCCCTTGTCGTTGAAGAACATCTTGGTCGGGACGATGGTCAGCCCCTCGCGCTGCACCGAGATCATCAGCCGGTCGATCTCGCGCCGGTGCAGCAGCAGCTTGCGGATGCGCCGCGGCTCGTGATTGAAGCGGTTGGCCTGGGTGTAGATCGGAATGTCGGCATTGATCAGGGCTAGTTCGTTGCCGTTTTCGATGCTGACATAGGATTCGGCGATATTGGCGCGGCCGAGGCGCAACGACTTGACCTCGGTCCCGGTCAGGGCGATGCCGGCCTCGATATTATTCTCGAGGAAATAGTCGAAGCGCGCCCGCCGATTGTCGGCGATCACCTTGTAGCTGGATATGATCTCGGCCATTTTCTTATCGTTTCGGGGTCAAGGGGTCTGTGACCCCTTGCCTTGCTCTACGCCTTTTCCAGCACCAGACCGGCGACGTCCATGGCCGCATCGACCACCGGGCGCACGGCTTGCGCACACGGCACGATCGGCAGACGAACTTCGTCGCTGCACAAGCCGAGGCGGCTCATGGCGTACTTGGTCGGCGATGGCGACGAATCGGCGAACAGCGCCTTGTGCAGCTTGATCAAGCGGTCCTGAACCTGACGTGCGGCGTCGAAAGCGCCTTGGGCGGCGGCCTTGTACATGGCGACCATCAACGCCGGGGCGACGTTCGAGGTCACCGAGATGACGCCGTGGCCGCCATGGGCCATATAGCCGATCAGTGTCGGATCGTCGCCCGAGATGAAGGAAAAGCCCTCAGCGATATCGACGCGCAGCTGGCTCATCCGGTCCATGGCGCCGGTGGCGTCCTTGATGCCGACGATATTGGGCAGCTTCGACAGGCGAACAATGACTTCGTTGCTCATGTCGACGACGGTGCGGCCCGGCACGTTGTAAAGCAGAGCCGGAATCTCAACATGGTCGTTCAAGGCTTTGAAATGCTGATACAAACCTTCTTGCGACGGCTTGTTGTAATAGGGCGCGACAACGAGAACAGCATCGGCGCCGACGGTCTTGGCGTGATGCGCCAGCTCCAGCATTTCGGCGGTGTTGTTCGAGCCCGCGCCGGCGATCACCTTGACCCGGCCGGCGGCTTTTTCGACGCAGCACTGCACCAGGTCGCGGTGTTCTTCCATGCTCAGCGTCGAGGTCTCGCCCGTCGTGCCGACCGGCACAAGGCCGTGCACACCCGCGGCGATCTGATACTCGATCAGACGCTCGAAGGCGGCGAAATCGACGCGGCCGTTGGTGAAAGGCGTCACCATCGCGGTGATCACCCCGTGAAACAGAGGCTCGTTCGGCCCAGTGGTCATGGTCTTGAATTCCGTCAACGCAACTGTGTCCCAAATGCTTACGCACGGCACAGAATTTGAAAAATCAGCCTTAAAGTCTCAACGCTTTTGCCGCAACTCTTTATAAACCGAAACGATCTTCTATAGTGAGATTCCTGTTCGCCAAATGGCGTGTGTACGTTTGCGTATCAAGACTTCGGGGCCTTTAATGACCAAGCCGCGCCTTTCCCTCTCCGCCGTGCGCCGTACCGCGCTGTTCCTCGGCGTCAGCCTGATGGCCCTGACCGGCATGGCGCCTGTGTCAGCCCAAACTCAGCTGCCGCAACAGGGGCAGCCAGCGCCGACCGCCGCGCCAGCACAGGCTGCGCCCGCCCCTGCCGCTCCGGCTGCCGCCGCGCAGACCTCGCCGCAAACGTCACCTCAGCCCAACGATCCGACGGCCGTCGACACCTCGACCCTGCCGCAATCCCAGCCCGCGACCTTGCCGCCGCAAGCGGCGACGCCGATCCAGGCCACCGGTCCGCAGCCCTACGAAATCACCGCGCTCAGCGATTCCGACCAGCAGACCCTGGCCAGCGCGCTTCAGGCGGTGCGCCAGCACGCCTTCACCCAGGCCGATTCGACGGCGTCCGGCCTGTCGAACCCGGTGGCGCGCAAGATCGTCACCTGGGCTATCCTCAATAATGACGGCGATATCTACAGCTTCGCCAGCCTCGACGCCGCCCGCCGCGACCTGTGGGGCTGGCCGCGCGAGGCCAAGCGCCAGATCGCCGCCGAAAAGATGATGGCCGCGTCCGGCATGACGCCGCAGCAGATCGTCGACTGGTTCGCCGGCTCGCCACCGCAAAGCATCGAAGGCGCGACGCAACTGATCACCGCCTATGGCGCGCTTGGCCGCACGCCGGACGCGCAGGCCCTGGCCAAGCAGTGGTGGCGGACCCAGGTGTTCGACACCATCGCCCAGGACAATTTCTACAGCGCCTTTGGCAAGTACCTGAACGCCGACGACAACAAGGCGCGCCTGACCTGCCTGCTGCTCAACCCGCAAAGCGGTACGACGCAAGCGATCCGCGGCATCGAGAACTATGTCGATGGCCCGTCGATCTCGGTTGCCAATGCGGTGCTGGCCATGCGCGCGGGCTCGGCCTCGGGCGACGGCCTCTATTCGCAAGCGGTTCAGGTCGATCCGCACAATCCGGCGCTCGCCTTTGAGCGCGCGCGCTACCTGTCGAAAAAGGGCCTGGAAGCGCTGGGTTTCCCGATCCTGGCCGACCTGCCCTCAGCCGCTCTGAGCCCCGATGCGGCGTCGCAGATGTATGCGCTGCGCCTGGCCTATTTCCACGCCGCCCTGAAGGCGCGCGACTATCATGCCGCGTACGATGCCATGAACGGCGGCGGTTTCGACGCCGGCGAAAGCAAGGCCGAGGCGGAATTCTTCGCCGGCTGGGTCGCCCTGGTGCGCCTGAACAAACCCGATCTCGCCATCCCGCACTTTCAGGGCGTGGCCGATGCCGGCACCTCGCCGATCACCCAGGGCCGCGCCCTCTATTGGCTCGGCCGTGCCTATGAGGCGCGCAACGACGCCACGCGCAACGATGCGGCCACGGCGCAGACCTATTACGCCAAGGGCGGCCAGTACATCTACGCCTTCTACGGCCAGATGGCCGCCGAAAAGGCCGGCATCAAGACCATCACGCTCGGCCACGACCCGGTGCCGACCCAGGCCGATCGCGACCGCTTCAACCGCCGCGACCTCGTCAAGGCCGCGCGCATCTTAGGCACCATGGGTGAGACCGATCTCTTCCGTCAGATCGTGCTCAATCTCGACACCGTCCTGCCCAATGCCGAGGAAGAGGCGCTGCTGACCGACATGACGGCTCAATATGACGGTCAGGTCATCGCCATGAAGGTCGCCCGCATGTCGATGCAGCGCGGCTTCTATCTGCCCGACCGCGCCTATCCGGTGCGCGATATCCCCGATGTGCCGGGGCCGGAAAAGGCCTTCGTCCTGGCCATCGGCCGTCAGGAATCGGGCTTCGACGCCTCGGTGCGTTCGCGCGCCAATGCCCGCGGCGTGATGCAGTTGATCCCGTCGACCGCCCGCGCCGTCGCCCGGCGCCTCGGCGTCGGCTACACCGAATCGAGACTGTATGAAGCCAGCTACAACATGTCGCTGGGCGCCTATCACCTCGGCGAACTGGTCGATCATTTCGGCGGCTCCTACATCCTGGCGGCCGCCGGTTACAATGCCGGTCCGTCACGCATGACGCTGTGGATCGACCAATGCGGCGAGCCGCGTGGTCAGAATGCCGACGCTTTGTCGTTCATCGAATGCCATCCATTGCGCGAAACCCGCGACTACATGATGCGCGTCGTCGAAAACATGCGCATCTACCGCGCCCGGTTGAACGGCGGCACGGCGCCACTGACGGCTTCGGCCGACGTCACCCGCGGCATCCCGGCGCCGATCAGTACGACGCCGGATCTCGACGACGAAGGCGACGGCTCGACCGCTGTAGCGACCTCGGGCGTCAGCGGCGGCTCGATGAACGGCTCGCCGGTCGGCTATCTCGAACTGCAAAAGCAGGAGGCCGCCGAACAGGCCGCCCAGGCTGCGGCTGCCAAGTTCGCCGCCGACAATCCGCCGCCCCCGCCGGCGCCCAAGTGTCACGGCCGCCACTGCAAGACAGTCTCGTCTCACGCAGCGACGTCGAAATCATCGAAAAAGAGCAAGGGCGGCCACGCCGCGGCTGCCGCGACGACCAGCCACAAGAAAAAGAAACACTACTGACTTCGCCTGGATGCCGCTTTACACGTTTATCATGGACTATAAGGGCGGCACTTACATCAATCAGGTGGACGCCAGGAGCCGTGAAGCGGCGCTCGATCTTTGGGCCCGGTAACAAGACGCGGACATGTTGATGAAGGCGGGCATCAAGCGCCGGTCGTCATGGGGCCGTCGGTTGATTGAGAAAATCGAACTGGGAGAAGCCGTCGCCACGCCGATCGTTGGAATGCAGGCGGCATGGTGCTGTACCTTTTTACAGGGCCGTGACCTCGTCCTGTTGAATATTGTTCAGACCGTACCTCAGACCGGCTGATAGAGCAGCGGCTGGGTTTCCAGTCGCAGGACGGGCTTGCCGTCCTCGCCGCGCACCATCTCACCCATCAGGTTGAAAACTTCCTTCAACAGGCTGCGCGTAAAGACGTTTTCCGGATTGGCCTTCTTGACCAGCCGCCCCCTGTGCATCAGCAGGACCTCGTCGGCGAACTGGGCCGTCAGGTTGAGGTCGTGCAGGCTGATGACCACCGTCGCCCCGGCCTGAGCGCGGGCCTTCAGACGCAGAAGGACCTGACGCTGCCACGCCGGATCGAGCGCGATCAACGGTTCATCGAGCAGCAGGACATTGGCGGGGGTGCAGAGGACACGGGCCAGCAGGACGCGGGCGCGCTGACCGCCCGACAGGCTGAACACACCGCGATCAGCGATGTCCCCCAGGCCGAGCGCCTTCAGTTCGTTGAGCGCGGCTTCCCGCGCCTCCAGCGGCGGCAGGTGCTGCGCGCCGAGTGCCGCGACATCGACGCAGCTTAAATCCCAGGCAATGCCGCGTTCCTGCGGCAGATAGGCCATGATCTGGGCGCGCTTCGCCAGCGGCAGCTTGGTCAGGTCGGCGCCATCGAGGCGCAGATTGCCGCCGTTCAGCGGCAACAGCGCTGACATGGCCTTAAGCAGGGTCGATTTGCCGGCGCCGTTGGGACCGACGATGACGTGCAGCCGGCCCGCGCCCAGCGATGCCGAAACGTCGTGGACCACGACCTCGCCACCCAAGCGGACATCGACCTGATCGAGTTGCAGTTCCATCGGCGTCTCCTAATCCTGCATCCACGAACGCGCGCTGCGATAGGCCAACACGGCAAACAACGGCGCCCCGATCAGCGAGGTCAGCACGCCGACGCGGATATCGCCCGGCAGGATGCGGATAATGCCATCCGCCAACAGCACCATCAGCGCGCCGGTCAGGGCCGACGGCGCCAACAGGCTGTAAGGATCCTTGACGCCGAGTGCGCGAACAAAGTGCGGTGCCGCCAGGCCGACGAAACCGATGACGCCCGCGACCGCGACCGACAGGCCCGCCAGCAGGCTGGAACCCAGGACGATGATCTGGGTCAGGAGCGTCAGGTTGATGCCCATGGAGCGCGCCGTGTCGTCGCCAAGGGTCAGGAAGCGCAGGCCCTTGCCGAGGCCCAGACTCAGGGTGCCGACGATGACGATGGCCAGGCCGCACATGAAGACGTCGGTCCAGTCGCGGCCGTCGACGGCGCCCATCATCCAGCTCATGACGTCGTGCTCGGCGATCGGCGACGGCGCCAGATTGAAGACCAGTGACATCAGGGCGCCGAACAGGCTGGTCAGGCCGACACCGAGCAGGATCAGGGACTGGCGCTGCGGGAAACGCGAAATGAAGACCAGCAGGATGCCGGCGACCACGGCCGCCCCGGCCATGGAAGCGCCTTCGAGAACCATCGGCGTCAGGCCGAAGCCGAAGGTGATCGCCGCCGCCGCCGCCAGCCCGCCGCCGGCCTGAACGCCGAGGATGCCGGGATCGGCCAGGGGATTGCGCAACAGGCCTTGCAGCAGGGCGCCGCTCAAGCCCAGCATGGCGCCGACGCAGGCCGCGGTCACATTGCGCGGG
>FTDJ01000829.1_pt1 | contig 11186 bp, 3 predicted proteins | sample 1639861 | NCBI WGS metagenome assembly FTDJ01 (sample SAMEA3914869, study PRJEB12502) | metagenome | biome: forest; material: soil | place: USA | collected 2012-03-12 | depth 0.1 m | reverse complement strand
TCGGAGCGCACGTCGACGCCGTCGAACAGGCCGTAGAGCAGCGAGCCCTGGGGCGTGAACTTGACGTCCTTGACCGAGGTCATCGGCTGGCCGTTATTGCTGATTGAGCGGCCGAACGAGATCGCCTCGATATAGTTGTCGCGACGTTCGTCGGTATAGCGCGTGGCCAGCAGGTCCAGGGACACATCGGTATTGGCGTCGGGCTTCCATTGGAAACTCAAGGTGCCGCCGATCCGCGACGCGTCCTGGGTCGAGTTGAAAAAGCGCGGGATGCGCGGCACGAAGGCGCCGCTGCCCAGGGTATTGGGCGCCAGCGGGCTGCGCAGCGCGGCGACCGTGTTATAGGCGTCGGTCGTGCTGGTACGCGGATCGCCGGTGGCGCAGTTATTGGCGTCGGTGCCCTTGGCGGCGCTGGTGGCCGGGGTCTGCGGCGAATAGCCGACGGGCGAACAGAACATGCCGTTGCCCGAGCCGACCGACAGGATGTCGACCGCCGAATAGCCGACTTCGCGCAGGTGGCGGTGCTGGTAGCTGAACGAGCCCAGGATGCCGAAGCCGTGGCCGAATTTCTTCGACGCCAGGACGGAGAAGCGCGGGTCGTCGGACTTGGAGACCTCGTTATAGGATTCGCGCGCGGTCACCGAAAAGACCTGGTCGCCGTGATAATCGAAGGGCTTCGGCGCCTTCAGGTCGACCGTGGCGCCCAGCGAGCCTTCCTCGACATCGGCCGAGGGCGTCTTGCGCGCCGCCAGCGACGAGAAGATATCGGTCGGGAAGACGTTGAAATCGAAGCTGCGGCCGGAATTGGCGGCGCCGTAGATGTCGGACGCGCCGGTCTGGGCCGCGCCTTCCATGCCGTTGATGCGCACGCGGGTGAAGGTAGGCCCAAGGCCCCGGACCGAGATATTGCGCCCTTCGCCGCCGTCGCCGCGCGCCAGGGTGACGCCCGGGATGCGCTGCATGGATTCGGCCAGGTTGCTGTCCGGGAACTTGGCGATGTCCTCGGCCATGATGGCGTCGACCGTGCCGGCGCTGTTCTTTTTCAAGGCCAAGGCGCTGCGCAGGCTGGACCGGAAGCCGGTCACGACGACGACCGTCGAGTCGCTGGCCGCCTTGGCATCGGGTGCCGGCGCGGTTTGGGCAGCGGCCACCACCGGCACGGCCATCAAGGCGGCGACACCGGCGCTGACCATCAGCCACGGCCGGAGATTACGTGTAAGCTCTATCATGTCATGTTCCCTGTTGTCGTTCTTGGTGAGCCCATCGTTTCTTGGGGGCTCATCAGGTGAAACGACCCAGGCGCCGGGCACCTCAATCGACCGGCGTTCTTTTTTGCGAAAATTCTTCGCCGCAATGCAGCAAATCCGGTCGCCAGGGCGCGACCGGATTGCGCTCAATTTCATGACACTCTAGTTCTGCGCCGGGTTTTGCTTCGCCAGGAAGCCGGACACCGCTTGCAGGATTTGCAGCCGCGCCGCTTCCGTATCCGCGTCGTGCCCGCCCTCGCTCAGCTCGACATAGCTCACGGCCGACTTGGCATCGTCGCGCAATTTGCGGCTTTGGCCGACAGGGACGACCTCATCGCCGGCAGCATGGATCAACAGGACCGGCGCACGGAAAGCCGCGGAAGACAGGGGGGCACCCGCCGCCTGACCGACATAACCGGAAAGCATCTGGCGGGAATTCGGATCAGGCGCGAAGCCGCGGCGCGTGTGCGGATCCGGCAGCAGGGCCGCGAAGTCATCCGTATCGGGTTGCGCCGCGTGGGCATTTTTCCAGGCGATATAACCGGCAACGTCCGAAATACCGCCGATCGACACGGCGCACCGCGTATCCGCCCGTGTCGCGGCCTTCAACGCCGCGTAGCCGCCATAACCGAAACCCATGTAGCAAACGCGGCCTGGATCGGCGAGCCCCTGGCGTACAAGGTCTTTCACACCGTCCGCCATGTCGCTCAGCATCTTGCCCTGCCACTCCCCGAAGCCGGACGTCATGAAATCCATGCCATGCCCGTCGGAGCCGCGATAATTCGGTTGCAGCACCAGGTAGCCCCGTGACGCGAGCGCCTGGGCCAGCCAATTGAAACCGGCCTCGTCATGCCCCTGGGGCCCGTCGTGCGGCAGCACGACCAGCGGCAGGTTGTGCGCCTCGGGTTTGGGCGGCAAAGTCAGCAGGGCCGGAATGTCCATGCCGTCGGCGGCGCGGTAACTATAGGCCTCCTGGCTGGCGATCCAGTCTATCGGCACATCCGGGTAGTCCTCGCCTAGAACGGCGCTGGCGCCGCTGGTGAAATCGACGAAATAGGACATGCCGGTGTTTTCACGGCCGTCGACATGGATAACCATGCGATGCGGATCGTCAGCGACGGACGAGATCTGGACCGTCCCCGTCGAGGCCCCCTTGGCGAGCGCGTAGAGATTGGCCAGCTCCGGATCCGACAGCGTATAGTTCATTTCTTCGGCCGACCTGGCGAAGCCGGCTAGTCGGCCGGTAGCCGGATTGAAAACCGGTTTGTTCTGGCTTGCGTCGCCCGGATCGAGGGCAGCCGATAGGGCGCCCTCCGGCGACAGGGTGTAATAGTGGAAATGGCGCGCGGCGCCCTTCGGGTCATTGCCGTGCGTGTCGCTGTCGAGGATGACGATCGCGTCGCCGTCGGCGGCCAGGCCGACCAGGTACGGCGCGAAGGTCCCGTCCGCCGGCACGAGGGTGCGCGTGAGGATCGGATGCCAGCTTGCGCCATCCTTCATTTCGATGCGGAACTGTTCCTTGTCGAATTCGTAGACGGCGCGGGCCTTCAGGTGGCCGTCCGAATCGAACAACCAGTCGTCGACATAGCGCTTTTCGCGGTCGAGGTCGCCTCCGCCGTCGTCGACCATCTGACCGTGCCCGGTCTGCGGATCGATACGCCACAGATAGACGCGCTGTCCCGGCTGGGCGCCGACACCGGCCGGGCGCATTTCCATGAAAGCGCCCATGAGCTGGCGCTTGCCGTCCAGCGTGACCGGCTGCGGCATGCCCAGCGGCATGTTCGGCGCATCACCCATAGGCACGCCAAGACTGCGCCCGGACGCCTGGGCCAAATCGACCAGGGTGATCGCGTCTTCCTCGTGGACGCCAAAGAAGACGCAAGGGGGTGACAGGTTGCTGTTCGTGTCGAGTTGGGCCGCCGCCTGCGCCGCGGCGTCATCACCGGCGCCCTGCCCCATGGCCCCGCCCGGCGCGCTCAACTGGGGTTGCGATTGAAGCGTGGATTGCACTTCGCCCCCGATGGTGTGGCTGTCCGGCTTGTCCACGGCGCCGGCGCACGTGCCGCGTAGTCCCATCCGGGAGTCGGCGAGCATGACGTGGGTGTCGTCGGCCCAGGCGAGAGACGACACATTTCCCGGCTTCAACTTTACGAAGGTCTGGTGCTTGTCGGCGATGCGGTACGCGACCAGCAGGTTCATGCCCTTGGCCCTGGTCAGAAACGCCACCTGATCGCCACTGGGCGACAGCGCCATTTGCCGCATATGCGGCAGGGCGGCGTAAACGGACAGTGGCGGCGGCGTATCGACCGGCCGTCGGCGGGCCGCGCCTCGCACGACCACTTCGACGGCCGATTTGGTATGGGTCTGCGCCGGCGGTTGGGCCTGCGCATACGAAAGAGCGGGTACACCCCATACGACGGCGAGCGCTGCGGCAGTGTAGCTGGCTTTCATGGAAATGCCCTCCTCGACGGATGGCCGTCGGCGGCCCTAAAAAATGCTGGGAACTCCAGTTGAATTCCCAGCAAGTTATTGGAGAAGAACGATCGAGGCGCGTTGAACAATAACCTGGCGGTACGCAGCATCGAGCCACGGCGCAGACCGTTCGACTAACGAACTCGATTGTATTCCGCAGGGATGAGCTCCGGAATGGCGATTGAAGGCCGCGCCCCCTTCCCCCACCGGCCTGACGCAGGCTGGAAAAAGGGGGGCGGCCTCCGATCCTTGTGTCGCAGATTAGGCTGGAAGACCCAATCCGCGCTTTTGCTAGAACTGGTAGCGAGCGCCCAGGCGCAGATCGCCCGTGGTGCCGTGGATGGTGAAGCGTCCATCCACCTTGCCATAGACCTGAAGGTGCGACGCGACATCGCTGCTCAAGTTCACGCCGATGATGCCGGCGGTGGCCTGGTCGCCCTTCCAGTTATAGGCAAACGGTGAGCCAGACAGGTTGGCGAACTGGGCGACGACCTGGTCACCCGGATGGAAGGTGAAGTTGTGCTCGACCGCCAAGGTCACTTCCGGATGCAGGCTGGCCAGGGTCGGATGCAGTTTCACACCCAGGTCGGCGTAGACGAAGCTCTTCTTGATGGCGTCGACCTTCAGGGCGAGCAGGTTGGCACCGTCTTCCGTGACCGCGGTCTGGTCGATGGCGGCATAGGTACCCCGGACGTACGGCACGACCAGGTTGTTCAGCAGGCCGCCGCTGACCTGCAGCGAGCCGCCCTCGGTCGTGGCCTTCGGCGACGACGTGATCGAACCGGCGCTGCCCAGGTTACGCACAACGCTCGACTTATAGGTATTGTAGAAGAACATACCGTCGACATGGGCGTTTTCCAGGTCAAAGCCGGTGAACAGGGCGCCGTCGAATAGGTTCGAGCCTGCCTTGGTCGCGTCGGCGTCGGTCTTCAGGTCCTGGTGCCCCGCTGAGAGGGTGAAACCGCCAGCGAAGTTGCTGACGCCCGGCAGGCCGTCCCAGGCGCCGTGCGACTGGTGCATCCAGCCGCCGCTCAAGCCGCCGCCCGACGTATCGTAGCCCGAGCCATCCTTCGACACACGCGACGTCGAGCCGTAAGGCTGCAGCCACACCGAGTTGCCATTGCCCATATCCGTCTTCGCCGCACGGTTTGGCGCCGCGTCCGATAGAGTGTCGTAGACCGAGTCGGCGAAGGCGTTGATGTGGGTGGCGTTAGCGTCTACCAGGTGACCGAAGACCTGCGCGGCCGAGGTAAGTTCGGTGACGACGTAATAGCCGGTCGGCTCGATGGCCAGGCCGGCAGCCGCCGAACCCGAGGTGTTGATGTTCGAGAACGAACCGGTGATTGAACCGGCCGAGATGATCTGGATGATATTATTGCCATAGGCACCCGGATCGATCGTCAGGTTTAGCGTGCCGGCCAAGGTGGCGGAGCCCAGGACCTTCAGCCCGGAAGCGCCAGTTGGGCTGACTTCGATATTCAGGATACCGGTAGTGCTCTGGACGTACTTGGAGACGGTCAGGGAACCGATCGCACCCGTGGTGCCGCCCGGTGTGACGATGCCGTTATTGTTGACCGTGGCGTAGATGGTGCCATAGCCCTTCAGGGTCGCAACAGAACCGCTCTTGCCGCTGACGGTCAACGTCTCGGTCGAGCCGTCGGTGTGGTTCGGATCGCCGAAGATGGCGCCGGTATGGGTTGAATCGCCAACGATGAAGGTCGTGCCGGGATCGAGCTGCAGCGTACCGACGAACGGCTTGGCGGTCGTGTTGGCACCGTTGACGGTCAGGGAGCCGGCGTTCAACCAGACTTCGCTTTGCGCCGTCGCCGACAGGTAGCCGCCGATGACGGCCGCCGAGTTCAGCTCCAGGAACAGAACGGTGTCCTTGCCGGAACCGGCAGCCCCTTGCAGATCGACATTGGTGTTCGCACCGAAATTGAGCGTCGAGGCGTCGAAGGCGCTGGCCGAATAGCTGCCCATGGCAGCGGTTTTCACGGTGTTGTAATACTCGCCGACACGCACGTTGGCGCCGGCCTCCAGGGTCATATTGCCGGTGATGGTGTTGGTGCCGAGCAGGCCGAACTGGTTGTCGCCAGCATAGCCACCATTGCCTTCGAACACCACGTTGCCTGCGGAATTCAGGACGCTGTCATAGACCTGATAGGGCGAGCCGTAGGTCGATTGCTGCCCGCCGAACACTAGGGTGGCCCCGGCCAGGACATTGAGCGGCCCGGTCTGGACCGGTGTCGGGTAGCCTTGGCCCGAGGTGCCGGTGATCGAGGGATGGCCGCTGACGTTGAAGATCGGCACCCAGCCGTCATTCTGCACGGTCCCGAGATAGGCGCTTTTCTGCACAACCACCGCGGTGCCCGACGCGACGGTAATGCTGGCCGGGCATGTGGTGAAGGTGCCGCCGTTGGACGTGGCGCCGGTGTCGAGATTGTAGTTGGTGCCCGTATAGGTGCCGGTGGCCGGGCCGTTGATGGTGACGGCGGCGCCGGTGCAGGCCGCCATGGCCGAGCCGGCCAGGGATGCGCCCAGGACCAGGGTGCTAACGGAGGCGCAGAGTGCTGCGAACTTGGCGGAGTGGCGCTTGGCCAATTGGATTTGAGACATGTTTTCCTCTGAATTTTGTGCTTGCCGCTATGCGGGATCTGTTGACGTCCAGGCAGGTGGCGAGGGCCCGAACCTCCAGGTTCGGCGGACGGGCCCTCATTTGCCGACGGCTAGAAGTTCCAGCGAATGGCGGTCGTGTAGCGACGGTCGGCCATGTACCAGCTGCGGTTCACGCGGCCGGCGCCCGAGCCCATGTAGAGGCGGGTGGTGGTACCGGTCAGGTTCGAGGCCTGCAGCACCCAGGTGAGGTTGTGGTTCAGACGGTAGGTGAAGTTGCCGTCCAGCTGGCCCGTCGGATATTGGAACACCGGCAGGGCGAAGTAGGTGGCGACACCATGGGTATTGACCGAACCAGCGTCCGTCGTATCCGGCACATTGGTCAGGTTCTCGTAGGCACCGCTCGTCTGGTAGGCCGAGGTCGTCACGAGGAAGCTGTCACGCCAGTTGTAGGCCAGGCGCAGGGAGACCGGGCCGTGGTCGTACATGACGGCGAAGTTGACCGTATCCTTCGACAGGCCGGTGACCGGCAGGCCGTTGATCTTGTTGCCCAGCATATCGTAGGCCACGGCGCCCGGCTGCTTGCTGTCGATATAGGTGTAGTTGGCGTCGATGCCGAGGCCGTTCCACGGAGACGGCAGGAAGTCCGCGTACTTCTGGATGCCGACTTCCATGCCCTGGATGGTCGCCGCGACATTTTCATTGAAGTACTTCTGGGCGGTGACCGAAACCGTCTGCGGGCAGGATTCGCCGACTGTGATCGGCGCCGCGCACGGGTTGAGCGCCGAGTTGTATGAGATTTCCTGGGCCACGGTCGTGATCCCCGAGGCGACGGAGGCTACGGTCGTCGGCAGAGTATAGGTGGCGGCGTAGGATTCGGTCGAAATGTAGTTGTGCAGCTTCTTGTAGAAGAAGGCGATGTGCACCTGGCCGCCGCTCTTGAAGTAGTATTCGATCGAGGTGTCGAACTGGTCCGCTTTTTCCGGCTTCAGGGTCGGGTCACCCTGGACCGAGGTGGTGAAGTTGGTCGTGTATGTACCGACATAGGTGCTGCCCAGGCTGGCTTGCGGGTTCAGCTGCTGGAAGCTCGGACGGTTTAAGCCTTCCGAAGCCGCGAAGCGAATGTGCAGTTGGTCGATCGGCAGGAACTGAATGTTGAACGATGGCAGGACGTCGGTCTGGCTGTGACCGCCCTGGGTCGCCCACGAGGTTTGGGCGTTGGCGAAGGTGATCGCCGAGGCCGAATAGCTCAGGCCCGCCGGATAAGTAACCGGCGTATACTGGCTGCCCAACGACGCCGAACGCAGCAGGTTGCCCGAGGCAAAGTCCTTGTCGCTGACGATGCGCAGGCCGATATTGCCACGAAATGGCGCGATCGGATTGCTGTCGCTGCGGAAGAAGGCCTGGACATAGGCCGTCGCCGTGCTGTCATTGACGTGGCTCATATCGGCGGGAATGTATTGAACATCCCCCTGGGTGGTGTTGCCGCCTGAACCGAGAGTCTGGTGCAGGGTAGCGAAGTCCGTCTTCAGTTCGGCCAGCGACGGGAAATAGGCCTTGGTCGGCAGGCCCATGGCACCGCCGAACCAGGTCGACAGATCCACAGCCTGGCCGTAGGACGTGTTGCTGGACAGGTAGTTATAAGGCGCCCCGCTGTAATAGGGCGACAGGCCTTGGTAGTTGTACGGCGTCTGGTCGTCGGCCTCGGTGCGGCGTGCGACCTTGGCGCCGAAGTTGATGGCGCGGACCAAGCCATTGCCCAGGTTATAGGTGCCGTCGACATAGGCGGCGGTTTCATGACCCTCGTTATCGGTCATGTGGTCCATGGTGGCGAGATAGCCGTAGTTCGACGTATTGCCCAGGTCGACAGAGGCCGGGAACGTCATCTTCGGCAGGGCATCGCTGCCATAGCTGCTTAGCGACAGGCCGACCTTCGGCAGGAAGGCGTAGTCATACAGGTAGTGGTCGTTTTGACGCGCGTCGGAATCGACGTGCTGGACGGCGAACTTCAGGTCGAGGCGGTCATTGGGCGCCCAGTCACCGGTGAACGAATAGTCGGTCGTGGCGTTCTGCGATTGCTGCAGGACCGACTGGAAGTCGTACGGGTTGTTGATGTAGCTCCACTTGCCGGGCGAACCGCCGCCGCTACCGCCGGCCGTGGCGCTGCCGGTCTGGGTATAGGCATAGCCGGACAGGGCCGTCGTCGAGGTCAGGTTGCCATTGGCGTCGAAAGTGGCGGTGGCGCCGGGCGGAACGACGCTGTTGGTCGACAGGTCGATCATCAGCAGGTGCTGGTAGGATTCCAGCGTATAGCGCGAATGGAAGAGGGTCAGGCCCAGGGTCAGGCCGTCGAACGGCCGCCATTCGGCGGCGAGATAGGCGCCGTAGCGCTTGCGGTCGTCCTGGCGTTCGGTGAAATCGACGCCCGAGGGGATGTAGACCAGCTTGGAGCCGGCGTCGCTCAGGTTCGGCAACCGGGTGCCGTCGGAATTGCCACTCGACAGGGTCGATGTCGAAATGGTCGGGTTATAGACCTGGGCCTGGTAGGGCTGGACCTGGACGCCGTCGGCCTTGGTCGATAGGTCGGAATAGGCCAGGTTGGCCAGCAGGCCGAACTGGCCGTGCGAAGTGTTCCAACGATCGCTGACCAGGACGTTGCCGCCGGCATGGGCCTTGTTGGCATAGTCGGCGTAGTTGCCGTCGAACGAACCGGAGACGTTCAGGCCCTTGTAGTCGAAGGGCTGGCGGGTGCGCAGGTTGATGACGCCGCCCAAGCCGCCTTCAGGCAGGTTGGCTTCGGCGCTCTTGTAGACGTCGACGCCCTGCATCAGTTCCGGCGAGATGTCTTCCCAGGCCAGGCCGCGGCCGTTCACCGACGAGAAGCTGTCGCGGCCGTTCAGCTGGCTGACGACGCTGTCCAGGCCGCGGATGGTGATGCCGGTACCTTCGGCCATGAAGTTTTCCGAACCGACGGCGCCGGTCTGGATGCGGGTCATGTTCACGCCCGCCACGCGCTGCAGCACTTCGGTGACGGAGTTGTCCGGCAGCTTGCCGGCGTCGTCGGCCGAGACCGAATCGAGGATAACTTCAGCGTTTTTCTTGATGGCGATCGCGGACTTCAACGCGGCCCGCTGGCCCGTCACGACCACGACGGTATCCGCCTGGGAAGCCGTGGCGGCGGGTTTCGGCGTGGCCGGCGCGGCGGCGTCCTGCGCGAACGCCGGCGCAGCCAGGGCAGCGGTGGCCATGGCGGCCAAAGTGGTTGCCGAGACGCTGGCCTTCAGCCAGCTCAACGCGACACGCTGCGGAATTCTATTAGGCATTTTCTTCTCCCAAACGGCGTCATGGCGGCCACGTAACCGCCTATGATCATGGTTTTACAAACTGGCTGAGAAGGTAATATGTTACACTGGTAGCGCTACCATTCAACTGGCCGAAAGAACCACCATAGGTGGTGCCGGTTCAGCTGTGCGGAAAAGGTCGAAGTGGCGCTGTGCGTGCGGTCCGTGGGCCGAAGCCCCCGGCGATTCCTACCCAAGTTCATTTGTTATATTTTTATTTAGCGGAAATTTATCGAACGCCTAGAACATTTGTCGCGGAAAAATGACAACGCGCCCGAACGTGATCAAAATGCCACATTGGTCTGACCATGTGCATATTTGCTCATATATGTCGAAACGGGATTGAACCTTTTTCCGATCACTCAAATTTCAACCCAAAAATACTCTGAAAAATAACGCTGTTTTCGACAGATCGAATAGGTCAGGCCAGGATTCTGGCCATAAGCCGCCATTCTGGCCTAACCAAAGCGATCGAACGGAGCCGCAGCCTTCAGACTATCTCCGCCTCATCGACCTAGTTTCAACGCAAACTATCGAACGATAGTACCGATTGAGCCACCCATTTTCATCGCGCCGTGAGTGAAGACTGGCTGCACGCGCAAGCCTGCACCTCTCAGAAGGCAAGGCTGTGACGCAACTAAGCTTTTCCCGCTTAACGAGAGTTTCCGCAGCGCCGGCAGCCCGGTCGGGCCCAATGTCGAAAGGCAAGCACTAGTGGTCGCTTACTGAATCAATAGCGCAGCGACAATCCGGCGCGGATCGTGCGGCCGGTCGTCGTGTCGTAGAGCGGGTCCTGGCGGACGCTGTCGACATATTGCCGGTTATGTTCGTCGGTCAGGTTCTGCGCCTCGATGAACAGCTTGACCCGGCTGGACAGCTTCCAGCTGGCCGAGGCATCGACAAAGGTCGTCGGCGCATTGCCCTGCAGGTCGCTGCCCGGGCTGGCGGGGATGGCGCGGATATAACGGCCCTTGTAATTGCCGGCCAGGCGCAGGCCGAAACGGCTGTCCTCGTAGAACAGGGTCAGGCTGGCCGAATTGCGCGACAGGCCGATCAGGTCGGCGGTCACGGTCGAGGTCGGCGCGCCATTGGCGCTGGTCAGCACATAGCGGATACGCGACGTCACATGGGTGTAGTTGGAGATCACCCCCAGGTTCTTCCATACACCCGGCAGGAAATCGAAATTCTGCTGGTAGTTCAGCTCGACACCGCTCAGCGGACCGCCACGGGTATTGGTCCATTGGGCGATGGTGAAGACGTCGGTCGGCAGCGAATTGGTGTTGTCGAGCAGGGCATTGGGCAGGCCCAGCTGGTTGAACGCAATCTGGCTGGTGACCTTCTGGATATAGGACGAGATGTCCTTGCGGAAGACACCCAGCGACGCCAGGGCGTCCGGGGCGAAGTACCATTCCAGCGAGGCATCGAAGGTCGAGGCCCGGATCGGATCGAGGTAAGGGTTGTTGATCGTGCCGTTGCGGGTGATGCCGTTGACGCTGGCGCTGGGGGTCAGGAC
>FTDJ01000326.1_pt1 | contig 11256 bp, 10 predicted proteins | sample 1639861 | NCBI WGS metagenome assembly FTDJ01 (sample SAMEA3914869, study PRJEB12502) | metagenome | biome: forest; material: soil | place: USA | collected 2012-03-12 | depth 0.1 m | reverse complement strand
GACGCGGAGGCTTCACAACGGGCCGAAAGCATGAAAAAACAGTCGTTTAGTTTGCAACTTTGGTTCGACAGTCTGCGCGCCCAGGATTGAGTCATGAATACGCTTACCGAGAAGTCCCTGGCACTCCAGGCCGTCGACGCCCTGAATGTCCGCAATCGCTACCACGCCGTCGCCCTGCTGCGGCAGGACATCGAAACGATGAAGGCCGGCGGCCAGCGCTGGCTCGATATTGCCCGCCTGGCCTCGACCATCGGTGAAAAGGGCCTCGAACTCGAAGCGCTCTACAAGTTCGCTCAAACCCAGCCCCAGACCCTGGATCATGTCCTGGCTTATGCCGATGGTTTGTCGAGCTATGGCCGTGCAGGTGACGCCCTGACCGTGCTCGACAGTTTGTCCGGGGCCGATCAGGCGCGTCCGTCCGTTCTGCATTTCCGCGGCATGGCCGCGCGGGACGCTGGCCGTTTTGCCGAGGCCGAAGCCTTTTTCCGCCGTGCTTTGGCGGCCGCACCGACCCTGGCGCAAAGCTGGCAAGGTCTGGCGGGCATCAAGACCTTCGCGCCGGGCGATCCCGACATCGCGGCGATGGAGGCCCAGCGGGAGGTCTTCGCCAAGGCGCCGGCACCCGTCCGGTCGCGGTACCTTTACGCCCTGGGCAAGGCCTATGACGACACGGGAGACGTAGCGCGAGCGATCGCGGCCTATGGCGAGGGTGCCGGGATCATGCGCGCGGCCAATCCCGATGACGGCCAGGCGTGGCAGGCTTTTGTCGGCAAGACCGTCGCCGACTACAACCGGCCGAATATGGCGCATCTTCTGCCGTCGGGCGTGAGCGGCGACCGCATGGTCTTCGTCACCGGCCTGCCGCGGTCCGGGCCCCCCCTAGTTGAGCAGATGCTGCGCCGTCATTCCCTGGTCGCCGGTGGCGGCGAACTCGCTGTGGCTGACGGCGTGCTAAGTTCGGTATGCGATCTCGGGCTTGAGAGCGCGATGGACTATCAGCAAGCGAACGCCGCGGCCGACGACCCCTGGGGCATGCTGGCGCGAGACTATCTGCGCATCGTCACCGAACGCTTCGGGCCCAGCGGCGTCGTCATAGACAGCACGCTTAATCAGTCGCATCTGATGGGGCTCCTGCTGCACATGCTGCCCAAGGCCAGGGTCGTATGGGTGCGTCGCGCGCCGGAAGACAATGCCTTGTCGATCTTCCGCACGCACTTCCGCAAGAGCTTGCCGTGGTCGTGGTCGCTTGAGACCATAGCCGGTCATATGCGCGGTGAGGACAGGCTGTATCAACGATGGACGCGCCTGTTCGGCGATCGCATCCTGAGCGTGCCCTATGAAGGGCTTGTGTCTGATCCGGGCACATGGACGCGTCAAATCCTGGAGCATGTCGGCTTGACCGAGGAGCCGCAGGTCTTCGCGCCGCTTGCGGCGACGGGGGCCGGTCACGACCGGATCGGCGCCGCGCAGGCCTATGGCGGCTTTATGGATGCCTTCCGCGAGGTCTACGACGCGCCTCAGGCGAATATTCCGTAAAATCGGAATCCTGAGAGGTGAATTTTTGCTTCCGGAAAAGTAGAAATTACGCCTGCTGCGCGAGGTGGGCCTGGGCCAACGCACGCCGCTTGCCGAGTTGGCCGGTCAGCCACAGAAAATACATGTGGTAGTCGCCCATGAACGACCACAGCGGATAGGTGAAGGTCGCGGGCCTGTTGTGCTCGACGAAGAAATGGCCGATCCAGGCGCAGCCATAGCCGGCGACGAGGCCGGCCAGGATCCACAGCGGATTGTGCGTCCAGATGACGGCGACCAGCGCCGCGATGCCGCAGGTCGAGCCGACATAGTGCAAGGCGCGCGTGCCCGGATGGCTGTGTTCGGACAGATAGAAATCGAAAAAGGCCGAATAGGTGGTGTAGCGCATGACCGGCTCCCTGTTGCGGTCACCCTAACACATCACGACGGCTTCTTGAACGGCGAGGCTTCGTCTTCAAGCATGTGCATGTGTTCGACGACCGCGTCGCGTTCGGCATCGAGGAAGCGCTCGACCGGCGTCCGCAGGCGCTTGTCGCGGATATAGTGCGCCGAATAGACAGGATTGGGCAGATAGCCGCGGCTGAGCTTGTGCTCGCCCTGAGTACCGGCCTCGACGCGTTGCAGGCCGCGGGCGATGGCGAAATCGACGGCCTGATAGTAGCAAACCTCGAAGTGCAAGAAAGGCACGTCGACCAGGGCGCCCCATTGCCGGCCATACAGCGTCGAACCGCCGATGAAATTGATGGCGCCCGCCACGGCCTGATCGCCGTCATAGGCGAAGATCAGCACCAGGCTGTCGCGCATGCTCTGGCGCACCTGGGAGAAGAAGGCCCGCGTCAGATAGGGGCTGCCCCATTTTCGGTCATAGGTATTCTCGATGAAGGCGTACATCTCATCGAGGTGGCGTTCGGTGATGTCGTCGCCGGACAGGGCGCGCATTTGAAGTTGCGCCTGGACGTCGCGGCGTTCGCGGCGGATGACCTTGCGCCGGTTGGACGACAGCTCCGCAAGGAAGCCGTCGAAGCAGTCATAGCCGTGATTGTCCCACCAGAACTGCTGATCCTGACGCAGCAGCAGGCCCATCTCGCCCATCGCCCGCCACTCGGCCTCCAGCGGGAAGGTGACGTGCAGCGACGACAGCCGGTTCTGGTCGCACACCTTGATCGCCGCCTCGATCAGGGCCTGACGCACCTCAGGATCGGGGCTCAGCAGACGCGCCCCGGTGACCGGCGTGAAGGGGATGGCGCCCTGGAGCTTGGGGTAGTACTGGCCACCGGCCTGTTCGTAGGCGCGCGCCCACGACTGGTCGAAGACGTATTCGCCCATCGAGTGATGCTTGACGTAGAGCGGCATGACGCCCTTGACCGTGCCGGCTTCGTCGCGCAGCGCGATATGCACCGGCTGCCAGCCGGTATGACCGTCGACGCAGCCGGTTGCCTCCAGCGCGTCGAGATAGGCGAAGCTGTTGAACGGGTTGGCGTCGGGGCGCAGGGCATCCCAGACGTCGGCGCCGATCTCGGCGACACGCGAATGCAGGCTCAGCGTCAGGGAATCGGTCATGCGGGGAGGGTACGCGGAAGGGACCTGTTATTTAGGCACGATTTCACTCGGCCGAAAGGGGCGTTTACTGCGCCGGTGCGATCTCTTCGCCGGCCTTGTGCGGCCCAAGGATGCGGTGGAACAGGCGCCAGAAGATGTAAAGCCCGATCGCCGCGATACCGACAATGACGAAGTGCAGCCACCAGAAATTGGTCGGCCCCATGGTCGTCATGAATGGTCCGATAACGCTGCCGGCAACCAGGTCGGCAAAGAAGAACGACGCCATATAGATGCCGATCATGGTGCCGTTGACCTGGCGCGGGGCGACGCGGGCATAGAGCGCCAGGCCGACGGGCACCAGGTTGGCAAAGCCGATGTCGTTGAAGATCTCGAACAGGATACCCCACCACAGCGAAGCCTTGTGACCGTTGTGGACCGTCATCGAGGCGGCGACCAGGGCAACGGGCGCCAGGGCCGCGAAAAAGCCCGAAAACGCCATCTTGGTCAGCTCGTCGGGTTCCTTCCACTTCAACGCCCATAGCTTCCAGAAGATGATCGAGCCCGACAGGAAGATCATCGACATGGTGGCGTCGAGCGACACCAGCCAGGTCGACGGCACGTCGAAGCCCATGAAGTTGAGGTTATAGGCGTCGTTGCCCCAGGTAATGTAATTGATGAAGATCTGCTCGTTCATCACCAGCGAGGCGCCCAGCAAGGGCAGAAGCAGCAACAGCAGGGTGATCTTTTGCCAGTCGAGCGGGGTTAGCGGCGGCTGGGCGGCGCGTTCGGCCTTCTTGCGCGGCGGCTCCTTGGGTAGCCAGCGGCGGCCGCTGAAATAGACGAACAGCCCAAAGGCCATGCTGATGCCAGCGGTGCCGAAGCCCCAGCTCCACGCAACCTTCTGGCCCAGCGTACCGCACACGATCGGGGCGACGATGACGGCGATGTTGAACACCAGATAGAAGATTTGGAACGCCGAACCGGCGCGAACGTCGTCGGGGCCGTAGAGTTCGCCGACTTGCGATGAGATATTGCCCTTGAAGCAGCCGACACCCAGAAGGATCAGCACCAGGGCGATGAGGAAGGTCTGCTCAAACGCCATCAGGCAGTGGCCGAAGACCATGATCACGGCGCCGATGGTCACGGTATTGCGCCGGCCGAGCCACTGGTCGGCGATAAACCCGCCCAGCATCGGGGTCAGGAAGGTAAAGCCGTAGAGGCTGGGAACGATCGAGGCCAGCGCCGCCACCTGAAGAGGGTGGCCATAGACGTGTTCCAGCATCCCTTTGAAGGAGGCAAAGCCCAGGACGTGTTCGACATGACCGGGCTTGAGCAGCCATAGCGACAGATAGAGCGGCAGCAATGCCTTCATGCCGTAATAGGAAAAGCGCTCGAACGCTTCGGAAAGGACCAGGAAGATCAGGCCGAACGGATGACCGAGGAAGGACTTCTCGCCCTTAGGCGGGTCACCGTTCGGTGGGAGAGCATCATCAACGGTCATACAGGCGCTCCGGGTTCGACGTGGCGCGCCTTCGGGGACGGTTCGACCATCCGCGCGGCAGCGGAGGTTGAAACTGCAACCGTGTCAGGAACTTGTCAATCGTGCGCCGCAGTATCAGCGCCGGTTGATGTCGGTTGCGACGCGGCCCATGCACAGGACGACCCAGGCTAGGAGCAGCGTACCGGCGGCGGCCAGGAAGCCGGTCTGGCCAAGGCCGTTCGCGAAAATAAAGCCGTAACCGAGACTATAGTAACGCACGCGCGTCATCCAGGCACCGGCGCCCAGCATGGGCCCGCGATGCACCAGCACCAGCACGGCAACGACGGCGAACTTGCCCGGCCACCAGGCCATTACGTCGCGCATCTGCCACAAGGGCACGATGGCGAGGGCCGCAACGCCGATAATCATCATGGCCAGGGTGCGCTTGATATGTCTGGGCGCTGCGGCCCAGGCGCGAAAGACGGGGATGCGGCCATAGGCGCTGACTGCCATGGCACAAATCAAGGCACCCCATATGCGCACAGCCTGGTCCGCGGGAAATTGGAACGCGATAACGCCGCCCCAAATCACCAGAAACACTTCGGCCAAGAAAGCGCGGACCTGCCAGGGCACAGCGCCGGCCCGGCGATCGGGCTCACCGAAGGCCAGGACCGAGACCACTGTGACGGCCGCCAGAAGCAGTGACGCGATCGTCGATAACCCATTAAGATCTGGGGCCGCTGTCAGGACGAGGACGCCAGCCATTGTAGCGGCCCATCCCCAGCGCCAAACGTCCTCATGAGCGTGCTGTCGGGACCAGTCACGCCAGCGGCGTTGAATGCCCTCGACACAATAGGTCGAAAAAAGCGCGGCAAGCGCAACCAAAGGAGGAATGGCGCCGAACACCGCGGTGCCGTGCAAGTCGTCGGGCCATAACGCCAGGATGGCAGCCGCGGCAATCAGCGCGAAGGGGCTCAGAATCAGTCCCCACAGCCCCCAATTCGGAAGTCGTGGGCAGGACAGAAAGGTGTCCCACCTTGCGACCGTCTCCGCGTTCAGGTCGTGCATGATGGTCGGATGCGACCGCCGGATCAGTTTGAGCAGGGTGTTGATGTCGTTCGGCCGGGCCATGAATAACAGCCGGCGCCTCAGGGTAATGGGTTTAGGCGCGGCCGACAGCTGACGAAAAGCGTGCAAGTGGGTGTCATAAGCCGTCAGGAAGGTGTCGCGCCATTCCCGGTCCTGTTTGCGCCGCAGCAGCGCCTGGACACCGGCCGGAAGGCGCAGGCGGGCCTCGCGGCTGTCCCAGTGGAAATAGGCGATAGCGGCATCGATGACGGCATCGGATCGCGGTATGGCCTGCGCCAGCCGCCACGCCATGTCGGTCTCGACGCGATTGCGGATGTCGATGGCATGCATGGCATCGCTGGCCAGCACAGCATCGAACGCGTTTTTGATCGCCTCGGCGTCACCGCCGTTCAAGGCGGCGTAAAAGCGCTGCGAATGATCGCTGAAGGTGACGCGATCGACCGGCTCCGGCGTCAATTGAGGTTCCGGCGCGGGCAGGGAGGCCGGCGCCGGTTTCGCCGCCTCGTCGGGCGCAACGGAGATCACGATGTCCTGAGGTACCGTTCGCCCACGGCCTCCGGCACCGGCATAGGCCAGGGCCTGTTCGTAAGCCGCGCGAAGGGCTTGGAAGCCTTCCGGATCATCCTCCGGATTGGTCTGTTTCAACCGGATGGCATAGGCGCGGCGAATGTCGCTGCGCTCGCGCGTCCGGGAAATGCCGAGAATCTGCCAGCAGGTCACAAGAAGGTCTCGCCTTCGATCTGGTCGAGCTCACCCAGAAACGCCGCACGGGCCTTTTCGATAGCGTGCGGGTCCTGACGGTCGAGAATGGTCTCGAACTGCGCCATCAACTGGCCGACGTAGTCGCGACCCGTTCCCAGCAGGTTTTCATAGCACTTCGTGCCGCGCGCCAGGGCGGCCCGGTTGGCATCCGTATCGCGGGGATGGACCTTCAAGGCTTCGAGCGCCTTGCGTTGCCGTGCCAGATCGTCACCCTTGGGACCGTCGTCGTCGACGATGACGAGATTGCGCCGCTCACCCGTTGCCGGCACGTGCACGTCGACCTCAAGCAGTCCGTTGATGTCGTAGGTGAAACGGCATTCGATATAGGCCTGGCCGGCCGGCCCCGGCGGCACGTCGATGCGCAACTGGCCGAGGCTGATATTCTCCGACACGTAGCGCGACTCGCCCTGGTAGACGCCGAACGCGATGAAACGCTGGCCGTCTTCCATCGTGTGATAGGTTTTGACGCGGCTGGCCGGGACGGTGGTGTTGCGTTCGAGGATGGGCGAAAAGATGCCGGTGCGGATATGGCCGTCTTCGTCACGCTCACCGGTGTCGATGCCCAGACTGTAGGGGCAGACGTCGGTGACCGCGATCTCTTTCAGCGCGGCGTCGCGCGCCTTGAGCCCGGCCTGAATGGCGGCGCCGACCGCGACGGCCTCGTCCGGATGGACGGCGTGAGACGGGAAACGCCCGAACATCTTGGTCACCGCGCGCCGCACGATCGGCATGCGCGTGGCGCCGCCGACCAGCACGATCTCTTTCAGCGCCTCGCTGCGAATATTACCGTCCCGCATGGCGCGCAGGACGGGTTCGCGCAGCCGGTTGATAAGCGGGGCTGCCAGGGTTTCGAAGGCATCTGCGGTGATTTCTTCGCTATAGGTCTTGTCTTTCCAGACGATCTGCAGGGTCGCGGACTCGCTATCCGACAGGGTGCGGCGCGCCCGTTCGGCGGTGGCGCGCAGGCGTTCGTATAGCGCCTGCCGCTCGTCTTCGGTGACGCTGAGCGCGTTGCCCAGGCGGCTGCGCATCGACTTGACGAGGAGGTCATTGAAATCCTCGCCGCCTAGCCGGTTGTCGCCGGTGGAGGCCCGGACTTCGATAATGCCTTCGAAGATTTCCAAGATCGAGACGTCGAATGTGCCGCCGCCGAGATCGAAGACCAGAAACTGCGATTCGTCTTCCAGCAGGTGAATGCCATAGGCCAGCGCGGCCGCGGTCGGCTCGTTGAGCAGGCGTTCGACCTTGAGACCGGCCAGTTCACCGGCGCGCCGCGTGGCTTGCCGCTGCTTGTCGTTGAAATAGGCCGGCACGGTGATAACGGCCTCGCTGATCGGTTCGCCGAGATAGGCCTCGGCATCAGCCTTGAGGGTACGCAAGATGAGGGCAGACAAGGCCTCGGGCGTAAACGGGCTTCCGCCGAGCGGGATTTGGTGCTGGCTCCCCATGTAGCGTTTAAACGCCGTCGCCGTCAGCTTGGGATGGGTCGACTGACGCTCGCGCGCCGCCAAGCCGACCAGCAATTCACCATTGTCGTCAAGGCCGACGGCCGACGGCGTGAGGAAATGGCCCAGGCTGTTGGGAATGAGGTCGACCTTGCCGTCACGCCACACACCAGCGGCCGAATTGGTCGTGCCGAGATCTACACCGATAATCATAGGGGTACGGGAGGCCTAGCGCCGGTCGCGGACTTCGATCAGGGCGTCGATCTCGACGGCGAAGCCGAGCGGAATCTTGTACATGCCGACCGCCGAGCGGGCGTGGCGGCCGGCGTCGCCCAGCACCTCGACCATCAGGTCGGAGCAGCCATTGACCACTTGGGGGATGTCATAGAAGTCGGGGCCTGCCTGAACGAAAGCATTGAGCTTGATCACGCGGATAACGTTGTCGAGCTCGCCGCACGCCGCCTTCATCTGCGCCAGCAGGTTGATGCCGCACAGGCGCGCCGCGGCGACGCCTTGCTCGGGCGTCAGACCGGCGCCGAGCGTTCCCTTGATGCCGCCGCTGGCGTCATTCGACAGCTGGCCGGAAATATGGACAAGGTTGGCCGTGCGCACGAACGGCACGTAGTTGGCGACCGGCGCGTTCGGCACCGGCAGGACGATCCCGAGTTCGGCTAATTTGTCTTCGGCCCTGGACATGGTAGCTCCCCCGTATGGCTATACCGAAGATATAGCTGATTCAGTCGCCGCGATCATGCCCGATTCTCAAAACGGGCTTGCGGGCGGCCGATCATCGATTCGTTACCGGGCCCGTTGCATCTCTTTCGATCCGCGTCTTGGTTGTGCACAAATGGCCAAAAGCGGCCAAAGCTCGATGACTCAAGAGAATCCTGTTCTCCGTAACCCCTGTAAATTCCTCGATTTTTACCTTCTGTTACCTTTCCTTTCACCTCACCTTAAGAGAGTCCCTGCTACACCCCTGACCATCGAGACGGCCACGACAAGGCCGCCAAATCGACAACAAGCCGGTGGATATAGAGCGGCACATCGACCCCAACGGTCGATTCAGACGCTCAAAAGGGTTCGGTATGAGCAGCAAGCGCGTCCTCATTGTCGAGGACAACGAATTGAATATGAAACTCTTCCATGACCTGCTCGATGCGCAGGGCTACGAGACGTTTCAGACCGGCGAGGGGCTGTCGGCCCTTTCGCTGGCGCGCGAGCATCACCCCGACCTCATTCTCATGGATATCCAGCTGCCCGAAATTTCCGGTCTTGAAGTCACCAAGTGGCTGAAGGAAGACGATGAGCTGTCGCACATCCCGGTGGTGGCGGTGACGGCGTTCGCCATGAAGGGTGACGAGGAACGTATCCGCGAAGGCGGGTGCGAGGCCTATATCTCCAAGCCGATCTCGGTCACCCACTTCCTCAACACGGTACGCAAGTATCTCGGCTGAATTTACGCCGTTTTGACGGACACCGCGTACACTTTCCCGAACCTGAGGTCTGACAGGAGCCCCGTGTGCCCGCCCGCGTCCTGATTGTCGACGATATTCCCGCCAATGTGCGCCTGCTCCAGGCCAAACTGGAAGCGGAATATTACGACGTGCTGACGGCGCACGACGGCCATGAGGCGCTGCGGATTGCGGTCGAGGCCCAGCCCGACATCATCCTGCTCGACGTCATGATGCCCGGGGTCGACGGTTTCGCCGTCACCCGCGCGCTCAAGGACAATGTCGATACCTGCCACATTCCGGTGATCCTGCTGACCGCGCTCGACGGTCGCGAGGACCGCCTGTCGGGCCTCGAAGCCGGCGCCGACGATTTTCTCACCAAACCGGTCGATGACGTGCTGCTGATGGCGCGCGTCCAGGCCCTGGCGCGGCTAAAGCAACTGATCGACGAACTGCGCATGCGCGAGGCCTCGTCGCGGCGTCTGGGCGCGTCCAGTGATTCGGCGATACTGGCGCGCCAGATTTCGGCGACCGGCAATGTGCTGATCGTCGACGACAATGAACGCCAGGCGCAGCGGCTGATGAGCCAGCTGGGCCAGGATCATCGCTGTGCTTACGAGACCGACCCCGGCCGGGCGCTGAAAATCGCCGGCGGCCGCGTCGACCTGATCGTTCTTAACCTGACGCTCAAGGCCTTCGACCCGTTGCGCTGGCTGGCGCAATTGCGGTCCAGCGAGGCGACGCGTTCGCGTCCGGTGCTGGCCATTGCCGATCCCGACGACCGCCGCATCCTGCTCAAAGGCTTCGAGCTCGGCGTCAACGACATCACGCCCAAACCGATCGACATGCAGGAGCTGAAGGTGCGGGCGCGCACGCAGATTCGCCGCAAGCGCTATGCCGATTTCCTGAGGAATTCACTCGACCGCAGCCTGGAGCTGGCGGTGACCGATCCGCTGACCGGGCTGAACAACCGCCGCTTCCTCGATCATCAGCTCAATCTGGCCATGGCGCGGCATATTCGTAGCGGCGCCGACACGCCGGGCCCGGCCTTGCTGATGCTCGACATCGATCACTTCAAGCGCGTCAATGACAGCTGGGGCCACGATGCCGGCGACGAGGTCATCCGCGAATTCGCCCGCCGCCTCAGCCTCAATGTGCGCGCCATCGACATGGCCTGCCGCTACGGCGGCGAGGAATTCGTCGTGCTGATGCCCGAGGCCGCTCAGGCCGATGCCGTCCATATCGCCGAACGCGTGCGCAGCCAGGTTGCCGATGCGCCCTTCGTGCTGGCGGATGGCCGCCGCCTCGATGTCACTGTCTCGGTGGGCGTGGCTACCGCACGCGGCGTGGGTGATTCGCCCGAAGCCCTGATGAAGCGCGCCGACCAGGGCGTCTACGAGGCCAAGATGTCGGGGCGCAACCGCGTCGTCACCCGCGCGGCGTAATTTGCCAGACCTTCAGACACCAAAAAGCCCGCGGTGATCGCGGGCTTTTTGGCGTTCAAAAATGGAAAAGCCGCGCCGAGTTGGGGGGCAACTCAAAGGCGCGGCCACATGCATCCGGGCGAGGGGGGGATGCCCGGAAACAATCCGTAATTACTTAATCTTGCCTTCGCGGAATTCGACGTGCTTGCGTACGACCGGGTCGTACTTCTTCAGCACCATCTTTTCGGTCTTGGTACGGGCGTTCTTCTTGGTGACATAGAAGAAGCCGGTGTCCGCCGTCGAGTTGAGGCGGATCTTGATGGAGGCGGGCTTTGCCATGACGTAAAGTCCTTGAATAGGGTTCGGTCGCACGCACGTGCGGAAACGGGAGCGCGGAAAATACTCACGGCGCGGCGAAAGTCAATCAGCAAAGTCCACTATATGAGACTTTTGTTCATATAATGGGCCGATGCCGCGGGTTTTCCGTTCGGACCGGGCCCCATGGCGTATTTTCGCCGCGAAGATCAAGACCT
>FTDJ01000587.1_pt1 | contig 11292 bp, 9 predicted proteins | sample 1639861 | NCBI WGS metagenome assembly FTDJ01 (sample SAMEA3914869, study PRJEB12502) | metagenome | biome: forest; material: soil | place: USA | collected 2012-03-12 | depth 0.1 m | reverse complement strand
GACATGTCGGCCGGCGACAGGCCGGTATACTGAAACGCCACCGCGACCACGGGCACGCGAATGCTGGGGAAGATGTCAACCGGCATGCGGATCGCCGCAAGGATGCCGACGATGAAGATCAGCGCGGCCATGACGATGAAGGTGTAGGGGCGCGACAGGGCGATGCGGACGAGGGCATTCATCGGCGTAATCCACTGGGTAGGCGCTCGCGCCGGGGCAGCGCGAGAAATATGAGCCAACCCTCATTAAACTATTACGTAGGTCCGCGTCAAAACTGTTTGCAAAGTTTTGAAACTTTTTTTCGAAGGAACCCGGGCGGCCTTCCGGCCATGGACGGTTTTCACGGCAAGAAGCGGAGTGAAAGTGTCACGGATCGGCATGACCATGATGACGGCCTTCACAGGAGACGACATGACCAAGCCATCCCCGGCGCCCGACCGCGACTTTGGGCCGATGCGCCGCCTCGACCGTTATGACTGGCCCAGCCTCGAGGCCGAACTGGACGCTCAGGGCGCCGCGGTGATACCGGACCTGCTGTCAACGGACGAATGTGCCCGGCTCGTCGGGTTGTATGCGGAGCCAGCTCATTTCCGCAGCCACATCCTCATGGCGCGGCATGGTTTCGGCAAAGGGGAGTACAAATATTTCAGCTATCCGCTTACCGACCTCATCGGTTCGCTAAGGACGGCGCTCTATCCCCGCCTAGTTGGGCTGGCCAACCGCTGGCATGCCCGAATGGGGCTAGAGCGGCGTTTCCCCACCGGCCATGTCGACTTTCTCGCCACCTGCCACGAAGCCGGCCAAACGCGCCCCACGCCCTTATTGCTGCAATACGGCCCTGGCGATTTCAACGCGCTGCACCAGGATCTGTATGGCGACATGGTCTTTCCTATTCAGGTCGCCGTGCTGTTGTCGGAGCCCGGGCGCGATTTCACTGGCGGCGAATTCGTCCTCACCGAACAACGGCCGCGCATGCAAAGCCGCGCCGAAGTGGTCCCGTTGCGCCAGGGCGACGCGGTGGCCTTTGCCGTGCATAATCGGCCGGTCGAGGGGACGCGCGGCACCTATCGCGTCAATCTGCGCCACGGCGTCAGCCGCATGCGGTCCGGGCATCGTCACACCCTGGGCCTTATCTTTCACGACGCCGCATAAGCCCTCAGATCAAGCGCTGGCGCCGACGAGCCGTTGCCAGACGTGCACACGGGTGATCTGCGCCAAATGCCGCAATCTCTGGCGTACGGGCTGTTCGACATAGCGTACGAGCACAAAGGCCAGGGCGGTAATGACCACCATAAAGATCATACCGGAATAGGGGGCGAAGCGCTCGGGCGGATACCCGGCGTTGCGCATTACGCCTTCCGCCAGGACGGCCACCGGAACCTGAAGGATGTAAACCGGGTACGAACTGGCGCCGAGGCCGCGGAAGGCCGGCAGCAGCCATGGGCTCGGCTGATAGCCGGCGGCAAACCACACCAGGAAGGGAAAAATAACAAAAACGCAGATCAGAGCATAGATATCCGCCCAGGCCCGGCCAAAATCGGGAAAGGCCAGCACGTTAAACAGCATGATCAGCGGCAGGAACGCCAGGCCGGGAAGGGTTTTGAGGCGCCCCTTGATGGCTGGCTGACGACGGCGCAACAACACGCCCAAGCCGAAGGAAAAGCCGAAGCGGGCGAAGGCCAGGGGCAGGGTATTGAGCGTAAAGCCGACATCGAGGCCGCCGCGATGGCTGAGCAATACCGCCGCGACCACCATGACGCCGCAGATAGCGACGACTATGCCAAGCACCCGGTCACTGAGAAAGCGCATCGCCGCGGCATAGATGAAGTTGCCAGCCAGTTCGCACCACAGCGACCAGGCCGGGCCATTAAGCGGAAATATCTGGTCCTGACTTGGGAAAGGGATCAGAAGCGCGCCGGCGGCCAAGACCGCGGACAATGTCCAACCGGAATAGGGCAGGGTGTAGAATTTCAAGGCCAGCGCCAGCAACGACAATACAAAGCCGATGAAATAGAGCGGATAGAGTCGGATCAGGCGCAATTTCATGAATTGCAGCACCGACAGGCTCGTCTTCAATGGCGCTTCATAGGCATGGCAGACGACAAAGCCACTGAGCAGGAAGAAAAAATCCACGGCCAGATAGCTGTGGCGAAAACTGATACCACCCCAGAATGCGGAAGTATGCCGCAGAATAATCAGGAACGCGGCAACACCTCGCATCGCATCGAGTGTATCGTATCGTTTCATAGCGACCTCGCGGCGCGCATGTTAGGCCATGATCGTTATCGCAGCGCAATATGACTTTTTTGCGTGCGCGAACAAATGTCTTGTGATCGCTCGCCCTGAGGTTGCCAAATCAGCTACCTGTACGCTTGTAGGCCCGGATATAGTCGATATACATGTCGGACGGCGAAGGCGTAGCGGTGATCGGCCAGCCGCCGCCCAGAGCCAGATCGACCAGGATCATCAGTTTGTGCTTGTGCGATGCGGGCGTTGCCGTGCGCCACATTTCCACGCCGTCGAGATAGAAGATGGTCCAATCGGCTTCGACGCTGATGCCATAGACATGATAGTCGCTGGTCAGCAGGTTGGGCGTGACGGCAATGTTCTGAGTCGCCGTCGTCGCGCCACCTGGGTCGCCCTTGGGCCAGACGTGCGTGGAGGCCGCATAGGCTCCGGTGAACTGGCCATAATATTCGACATCGACTTCGTAGCTCGGGTCGCCGCTGTCGGGCGGAATCAGGCTGTCGAGCCAGAAAGCCGGCCACACCCCGTCACCTGCCGGCAGCTTGGCGCGCATTTCGAAATAGCCGTATTGCTGGGAAAACCCGTTGCCATTGGCATCGACACTGGCCAGCAGGCCCGATTGCCAGTTGCCCGACGCGTCCTTGCGCGCCTCGATACGCAAGATGCCATTGTCCGTCGTGAACGGAAAACCGGCAACCGGATCGGCGAAGGCCGCGTCGCCGAAATCGCCGTTCCACGGCGTGTGCGCGATCCAGCGCGTTCCCGGCCCGTGGGCGGAAACGTCGAGCGAATCGAATTCCTCGTCGAACGTCAGGTCGTATCCGGCTTTCGCGGCACCCGCCGCTGAAGACGATGACGCTGAGGAGGAGGAGGAGGAAGACGTCGAGGAGGATGAAGACACGGCGCTGGAAGCCGATGCTGACGCGGCACTCGACGTCGCTGACGTGCTGACCGAGGCCTGGGGCGAGGCCGTGCCGCCACCGCCATCCCCGCCGCATCCACCGAGCGAAACGCTCAAAAAAGTAGCGGTCGCGGACATGATCAGGGCGTATCGGGACACGCGTTTCATGATTTTACACTTTTTTACAACGTTCGGGGAAAGGCCGGCGGCCACGAGCCGCCCGGCTTGAGGTCATTGTGCGACGCAGTCCTTTTACACTTGATTAACAGTAGAGACCGCAAGCGCAAAAATCGGGTGGCTTGCCATTTGTTAGATTTATCGCAATTCTATGCACAATGAAAGTACGAGAAAATGCGTATATATGTCTGTTCTTAGGGCATTCTGACGCAATGCTGCGACGCAAAAAAGTATTTATCTTATATTCGCTCGCTACGTGCACAAATATACTCAAACATTAACCATTACCCGCCCCGATAGGCGTTTCACTTTCCTTTGTTTTCCTTGAGGATAACGTCGGTTTTTCCTGCATAATCGACCGGCACTTATTTTTTGCAGTTGCGAACGTAATCGAATTTTTATATCGTGTTAATCATTGTGCAACTGCGAAAAGACCCTTCGCCGACGATCACGACAGACAACAGCCGCTTCCCTCAGGAGAGTGCAAGATGCCGTTTGAGGCCAAACCCGCCCCTGTCGCCAGTGTACAGCTCCGGTACGCTCAACCGTTCCTTGTCACGCGCCGTCACGTGCCGCCTGCCGTTAAATCTGGCAAGGCCAAGCCCCGGACTTCGCTCGGGCATGTTCTGATCCGGCTGGCCGACATTCTCATCAGCCTGTTCGCGCTTCTCTTCCTTTTGCCCGGCCTGCTGGCCGTGGCGCTCCTGGTGAAGCTGCAGGACGGCGGGCCGGTGCTGTACGGACAGACGCGTATCGGCAAGGATATGCGCCCGTTCAAGTGCTTGAAGTTCCGCAGCATGCGCACCAATTCCGCCGAGCTGCTGGCTGAACTCCTGCAACGGGACCCGGTGGCGCGCGCCGAGTGGGACGCCGACCACAAGCTGCGCCATGATCCGCGCATCACCATGTTCGGCAATTTCATGCGTAAGACCAGCCTGGACGAGCTGCCGCAGCTGTTCAACGTGCTGGTGGGCGATATGAGCCTGGTCGGTCCGCGCCCGATCGTCGAGGCCGAGGTCGTCAAGTACGGCCGTTCCATGCGTCACTACTGCCGTCAGTTGCCGGGCATTACCGGCCTGTGGCAGGTCTCGGGCCGCAACGACGTCAGCTATACCCGCCGCGTCGCGCTCGATCGCCTGTTCACCCAAAGGCTGTCGATCAAGCTCTACGCCGCCATTCTGTTTTTGACCGTTCCCGCCGTCCTGCTGCGCCGCGGCAGTTATTGACCCCCGGCATCCCCCAGAAAGCCCGGTCGATGACCAACAAGATCTATATCAATGGTCGCTTTCTGGCCTCACCGCGAACCGGGGTGCAACGGGTCGGCGAACAGTTGATCCGCGCCATCGACAGCGCCATCGCCCTCGATCCGGAACACTACGCCGGCCGTTTCGAACTGCTGGAGCCCGCACAGGCCAATCGCAGCCTGGCACTGGGTCACATTCGCTCCCATCGCTTCGGTTCCCTGCCGCCACTCCTGTGGGAACAGATCGATCTGCCCTGGCGGTCGCGCCAGGGGTTCAGCCTTAACCTGTGCAATGTCGGCCCCGTGGCCAAGCGCCACGCCGTCACCATGGTCCACGACGCTCAGGTCTATACGACGCCGCAGTCTTACTCGAAGGCCTTTCGCCTGTGGTACCGCTTCGTGCAGCCCCTGCTCGGCAAGCGCCATCATTTGATTCTGACGGTATCCGAATATTCCAGGGCCCAGCTGGTGTCGTATGGCGTCGCGACCGCCGACAGGATCAAGGTTATCTATAACGGCGTCGACCACGTGCTCGATTTCGGCCATGACGAGACGGCGTTGACCGGAGCCGGCCTGACACGCGGCGGTTATGTTTTGAGCTTGGCCAGTCTGCAGCCGCACAAGAATACGGCCATCCTGCTCAAAACCTGGGCACAGGGTGGTTTTGACGGCATGCCGCTGGTCCTGTTCGGCGGCGTAGACCGCTCATCACTTGAGGCGGCCTATGGCCCGCTGCCCGATGGTGTCGTCCTGCTCGGCCGCGTCAGCGACGAACAGCTGCGCAGCCTGCTCGAAGGTGCCCTGTGCTATCTTTGTCCGTCGACGACCGAAGGCTTTGGCCTGCCGGCGCTGGAGGCCATGACGCTGGGCTGTCCAGCGGTCGCAGCACCTTGCGGCGCGCTGCCGGAAGTGTGCGGCGACGCCGTCCTCTATGCCGATCCGCATGATCCCGCCGCCTGGCGTCAGGCCGTATTGCGTCTGGCGCAAGAGCCGGAAACCCGGGCCAATCTCATCGAGACCGGTCGCGCCCAGGCACAGCGCTTCAACTGGGCCAGTGCCGCGGGCGCGCTGCTCGACACCCTGTCCACCCTGACCGGCGAGGGGAGACCGCAATGAAGGTCGCCATCGTTCACTATTGGCTGGTCGGCATGCGCGGTGGCGAAAAGGTGCTCGAGGAACTGTGCGCCCTCTATCCCGAAGCCGACATCTTCACCCTGGTCGCCGATCGGCGCAAGCTGAGCCCAGCCCTTCTGGGCCATAAGATCACTACCTCGTTCCTGCAAAAGCTGGGCGGCGTGAAAGCCTATCAGAAGCTGCTGCCGCTGATGCCGATGGCGCTCGAGTCGTTCGATCTGACCGGTTACGACCTGGTGATTTCGTCCGAAGCCGGGCCAGCCAAGGGAATCGTGCCGGCGCCGGACGCGCTGCATATCTGCTACTGCCACTCGCCGATGCGTTATATCTGGGATCTGTACCCGCAGTACCGGGCCCGGGCCGGGGGGCTCGCGAAACTGGCCATGGCCCTGACCGCGCCGTGGTTGCGCACCTGGGACGTCACCACGGCGGCGCGGGTCGATCACTTCATCGCCAATTCTCAGTTCGTTGCCGACCGCATCGCCAAATATTACCGTCGAGAGGCGACGATCATCCATCCGCCCGTCGATACGGCCCGCTTCGAGGTCGCGGATGCGCCCGGCGACGTCTATCTCTGCTTCGGCCAGATCACGCCCTACAAGAAGGTCGAGATCGCCATCGAGGCCTTTACGCGTTTGGGCAAGCGGCTGATCGTCGCCGGCTCGGGGGCGACGCCGGCCATGCGCCGCGCCGCCGGCCCGACGATCGAATTCCTGGGCACGGTCGATAATGCCACACTGACGCGGCTGCTGTCGCAATGCCGCGCCCTGGTCTTCCCCGGCCTTGAGGACTTCGGCATCGTGCCGCTGGAAGCCATGGCCAGCGGCCGGCCGGTCATCGCCTATGGCCGCGGCGGCGCGCTGGAAACCGTCATCGACGGCCATACGGGCTACCTGTTCGCCGAACAGACGGCGGAGGCCTTGATGGCCGCGGTCGAGCGCATGGAGGCGAGCCATGGCGACTTCGACCCGCAGGCCCTGCGCGCCTTTGCCGAAGGCTTCGATCGCACCGTCTTCCGCGCCAGGTTGCACGCCTTTTTCGACCAGGCGCTGACCGCGCACCGAATGAAGGCGGCTACTCGGCGCGATGCGCTTTTCACGCCGGAGACGGCGTCCGTTATGCCGCTGCGGCCCGCCGCCGCCCGATTATAGTCCGCCTATTCGCGTTTAACCCTTTTTTCGAGACCTGCCATGACCAAGGCGATGACTTTCAAGCCCGCGGCTTATGATCTTCCGGCCGAGTCGAATTTCGACATTCAGGAGCTGATGGCCGAGCTGCGGCGCTACGCCAAGCTGTTCGCGGTGATCTTCGTCGTGGTTTTCGCCGCCGTGCTGACCGCGGCGCTGTTGCAGGCCCCGAAATTCACCTCGACCTCATCGGTCCTGATCAGCGAGGACAATGGCCAGCCGCTGCCGGGCCAGGCTCAGATGCCGGATCAGCCGCTTGACCAGACCGCGGTCGAATCCGAGGTCGAGCTGCTCAAGTCGCGCACCGTCGCCGAGCGCGTCATGGATCAGCTGCAACTGCAGAACGACGCCGAATTCAACAGCTCCAAGGCGCAGCCGTCGCCGATGAGCACGGTCAAGGATTGGCTGACCCTGAAGCCGCTGCGCGAGCAGACCTTCCGCGCCAAGACGGCGGGTACGCCGGCTCAGATCTCGGCCAAGTTCGAACGCCAAAACGTCGTTGATGCGCTCGAAGGCAATCTCAGTGTCAACCGGGTCGGCCTGACCCGCGTCATCGAGATCAGCTTCACCTCGACCTCGAAAGAAAAAGCCGCCCTGATCGCCGAGACCTGGGCGCAGCAATTTATCGAACAGAAATTCGCCACCGCCGAGGCCGCCAACAAACAGCAGACCAACTTCCTGTCGGCTCGTATCGACGGCCTGCGCGCCCAGGTCGAGACGGCCCAGCGCGCGGTCGAGCAATACAAGATCGCCCACAACCTGCTGAGCGCCGAGGGCGCCACCCTGACAGAGCAGGAGATTTCCGATCTCAACCGCCAACTGGCCACCGCGCGCACCGATCAAGCGGAAAGCGAGGCCCGGCTGGCCACAGTGCGCGATCAAATGGCAGCGGGCTCGCACGGCGACGATGTCGGTGAAACCCTGAATTCGCCGGTCATCGCCAATCTGCGTAATCAGGCGTCGCAGATCAGCAGCAAGCTGGCCGACCTTGAGTCCCGCTACGGCCCGTTGCATCCCGAGATCATCAAGGTCAAGCAGCAACTGCGCGACACCAATGCCCAGATCGACGCCGAAATCCAGCGTATCGTCTCGAACCTCAACGCCCAGAACAAGATCCAGCAGCAGCGCACCGGTTCGCTGGTTGCCAGCGTCGCCCGCTCGCAAGGCCAGCTGGCGACCAATTCCAAGGCCATGGTCGACCTGCAGGAGCTGGAGCTGAATGCCGACTCGGTCAAGGCGCTGTATGAATCCTATCTCGACCGCCTGAAGCAGACCGCGGCCGGGGCGGGCGCCCAGACCGCCAATGCGCGTATCGTCGTCGATGCCCCTGTGCCGTTGAAGCCGTCTTCACCCAAGCTGGCCTTGGCGCTGCTGGTCGCGCTGGCGGCCGGCTGCGTCACCGGCGGCGGCGGTGTCGCCATTCGCCGCGCTTTCGATTCGGGCCTGACGGTCGGCCAGGATATCGAGCAGAAGCTCGGCATCACCTATCTGACCAATATCCCACAGCTGAATTCGACGCCGGGCGCCGCCCGGGTACGGATGAAGCCGCATCAGTTCGTCGCCCAGAAGCGGCTGTCGTCCTTCTCGGAAAGCTTCCGCAATCTGCGGGTGTCGCTGTTCCACAGCGCCGGCGGCCGGACGCCGAAAGTCGTGGCGATTACCTCGGCCCTGCCTGGCGAGGGCAAGACGACGACCTCGACCTGCCTGGCCGTGTCGCTGGCAAGTTCGGCCAGCCGTGTCATCCTGGTCGATTGCGATCTGCGCCGTCAGGGCGTGAGCGAGGCCTTTGGTCTCAAACCCAAAAAAGGCCTGCGCGAAGTCATGAACGGCACGGCCTCGCTGGAAGAAGCGATCGTCGTCGATGCGCCGAGCGGCTTGCATATCCTGCCCTTGTCGGCGAATTCCGCCGACGACCACGATCTGTTCGATATCCATGCCGTCGACCGCGTGCTGGCCGAGTTGCGCAAGCACTACGATATCGTCCTGCTCGACACCGCGCCGGTCCTGGCGTTGGCCGAGACACGGATCCTGGCGCAAAAGGCCGACGCAGTGGCCCTGCTGGTGCGCTGGCGGCATACACCCTCCAAGGCGGCCCAACGCGCCACCGACCTGCTCAAGGAGGCCGGCGTCACCTTCGCCGGCGCGGCCTTAACCCAGGTCAACCTGACCGAACAGGCCCGCTACGGTTACGGCGATACAGAATACTACTTCAATAGCTACAAGAACTATTACCAGTCCTAGACATTCAAACCGGCGTCGCACACCTGCGGCGCCGGTTTTTCATTGCAAAGACACAATATGACAACCCAGCCGCTTGCGCTCGAGGGGCAGCCGACAACGGCGTCGAGCGAACCGCGTGCCCGCGGCGTTGCCTATCTGAGCGCTTTGGACGGTATGCGCGGTGTCGCCGCCTATATCGTGCTGTGCTACCACGTGGTCATCTTCTTTACCCTGAACTGGGGGCCGCTGGCGCAGACCTGGTTCGCGCCACACGCCTATCTCGCCGTCGACTGCTTCTTCGTCATGAGTGGCTTCGTCATGGCGCATGCGTTCGATGACAAGCTGAAGGCGGGCATGACGCGCGGCGATTTCGCGCTGCACCGGCTCTTGCGCCTCTATCCCCTGGTGCTGGCGGGCGTTGTTGTCGGCGCCGTAAGCCTGATCAGCTATGCCGTCATGACGCCGGGAGTTCCGGCGCTCGCGATCGCTCAAGCCATAGCCGCCGGTGCGTTTTTGGTGCCGACGGATGCACTGGCGCGATTCAAGGTCTACGACTTTCCGGTCAATATCGTCTTCTGGTCGCTGTCCTACGAAGCCATCCTGTGCCTGGGCTACGCGGTATTCGCGCGCTACCTGACCGGATGGCGGATGCTCGCGGCGCTGATCGTTGCGGCAGGCCTTATCGTTTTCCTGGCCACCGGCAAGGCCGGCCTGGATATCGGATTTCAGCTGGGCCAGTACGGTCCGGCTTTTGGCCGCGTCATCTTTCCATTTCTGATGGGCATATATTTGCGGCGGTTACCGGCCTTTACGCCCGAGCGGTTACGCATCGGCTATCTGGGCATACCGTTGCTCGTCATACTGCTGGTCAATCCGTTTCCGGCGAGCGGCGTTTATGACGCGGTCTCGGTCCTGGTTATTATCCCGCTCCTGGTGTGGATGGCGGCTGGCGCCCGGGGCATCGCGCCACTCGACCGTTTTGCCGCAACGTCCGGCGCCTTGTCCTATCCGATCTATGCGCTGCACTTCCCGATCGTCGTGATGGCGTCGAATCTGAGCAAGAAACTCCATCTGAGTGCCGGGCTGAACATCGCCGTGGCCCTGGCCTGTATCGTGACCGCGCTGGCCGCCGCCGGTGTGGCCTATGTCGCATACGACAAGCCGGTGCGGAGCTGGCTGCGCAAACGCCTACCGTTCTCTCAGCCGAAATGGGCCTGAAACAGTCGTCTACGCCTTCCAGGCATAGGCCCGCACATAGTCGACCTCGAACACGCTGGGCGAGGGCGTGTCGTCGATCGGCCAGCCGCCGCCCAGCGCCAGGTTCAACAGGATCATCAGCTTGTGGCGATGCGCGGCCGGCGTCGGGGTCCGCCACTTTTCCTCGCGATCGAGATAGATGACGATCCAGTCCTTGTCGATGCTGACCCCATAGGTGTGGAAGGCGTCGCACAGGGAATGGGGCTCGACGTGAATGGTTTCGGTGACGACGTGCGCCTGGCTATGATCGTGCGGCCAGACGTGGACGCTCGACTGGAAAGCGCCGGGAAACCGCCCGTAATATTCCAGGGCATCGATTTCGATGCTGGGATCGTTCGACTCCTTGGGAACGAAGCTGTCGAGCCAGAAAGCGGGCCATACCCCGTCCGCGTCCGGCAGCTTGGCGCGCATCTCGAAATAACCGTACTGCTGGGCGAAGCCGCGGCCGTCCGGATCGACGCTGGCCAGCAGGCCCGATTGCCAGCGGCCGTCCGCCCCCTTGCGCGCCGTGATCTTAAGCCCAGTTGGTGTCGCCATGAAGGGAAAGCCCGGTTGCGGATCGGTAAACGGGGCGTCACCGAAGTCGCCGTTCCATGGCGTGTGGGCAATCCATTTCGAGCCCGGTCCGCGCGCGGTGACATCGAGCGTGCGGAAATTGTCCTCGAAAACCAGGGTCAGGCGACCAAGATCGAGCGGTACCGGCGCGCGCCGCGCCAGGGCCACGCCGGTGCCGAGAACGGCCAGTCCACCGGCGGTCAGCAGCAAGGTCCGGCGCGTCGGGCCGTCGCCTCTTGCCTTTCGCCGCGTGTGCGTTCCGGTCATCGAATTGACCATCGGGGTCTCCGCCATCGAATAAAGTTGCACTGCAATATCTCTATTACGGCAATCACAGCTGTCCGGATGTCAAGATAAGGATAATATATTTT
>FTDJ01000385.1_pt1 | contig 11476 bp, 11 predicted proteins | sample 1639861 | NCBI WGS metagenome assembly FTDJ01 (sample SAMEA3914869, study PRJEB12502) | metagenome | biome: forest; material: soil | place: USA | collected 2012-03-12 | depth 0.1 m | reverse complement strand
GGCAAGCGCGCTGATCAGGGCACAGACACAGGACAGCAGGATCATGCGGTTCCCATAGAGCAATCGCCGCCGCTTGCAAAGGCGGCGAAGCGCCGCGCCTCACTGCCGTCGAAGGCCTAGCTCAAATTTCCGACCCGAAGGGTCGGCAAGGACGACCGTCCGCCGCCGCGAATGCGGCGAGCCCGTCGGCGCCTGAGACAAAACTAAGCCGCCGTGTTACGCGGCTTGAAAACATCGGAAGACGCAACGCGGCGGCGCGCCACCTGAGCCTTCTCCTCGCCACACAGCCCTTCCATCAGGTCGGTCACCGTTTCGAAAGCGGCCATGCAGGCGTCCGGCTCGAACACGTCCTCGCCATTGGCCAGGCTGAGCAACTCCTCGAAATAGACATCCATCATCGCTTCCAGGGCCAGAATCGTCTTGGCATGCAGTGAAGCGTAACCGCCGGACGAAGCTGTGCCGCGGATATCGCGGATGAATTGCAGGGTCTGGCGCGCCTTTTCGATGGTTTCCGGTTTTACCGGCTTGTCGAAACTCGGCACGTCCTTCTTCATGCGGCCATAGATGCGCTCCGACTTCATCGGCAGCACGTCCTCGAGCACCTTTTCGGCCGACTTGAGCTGGCCCTCCACCATCTCGGCGATCAGTTTGTGAGCGTCGGCGGCGCGCTTGCCCCAGGGTCCGTCGCGCGACAGTTCGATATAGTGCTCGAATGATTGGAGCTGGGCCAGGCTCTGCGACACGCGGGCGCCGATCGAGCCGAGATCGACATGGCCCTTGTTGCGACCGCTGGACGAGGCTTTCAGCTCGCGCAATTCTTCCTCGATCCGTTCGAGGATACGTTCGCCGAAATCGGCCAGTTCTGAGCCGGCCAGAAAGCGGTCATTGGGGCGGTCCGACACCGTGGCTACAAACTTGACGATCTGCGCCCCGTCTTCGAGATTGGCGAACAGGGTCTCGAGCCAACGATAGCCGCCTTCTTCGCTCAGTTCGCAAGCATCCTTGAACATCAAGCGCAGGGCCGCGGCCTTTTCGGCGTCGATGCGTCCCATATAGTCGGGCAGCCGTGCCAGGGTACTGCGCAGGATGCGGTGCAGGTCGAGATAGTTGGCGAATTCGGCGACTTCCTCGCGGTCGGCCTTGGTCGGCGACTTGGGCAGGACGTCTTCGGGACTGTCGCGGCAAATGACGGTGGCCGCCGTCACCAGTCGGAAGAAGACCACCGGCACCGGATCATCGGTGCGCAGCGCGCGCAAAGTGTGGCGCGCTTCCTCATGCAGTTCCGGCTCACGCGCCTCCAGCGCCGACCAGATATTGTTGAGGATCCAGTTCTCGAACTCGACCGCATTAAGGCCGTCGGTGCGCGGCTGAAACAGCGGCAGGAAGGGCGCGAAAACCGCATCCTTAACGTGACGATATTCGAGTTCGGTGCTGATCAGGTCGCGCACCTCGACGAGCGGCGCGTCGCGGGTCAGGCCGAGTGCCATTTCCAAAGACCGCAGGGACGCCTGCGGCAGGGACTTGACCAGTCCTTTGATCAGGATGAGGCGGCTATCCGCAATGGCTCCCATGTAACCTAACACGATCCCGCAGAAATACCCCACCCGAATATGAGGATTAACGGTTTAAAGTTAATTTTCTCTGACGGTAGGCGGGAACCCCTAACGGATGCAACGATTACCTTCCTCCATTTGAAGGATATAACCTTGTGGACAGAGGGGAATTGTTTCGCGGCCTGAAAAAGGTGAAAAATCCCAAAGACTTGGTTAGGGGCTTGGTTAGGCGCCTCGTTCAGGCATCGCCCGTGGCGCCAGGCAAACGGGCGTGAACGCGAAGGCCTCCGAGCGGCCCGCGATCGAAGATCAAGGCGCCGCCATAGGCGCGTACCAGCTCGTCAACGATGCTTAAGCCGAGGCCGGACCCCGGGATCGATTCGTCGAGCCGGGCGCCACGTTTCAGCACCTCATCGAACCGTGCCTCGTCCAGGCCAGGTCCGTCATCCTCGATCGACAGGTCGAGCAGATGCGCCTCCTCGTCGAAGGCGGCGGTGACGCGGACCTTGCGCTTGCACCAGATGCAGGCGTTTTCCAGCAGATTGCCGGCGATTTCCTGCAGATCGGCGCGTTCGCCACGGAAGGCTAATGTATCGGGGGCGCGCCAGTCGATGACCACGCCCTTGTCCTGAAAGACCTGCTCCAGCATCACCGCCAGCTCGTCAAGCACCGGCTCGACCGGGGTACGCTCGCCCATGGTCTGGGAACGGGCGGCGGCGCGGGCGCGGCGCAGATGATGGTCGACCTGGCCACGCATCAGTTCGGTCTGCTTGCGGATGGCCTGGGCCAGCGGTGACGGGTCGTCGCCGGCCGAGGTCAACAGCACCGACAGCGGCGTCTTCAGCGCGTGGGCCAGGTTGCCAACGTGAGTACGCTGGCGTTCGACCACGTCCTGGGAATAGTCGAGGAAGGCGTTGATCTGCTTGGCGACGGGGCGGATCTCGGCGGGGTAGTCATTGGTCAGCCGCTGCTGCGCTCCGCGCTGGGTATTGGCGATTTCGTCGGTCAGCTCGAACAAGGGACGCAGGCCGACACGCACCTGGAGGAAAATGGCGACCAGCGATCCGGCGGCCAGGACCAGAAGCGCGATGGCGGTGATCAGGGCAAAGTTGGCGACATCCCGGTCCATCGGTGCCCGATCCTCACCGGCCATGAAGATGGCCGCGTGGCCCGAAATCATCGTATAGATGATGGCCATGCGCAGCGTTTCGCCATGCGGACCGCGCGCATTATAGAACAGGGTCTCGCCTTGCGGGTGTTGACGGACTTCGTTCGTCATCGCTACGGGCAAAGGCAGGCGCCCATTCCACAGGGAGCGCGATTTGCGCTCGATCAGCAGCCCCCCGGCATTGAGTTCGCCGGCTTGCCAGTAAACCGGCGACGCCACGCGATCGGACGCCGGGTCGATCCAGGTCGGAATATCGAGCTGGCCGTCGGTGTCGATATTGGTATCGGCAAAGAGATTATAGGCCATCTCGCCGATGCCGGTCTGCAGCCGGTGCAAGGCCACTTCATGGAAGAAGATGGTCAAGCCGCCGCCGATGATCACCAGGGCGCAGATGAACCACACCGCCGCCAGCCGGATCAACCGTCCGACCAGCGAATGGCGCGAATGGGTCAGGCGATAGCTGATACGCCGCAACAGACGCAGCGGCGAAAACGAGCGCCGCACCGCCGGTTCAGGCTCCGATACGGCTTCGGGCGCCGGTGTCACAGATTGCTGAGCTCGTCGTGCAGCGGCTTCAGGCGATAGCCCAGACCGCGCACGGTTTCGATGCGGTCATTGCCGATCTTCTTACGCAACCGGCCCATGAACACCTCGATGGTGTTGGAATCGCGGTCGAAGTCCTGGTCGTAAAGATGCTCGACCAGCTCGGTGCGCGAGATCACCCGGCTCTGGTGCAGCATCAGGTAGTGCAGCAGGCGGTATTCCAGCGAGGTCAGGCGCAGCGGCTCGCCATTGACGCTGGCGCGCGCCGCGCGCGGATCGAGGCGGACGCCGCCGCAGACCAGCATCGGCTGGGCGTGGCCGGCGGCGCGACGCACCAGGGCGCGCAGACGGGCCAGCAATTCCTCGGTATGGAACGGCTTGGTCAGGTAGTCGTCAGCCCCGGCATCGAAGCCCGACACCTTGTCGCTCCACGCGCCACGCGCGGTCAGGATCAGCACGGGCGTCGTCTTGCCTTCGCGGCGCCAGCGTTCAAGCACCGAGACGCCGTCGATCTTGGGCAGGCCGAGGTCGAGGATAACGCAGTCATAGGGTTCGGTATCGCCGAGAAAGTGCGCTTCTTCGCCGTCGGGCGCATGGTCGACGACATAGCCGGCATCGCTCAGCGACGCCTTGAGCTGGCGCGACAGGTCGGGATCATCTTCAGCGAGCAGGATGCGCAAGGTCTTGTCTCCAACGGGGATTCGGCTGAGTTTACCGCAAATGACGCGCGGTGCGCGACCCCTATCTTTGGCCGACGATCTGGCCGGTGTCGGCGTCGATCAGCAGATCGACGCGGCCACGGTCGGTGGCGACGCGGACCCAGAAGATCGAGCCGCCCTGCGGGCCGGCGTCAATGACGCGGCCGCGGCTCTGGGCGATGGCGATGGCGCGGTTGATGCGGCCGTCGCGGGCGCCGTCCTGACGATGCTCGTCATCGTGCCGCTGATTGTCCTGAGGGCGGGCATCTTCATCTCGATGACGGCGATGGCGATCGTCGTCCTGCTGTCCAAGCGCGAGCACGAGGCCCAAACCCAGACCGTTCCCCAGGCCATCGACGCGCACACCGGCCGCCTGAGCCGCGACGGGCGCCGCGAACAGGGACAGGGCGCATATCAGAGCGCTGAAAATGGACAGGATCGGCTTCATGACGTGAAGACTAGTCTATACCACCTGAACCTTAGCTGAACAGGCATTTCAACTTTGTTGCAAACGCAAAAACCGTGCAACATTTGACTTGGTTTACCGGCGCCGCGCCGGGGCGTTCGGCACATAGCCGCCGCGCTCGCGCCAGCGTTCGGCGAGTTGCACCAGATCGGCCGGAATATCCTCGGCCTTGTCCGGCAGGGCCACGACGATATGAGCGAATAGGTCGCCGCGCGTACCGCCCTTGGCGTCAAAGGCGCCCTTGCCTTTCAGGCGCAGCACCGCGCCCGAATTGGAGCCCTTGGCGATCGACACGCTGACGGGACCATCGGGCGTCGATGCCTGGGCCTTGCCGCCGAGAATGGCGTCTGGGATCGAGACGTACAAATCCATGTGAAGATCGTTGCCGTCGAGGCGAAAGACCGGATGCGGCTTCAGATTCAGGTCGACCAGGACGTCACCCGCCGGCCCGCGTCCGCCCGGCGCCGGCGCACCCTGGCCTTTCAGGCGCAGGGTCTGACCGTCTTTCGAACCTTTGGGGATATTGACGTCGAGCGTGCGTCCATCCGACAGCACGACACGGCGCGTATTGCCGACAATGGTGTCGAGCAGGTCGATATCGATCTTGATTTTCAGGTCCGAACCCTTGGCCGGTTGCCCGGCCCCCGGGGCAAAGCCGCCGCCGAAGCCCGAATTGCGGCGTCCGCCGCCACCCAGGCCACCGCCAAACATATCGAAAATATCTTCCAGGTCGACGCCGTCGAACCCGGCCGAGGCGCGGCTGCCACCGGCCCCGCCGAAACCGCCGCTGCCGGCATTGCCGGAAAAGCCGCGATAGATTTCGCGGCCGTCGGCGTCGATCTCGCCGCGGTCGAAGCGCTTGCGCTTTTCGTTATCCTTGAGGAAGTCGTAGGCGGCGGTGATGCGCTTGAAACGCTCTTCGGTCGCCTTGTTGCCCTTGTTCTGGTCGGGGTGCAATTCCTTCGCCAGCTTACGGAACGCCTTCTGAATGTCAGCGTCGCTGGCGTCACGTTTGACGCCCAGTTCTGAATAGGGATCGCTTGCCACTTAAACCAAATCCTCCTGACGAGCCAGTCTACCCGTCGAGGAGGTGTGGCTTACATGGTCTGTTTTCAAGAAGCAAGAAAAGCGCGCCTGTCATGACAAACCCCCGCCGGAAAACCGGACGGGGGCCTGAATGGGCGCGCGCTCATCTCAACGTCAGTGGCGATTGCGCCAGTCGTGGGTATGAACGGTGTGATAGCCGTTGAAGGCGTCGCGGCGGAAGTGGTGGGCGTCGTCGCGCAGATAGGTGCCGCCGGCGGCCGTACGATAATAGTAGTAATCGCCGTCCCAATAGCCGTCATAGAAGGACGGACCGTAATAGTCGTCGTAATAGACGTCATAACCGTCATCGGCAAAAGCCGGGCCGTGATGGTGATACATCGGATAATCGTCGCAGGCGCCAAGCGACAGGGCGGCCACAGCAGCGGCGGTGGCGGCAAACAGCACAGATACCTTCTTCATGGCAGGTTTCCTTCCCCAATTTAAAGGTTAACGCCTTAGTTTTGGGCCTGAAACCGTAAGGGAGAAAGATACGCTTCGCTCGCCGCGCATCAAGGAACCGTAAGGGCGATCAGTCCAACGGCTCGTCGATATCGAGCGGCCAGTCGCTGCGGTCCTCATTGAGGTCCCAGGCGGCGAAATCGAGCGCTTCCTCGGGATCGCCGAGCGCCAGCTCCGATATGGTCTGGCCGCGCACCGATACGCCGGCGCGATGCACGGTTTCGCGGTCGCCGGTGATGAGGTGATGCCAATGCGGCAAGGGCTTGCCTTCGTGCAGCCGGCGATAGGCGCATGACGGCGGCATCCAGCGCAAATCCTCGATATTGTGCGGGGTCAACTTGATGCAGTCGGGGACGAATTTCTTGCGCTCGGCATAGTTGGAGCATCGGCACAAATCGCCGTCGAACAGTTTACAATGGACGCGCGTCGGAATGACCTCCAGGGTCTCTTCGTCCTCGAAGCGCACCAGACAGCACAGGCCGCAGCCGTCGCACAGGCTTTCCCATTCCTGCGCATCCATTTGGTCCAGCGTTTTGATTTCCCAGAAGGGCCCCGAAGGTGATCTGGCAGTCGTCGTGTCGTCCATGGCGCGGCTTTATAATCGCGCGTTTGGCGGTTTGCACCCCGTTTGTCGCCTCAACATCGACATGGCGGCGAAAAATGTGTCGCCGCCACCGCTTGCACCGGCCTTCTTGGCTCCCATTTAAGGTCGGCTGGCGTTACGGCGATCATCGATGGGGGTGTTCAATGGCGTTTGAAATTTTTGGCGCGGTGCTGCTGATCCTGATCGGCGTGCTCATCGGCTACGGTATTTTCGTCAAGCGGAGCGATCCGTACCGACTGGAAATCGATCAGGACTTCGTCGATTGCCAGGATGAGGCAAGCAGCAATGGCGATCTCGTCGTGTGCTACGTCGACAAGAAGACGCGTAAGGTCAAGGACTACCTCAAGGCCACGGACGCGACGCAATAGGCTCAGGATTCGGCGCACGGCGCATTGACCCGCCCGTCGCGCCGGGCCACAGACAGCCTATGCATACGCTTGCGCAATTAAAGAACGGCCAATTGGCCGGCGTGACACGGCTGGCTTTGTCCGAGGGCCTGAGCGATTTCCCGCGCGAGATCTTCGATCTGGCCGATACCCTGGAGATTCTCGACCTCAGCGGCAACGCCCTGTCGGCGCTACCGGACGACCTGTATCGCCTGCGCCGGTTGCGTGTCCTGTTCTGTTCAAACAATCGTTTTACGGAGTTGCCAGCCTGTCTTGGCCCATGCACCGAACTGACGATGGTGGCCTTCAAGGCCAACCGCATCCGCACTGTGCCGGCGGAGGCGCTGCCATCGAAGTTGCGTTGGCTGATCCTGACCGACAATGCGATCGAAGTTCTGCCCGAGACTATTGGTCAATGCCACGACCTACAAAAGCTGATGCTGGCCGGCAACCGCCTGAGCACGCTGCCGTCATCGATGGCGAATTTGCACCGGCTGGAGCTGTTACGCCTGTCGGCCAATGCTTTCCGGATTCTGCCGCCCTGGCTGGCGTCCTTGCCGCGTTTGGCGTGGCTGGCCTTCGCCGGCAATCCGCTGACCGCCAACCGCGAAGCGCAGGCGGTCGCGGCCAATGGCAGCCGTACCATCGATTGGGCCGACCTGGGCCTCGGTGACGTGCTGGGTGAAGGCGCCTCCGGCGTCATTCGGCATGCGACGTGGCGTCTTAACGGCCAAGGAACGCCCGTAGCGGTCAAGCTGTTCAAAGGCGCGGTGACCAGCGACGGCTGGCCACACAGCGAAATGACCGCCTGCCTCGGCGCCGGCCGCCATCCCAATCTCATCCCGGTCCTGGGTCGCATCAGCGATGCCCCGGACGGTCGTGACGCCCTGGCCATGACGTTGCTCGATGACCGGTTCAAGCCTCTTGCCGGACCGCCGAGCTTTGCCACCTGCACGCGTGACGTCTATGACGACCGCGCCGTCTTCACGGCGGCCGAGGCGTTGCGCATCGCGACCGGCATGGCATCGGTGGCCGCACACCTGCACGCCCGCGGCCTGATGCATGGCGATTTCTACGCCCACAACATCCTCTACGACGGCCACGAGGCGGTGATCGGTGATTTCGGCGCCGCGGCCTTCTACGATCCCGGCGAAGCGATGGCTCAGGCCCTGCTGCGTATCGAGGTCCGCGCCTTTGGTTGCCTGGTCGAGGAGCTGGCGGAGCGCTGTGCCAATGCAGGTGTCGCGGCGTCCTTGCGCCGGCTGGCCGACGATTGCCTCGCTCCAGAGGTTGCCGGCCGCCCCGACTTCGCGACCATCGTTGAGCGCCTACGCACGCTAAATCCGGCGAGCCATCCAGAAATCCTTTGAAATTGCGGCTCTGGCCGCCTACATCGCGGGCCATGAAAGCTCCCGCGCCCCTGCTCGCCCTGAAAGATGTCAAGCTGATGGACGGCTCGACGCCGCTGTTCGACGGCGTCGATATCGCTATCGAGCCGCGCGTGCGGGCGTGTCTGGTCGGCCGTAACGGCGCCGGCAAATCGACCCTGATGCGCATGATGTCCGGCCTGATCGAGCCCGACAGCGGCGAGCGCTTCGTCACCCAGGGCCTGCGCTTTGCCTTCGTGCTGCAGGAGCCGGAGCCCACCGGCGACACCATTCTCGACTGGGCCTGTTCCGGCGGCGCCGAGCACTATACCGCCGAGTCGGAACTGTGGGCCTTCGGGATCGATCCGTCGGGCCCGACAGGGTCGATGTCGGGCGGCGAAAAGCGCCGGGCGGCACTCGCCAAGGCATTCGCCGAAGATCCCGACCTGATCTTCCTCGACGAACCGACCAACCACCTCGACATCTTCGCCATCGAGACGCTGGAAGACCGGCTGCGCGCCTTTCGCGGCGCCGCCCTGATCGTCAGCCACGACCGCACCTTCCTGGAGCGCGTCACCCAGCGCTGTTTCTGGCTCTATGACCGCCGCGTTCTGCGCCGCGACGAAGGCTATAAGGGCTTTGAAGAGTGGCAAGCCAAGATCGAGGCCGAAACCGCCGAGAGCCTGCGCCGCCTGACCAAGGCGATCGAACGCGAAACCTATACCTTCTACCGCTCGATCACCGCCCAGCGTACGCGCAACGAAGGCCGGGCCGCCCGATTGAACGCCATGCGCGCCGATCGCGCCGAACGCATCCGCCTGATGGACAAGCCGATGGAGATGACCATTGACAGCGGATCGGTCTCCGGCAAGCTGGTCGCCGATCTGAAAGGCGTCTCCAAGGCGTTCGGCGACAAGGTCCTGCTGCGCAACTTCTCGACCCGCATCGTGCGCGGCGACCGGCTGGCCATCGTCGGCCCCAACGGCGCCGGCAAATCGACCCTGGTCAAGCTGCTGATCGGCCAGGCCCAGGCCGACAGCGGCGAGATCAAGCTCGGCACCAATCTCGACGTCGCCTATCTCGACCAGGGCCGCGATGCGCTCAAGGGTGACGAGACCCTGTGGGACGTGCTGGCCAATTCGGGTTCCGACTCGATCATGGTCCGCGGCCAGCCGCGGCACGTCGCCGCCTACGCCAAGGATTTCCTGTTTCGCGAAAAGCAACTGCGCCAGCCGGTCAAGACCTTGTCGGGCGGTGAGCGTAACCGGCTGCAGCTGGCCCGCGCCCTGGCCCGCGCGACCAATCTGCTGGTGCTCGATGAGCCGACCAACGACCTCGACATGGACACGCTCGACCTGCTCGAAGACCTGCTGGCCGACTATGACGGCACGCTGATCCTGGTCAGCCACGACCGTGATTTCATCGACCGGCTGGCGACCTCGACGCTGGCGCTCAATGGCGCCGGCAAGGCCGCCGAAACGCCCGGCGGCTGGCAGGATTTCATCCGCCAGAACTCTGATTTCTTTGCCGAAATATCGGAAAAGGAAGCGCAAAAGATCAAGAGCGACGCCGCGCCCAAGCCGGCCGCAGCCCCGGTCAAGACGGCGCCGAAGAAGCTGAGCTACAAGGACCAGAAGCGCCTCGACGACCTCGAAGGCCTGATGCCGAAATGGTCGGCCGAGATCAAACGCCTGGAAAAGGTGCTGGAAGACCCGACGCTGTATAGCCGCGACCCCAAGGGCTTCGACGCCACCATGAAAAAGCTCGAAACGGTCCGCAGCGACCTCGAAAACGGCGAGATGGAGTGGCTCGAGCTCGAAGAGAAGAAGGCGGCGCTCGGCTAAGCGTGAAATCGCTTAACCTTAATCGCATTTGTACACATTTCCATTAAGTCTTAATTAGGTCCAAGCCCTTAGGGTGTACCGGTTGACGTGTTTTCGCACCGGTAGTTCATGACCTCCGCCGCCGCCCGCCGCCTTGCCGGCACGATCGCCCTGGTAGCTCTGCTGCCGGCGATGGCGCATGCGCGTGACGGCCGCTACCTGACCTGGTCGGCCAAGGCTCCGGTTCCGGTGCAGCAAAATCCCCAAACCTATGCCCCGCCCATGGCCGTGCCGTCGACGCCGGCGCCACCGTCGCCCTATGGCCAGGTCGGCGATCCTTATGTTCACGTCCTGACCTGGGGCGCCAAGGCCGGGAGCGGCCAGGCCGCGCAGTCTCGCCCTCAGCCGCAATCCCAGCCCCAATATCAACCTGTGGCCTCGGCCGCCCCCGTGCGCCGCGCACCTGTTCAGCAGATGCAGCCCATGCAGGCGACCGCGCCCGCGGACGCCCAGCCGCAATGGCAGGCGGCACCGAAAAAGCCCGCGCCGCCCTTCCGCCCGGACACGCGCGATGCCGTCGCGCCGACGCCGATGGCCTCGACCCTGCCTGACGCCATGCAGACCGGCCCGATCGCCGAGCCGTCGCAAGAGGTTCGCCATACCCCGCCGGCCGTGGCCGTCGAGAGCCCGCAACCACCGATGACCACGCCCGTCGCGTCGAAAGCGCCTGTTCAGGCACCGGCTGCGGATACCGAAGCCTATCAGGTTCCCTCCACCAGCCCTTACGCCGCGCGCATCGCCGCGGCGCGCGCCGCTCAAGCCAAGGCGCAGGCGCAAGCGGGACAGACCGAGAAAGCCGCGGCTATCGCCTCCGCCGTCCCGGCCAAAGCCGCCAAGGGCGCGAAAGCGAAGACACCGGTGACACCGGCGCCGGCAGCTCCCGCTGCCGCTCCGGTCACGACTGACGCCAGCAACACCGATACCGACAAGCCGTTCGTCCCGGGCCAGCACTATACCGACGCCTCCGAGGCGCCGCGCCTGTACAGCCTGCACCGCGACTATGGGCTGAAGCCCGATCCGATCACCATCGACGCCAATCCGGGCGGCGCCCTCCTCGACACGTCGAAGCTCGACGCCGCCGAGGCCAAGGCCGCCAAAGCCGCGGATGCCGATGACAGCGACGACCAAGACACGTCCGATACCAAGTCCGATAAAACGAGTACCGCGTCCCCCCCCTCCGATGCGCCCGCGCCGAAGACCAAGGCTTCGTCATGACCCGTCCGAACTCCTCCCTCGTCGATCTGATCGCCCTGGCTCAGGAGC
>FTDJ01000225.1_pt1 | contig 11518 bp, 8 predicted proteins | sample 1639861 | NCBI WGS metagenome assembly FTDJ01 (sample SAMEA3914869, study PRJEB12502) | metagenome | biome: forest; material: soil | place: USA | collected 2012-03-12 | depth 0.1 m | reverse complement strand
TCGAGCACGGGTTGGAGGTCGACTGCGACTCGATCTTCTGCATCGCCTTGATCAGCGGCTCCGGACCCGCCGCATAGCCGATGCGCCAGCCGGTCATCGAATAGGCCTTCGACACGCCGTTCATGGTCAGGGTGCGCTCGTAAAGCTCCGGAACGACCTGGGCGATGGTCGAATATTCGAAGCCGTCGAACAGAATGTGCTCGTACATGTCGTCGGTCAGGATCCACACCTGCGGATGGCGCTTCAGCACCTCGCCCAGGGCCTTCAGTTCGGCGGCGGTATAGGCCGCGCCCGACGGGTTCGACGGCGAGTTGAGGATCAGCCAGCGCGTCTTCGGCGTAATGGCGGCCTCCAGCGTTTCCGGCTTCAGCTTGAAGCCGGTTTCCATCTCGCCGACGGCGAAGACGGGCGTGCCGCCGGCCAGCAGCACCATGTCGGGGTACGACACCCAGTACGGCGCTGGCACGACCACCTCGTCACCCGGGTTCAGGGTGGCCATCATGGCGTTGTAGATCACCGGCTTGCCGCCGGGCGCGACGTGAACCTGGGTCGTCTTGTACTCCAGGCCATTCTCGCGCTGGAACTTGGCGCAGATGGCGGCCTTCAGCTCCGGAATCCCGTCGACATCGGTATAGCGCGTCTCGCCGCGCTTGATCGCCTTGATGGCGGCGTCGCAGATATTTTCCGGCGTATCGAAGTCCGGCTCGCCAGCGCCCAGCGAAATCACCTTCTTGCCCTGGCGCGTCAGTTCGCGCGCCTTGGCCGTCACGGCCAGGGTGGGGGAGGGCTTGACGCGCTTGAGCGTGTCGGATTCGGTGAAGGCGGCCATGGCGATACCCTTGTCGTCAGGGGAGGGGAGGAGGAAAAGCAGGCTTCTCTTTAACCACGCCGCCGCGTTTGTCCACCGCGCAGGCGTGGCGGGCGGCGAAAATAATCGCACGCGTTAATTTACTTGCCAGACTGTAGCTTTGCCGCCATGGCAGGCGGCATGACCGAAAGCTTGCGCCGCCTCTGGGACAAGGTCTCGACCTTCTTCACCCATCTCGACGCCAAGGCGGTGCGCGCCGTGTGGATCAGCGTGCTGCTGCTGGTTCTGGTGGTGGCGGTCTTCCTGGTCGGAAAATCCGAGTGGGGCCAGGCGGTGACCCACGGCCTCGAGGCCTGGATGGCGCAGTACCAGCATTCGCCGCTGGCCATCGTCATCGTCACCCTGGTCTTCGTCGTCTCGGCCTTCTTCGGCGCGCCGCAATTCGTGCTGATCGCCGCCTGCGTCGTCGCCTTCGGACCGGTGTGGGGCTCGTTCTATTCCTGGTTCGCCACCGTGGTGTCGGCGGCGCTGCAGTTCTATCTCGGCCGCTTCGCCGGCCAGGGCGTGCTGAAGCGGTTCTCGGGTGGCCGGCTGGCCAGGGCGACCGAATATATCGGCAAGAACGCCTTCGCCGCCTCGTTCATCATCCGCAACGTGCCGTCGGCGCCGGCCATCGTCGTCAACATGGCCTTCGGCGCGGCGGGATCGCCGTTCGTGGGCTTCATCGCCGGCCTGGCGCTCGGCATCATCCCCAAGACCATCCTGGTCGCCATGCTGGGCACCTCCTACGCCTCGCTGAAGAAGGGCGGCGACTGGAAGATGGCCGTCCTGATGGCGGTTCTCGCCCTGGTCTGGCTCGGCCTGATGCTGCTGGCGCGCCGCATTTACGAGCGCGGCAAGGCCGCCGGCGGCGAAACCTGAAGTCCTCCGAGTCGTAAGACTCGGCGAGGCCGACGGCCGTCGCGCATGTTTGCGCGAGCCTGCGCGGCACCTGAGCGCACATTTAATGTGATCGGGGCGTGTAAAAGCTCTGTTTTTTAAGCCAAAACAATCTGTTAACCGTTTCGCGCGACAGGCGAAAATATCTTTTTATATGCAAGCCTCTCACCCCCCTTGAAATTGGTTGAAGTTAAGGGCAAGTGAAGGCATTCCGATAGGTCGAGCTGCGTGATTCAAGGCAAAACGCCCTGAATGACACTCGAAACATATCCCCCGAAACACACTCCAGAAGACCCGGTCCCCAAGGTAGTTCCCTCCATGCTCAAGTCCTTCTTCGGCGGCTTTTCCAACGACATTGCCATTGACCTGGGCACCGCCAACACGCTGATCTACATGAAGGGCCGCGGCATCGTCCTCAATGAACCCTCGGTGGTGGCGCTGCGCAACGTCGGCGGCCGCAAGATGGTCCACGCCGTCGGCATCGAGGCCAAGCAGATGCTGGGCCGCACGCCCGGCCACATGGAAGCGATCCGCCCGATGCGCGACGGCGTTATCGCCGACTTCGAAGTGGCCGAGGAGATGATCAAGTACTTCATCCGCAAGGTCCACAACCGCAAGGGCTTCGTGAACCCCAAGGTCATCGTGTGCGTGCCGTCGGGCGCCACCGCCGTCGAGCGCCGCGCCATCAACGACAGCTGCCTCAACGCCTCGGCCCGCCGTGTCGGCCTGCTCGACGAGCCCATGGCGGCCGCCATCGGCGCCGGCCTGCCGATCCACGAGCCGACCGGTTCCATGGTCGTCGATATCGGCGGCGGCACGACCGAGGTCGCCGTCCTGTCGCTCAGCGGCATCGTCTATTCCAAGTCGGTCCGCGTCGGCGGCGACAAGATGGACGAGGCGATCACCAACTTCATGCGCCGCAACCATAACCTGCTGATCGGCGAAACCACCGCCGAGCGCATCAAGAAGGATATCGGCACCGCCCGCGTCCCGCACGACGGCGAAGGCATGGCGATCGAAGTCAAGGGCCGCGACCTGATGCAGGGCGTGCCGCGCGAAGTGCGCATGTCGGAACGCCAAGCGGCTGAGGCCTTGGCCGAACCGGTGGCGCAGATCATCGACGCCGTGAAGGTAGCGCTGGAAGCGACGCCGCCTGAACTGGCCGCCGACATCGCCGATAAGGGCATCATGCTGACCGGCGGCGGTGCGCTGCTGCGCGGTCTCGACGTCGAAATCCGCGACCAGACCGGCCTGCCGGTTTCCGTGGCCGAGGATCCGCTGTCCTGCGTGGCCATTGGCTGCGGCCGCGTTCTGGAACATCCGCGTTGGATGAAGGGTATTCTGGACGCGACGCTCTCTTAAAACGCGAAGGCGTCATAAAAAGGTCTGTAACCACCGGCATGAATGTTGCGTATCTGACATCATGCCGGGCGATAAAGCTGGCGATAGCAAGAAAGTTTTCCGGCCCGCTGGGCCAAGGAAGTTAATGCGTGGCTTACGGGGATAACAAGCATTTCGAGCATCTGAAGCTGCCCGTGACCTGGGCGGTCATGGGCGTCGTCGTTGTTGTCGGCGTCGCGGCGGCCCTGATGTTCCTGGGCGATCGTCGCGAAGAGGTCGATCAGGGGACCTATCCCAATCGTGCCGGCTTCGACAGCGCTGCCGAACCGGCCAATGCGGTGATGTCCGCGCCGGTCCACGCCGTCGGCGCCGGGACCAATTGGCTCGACGACTATTTCTTTGCCGTCCGCGAAAACCGTATTCTGAAGAAAAAGGTCGCGGAGCTGTCGCAGTACAAGGACGCCTATCTCGAAATGAAGGACATCAACACGCGTTATGAGGCGTTGTTGAACCTGCGTACCGAGCCACCGGTCGAAACCGTGACGGCCCGGTCCGTTTCCGTGGCGCGCGGCCCCTTCAACAACAATCGCCTGATTGACGCCGGCGCCGACAAGAAGATCAGCTTCGGCAACCCCGTCATCACCGATCAGGGCCTGGTCGGCCGCATCGTCGGCGTGTCGCCGAACGTGTCGCGCGTCCTGATGGTCACCGACGTCACCAGCCATATTCCCATCATGGTCATGCGTTCCGACGCCCGCGCCATGATGGACGGCGACGGTGGCGGTTATCCCAAGCTCGACTGGGTGCGCGGCAAGGACAGTGTGCGCAAGGGCGACCAGATTCTGACCTCGGGCGACGGCGGCATCTTCCCGCGCGGCCTGCCGGTAGGCGAAGCCGTTCAGGGCGTGGACGGTGTCTGGCGCGTCAAGCTCTATGCCGACCGCGCCCCTATCGATTTCGTGAAAGTCCTGTTGTTCAAGGACTTCTCGCGCCTGCCCAATGCCGACGAGCTGCTGCGCACGCCGCCGGTCAGCGATCTGTTGCCGCCGCCGGCCCTGCCCAAGGTGACGGCCGCGGGCGCGTCTAGCTCGGCTGCGTCGTCAAGCAGTTCGGCTTCTGCCTCCGCATCACCCGTGGTGGCGTCCGCCGCCAGTGCGTCTTCGGCCGCGCCCAAGCTGGTCAAGCCGGCGACGAAGCCTGCCGTCAAGCCCGCGCCGAAAAAGCCGGCCGCCGCGTCTGCCTCGTCGAGCGCGTCCACGACCGAACAATTGAAGCCTTTCGTTCCCGCCGACAGCTCCGCGGGAGGCGCACACTAAGATGAAATCGCCGCTCGATCGGGGGTTTTTCAGTCGCGCCAATGCCCAGAGATATGCCCAGAAAACCGGCAAGTCCCTGCGCGGCGGCATGGCGTCGCGTATTATCGGACCGTGGGACTGGCTGCTGGCGCCGGCGCTGTTGAGCATCGCCGCGACGGTCGTCCTCGGCACACCTTTCCAGCCGTTCGGGTTCCAGCTGCCTGAGCCGGTGTGGCCGCTGGTCCTGGCCTTTGCCTGGCCGCTGATCCGCCCCTCCTATTTCGCCCCGGTCGTCCTGGGCGCGCTCGGTTTCTTCCTCGACTATTACTGGTCGGCACCGACGGGCTTTTACACGCTCAACCTGATGATCGTGTATGGCGGACTGGTGGCGGTGCGTACCTATGTCGTCGGCCAGGATTGGCGCGTCGTCTTCGGCGCCTACCTGGCGGCCGAACTGGCCTTCTTCCTCATCGGTATCATCTTCATGTGGCTAGACACAGGCTATGTCGTCCGCCTGTGGGGCGTGTTCGAACAGTTTATCGCCACGACCGTCTTGTTCCCCGCCGTCCTCTATCTGCTGGAAAAGTTCGTCCATGCAGATGTGCGTTTCCAGTGAGGTGAGAGGATATGGCTGAACCGTCTATCGTCTTCACCGATGTCAACGAACGCCAGGGCGCCTTCCACCGTCGCGCCTTCCTGATGGGCGGCGTGGTGGCGTTCGGTCTGTTCGCCCTGACAGGGCGCCTGGCCAGCCTGCAACTTGTCCAGGGCGACAAGTACAAGCACTTGTCGGCTGCCAACCAGTTCAACTTCCGCCTGATCGCGCCACCGCGCGGCAATATCCTCGATCGCAACGGCAAGCTGATCGCCGGCAACCGGCCGTCCTTCCGCGTCATGATCGAAGCCAACGAAGTCAAGAATATCGACGATACGCTCGACCAGTTGGCCTATATCCTGCCGCAGACGGCGACAGCGCGCCGTCGTATCCTGCGCGACATCAACCAGAATCAACGTTCGGTCCCGACCATCGTGGCGTCGGACCTCAACTGGGACGATTTTTCACGCGTCAGTCTCTACGCCAACGATATCCCGGGCGTCGTCGCCGATATGGACTGGATTCGTGCTTATTATTACGGCGGCGCCTTCAGCCACGTGGTCGGCTACGTGTCCAAGATTTCCGCCAAGGATATGGAGCGCGAACTGGCCAAGCCTGAGGCCGATTCCGACCTGCTGCACCATCCGTCCTTCCGTATCGGTAAGCAGGGCATCGAAAAGTCCCTCGACAGTGTCCTGCGCGGCGTCAAGGGCGGCCGCAAGGTCGAAGTCGATTCGCGCGGCCAGGTGGTGCGCGAAGATCCGGCCGGCTCGATTCCGGCCAAGGCGGGCGTCGAAGTCGTCCTGACGCTCGACGCCGACATCCAGCAGCGCGCCATCGACGTCTTCAAGGACGAATCCGGTGCGGCGGTGATGATGAATGTCCACACGGGCGAAGTCCTGTGCATGACCTCGTCGCCGGGGTTCGATCCGAACCTGTTCGTCTCGGGCATTTCCAGCGACGTCTATAAGTTGCTGCACGACTATGACCGCAATCCCCTGCTCGACAAGGCGCTGACGGCGACCTTCCCGCCGGGCTCGACCTTCAAGACCATGGTCGCCCTGGCGGCCCTGGAAAGCGGCTATGATCCGAACATCACCCACACCTGCAACGGCGCGTTCCCGTTCGGCAATCACGTCTTCAAGTGCGACCAGCACCACGGCACGATCAACCTGCACCAGGCCATCGTTACCTCGTGCGACGTCTATTTCTATCAGTGCGCCCTGTCGATGGGCGGCCCCGATCCGGTCGCCAAGGTGGCGTCGCGCTTCGGCCTGGGCCAGATTTTCGACATCGGCGTCGATGGTCAGCGCGCCGGCCTGGTGCCGACGCTCGATTGGAAAAAGAAGTACTTCCAGAAACGCAATCCTGCCAATATGCGCTGGTGGCCGGGCGAAACGCCATCCTTCGGCATCGGTCAAGGCTATACCAACGTTAATGCCTTGCAGAACTGCGTAATGGTGTCGCGTCTGGCCAACGGCAAGAAGGCGATCAATCCGATCCTGGTCAAGTCGATCGACGGCGTCGACCAGGTGTCCAAAGCTGTCGTCGAAGACCTGCCGTTCAATCCTGAGCATATCGCCTTCGTCCACCAGGCCATGGCCGACGTGGTGACCAGCGGTACCGCCGCCGCGACCGCCAATCTCGGCCTCGGACCTGTCAAGATGGCCGGTAAGACCGGGACCGCCCAGTCGGTCGGCGCCGGTGGCGGCCGCACGGCGCACGGCGCCGTCGGTCAGTGGGACAAGCGCGACCATGCCTGGTTCGTGGCGTTTGCGCCCGCTGACGACCCGAAATACGCCATGGCGGTCATCGTCCAGCATGGTGGTTTCGGCGCCGCCGCCGCCGCGCCCAAGGCGCGCGAGATCATGCGCACGGCGCTGCTCAAGGATCCCGACATCCAGAAACGCATCGTCGGCGTCAATATCGACAGTGCGCCGCCGCCGATGGACGCATCGACCTCGGACGATCCGGATACCGCCGCGCAAGCCGACACGACGACACCGCCCGCCCCACCGCCGCCAACGACCTGAGGCACATCATGGCCGAATCCGCCCTTACACGCCCCGGACAGCGCGAGCGCTATGACAACAAGATCACCCAGATCAACTGGGTGTTCGTGGGTTTGCTGCTGGCATTGACCAGTATCGGCATCATCCTCCTGTACAGTGTCGGCGGCATGAGCTGGCAGCCCTGGGCCTATAAGCAGCTTATCACCTTTGCGGCTTGTCTCATTCTCATGCTCGGCCTGTCGCTGCTCGATCTGCGTGTCTGGCTGATGCTGGCCTATCCGGTATACGCGATTTCGCTTTTGTTGCTGGTGGCCGTCGCCGTCCACGGATCGACCCACATGGGCGGCCGGCGTTGGCTCGACCTCGGACCTATCGAGTTCCAGCCGTCGGAGTTCATGAAACTGGCCATCGTCCTGGCTTTGGCGCGCTTCTATCATGGCCGCAAAGCCGAGGACGCCAGCCTGTCGTTCTGGCTGCTCATTCCCGCCGCCATGATCGGCGTACCGGTCCTGCTCGTCATGAAGCAGCCCGACCTTGGCACCGCCGTGCTGATCAGCCTGACCGGGCTGACCGTCATGATCCTGGCCGGCTTGAATTGGAAGGTGATTGCCGCAGGCGCCGCTTCGGTGGTCATCGCCGTGCCGTTGGTATTGCCGCATCTGCACGGATACCAGCTAAAGCGCATCACCACCTTTCTCAATCCGGAAAGCGATCCGTCGGGCGACGGCTATCATATCCTGCAATCGAAAATCGCCATGGGCTCCGGCGGACTGTTGGGCAAGGGACTGGGGCTGGGCTCGCAGTCGCAGCTCAACTTCCTGCCGGAAAAGCATACCGACTTCATCATGTCGGCTGTCTGCGAAGAGCTGGGCTTTGCCGGCGGGTTCGCCATCTTTTTCCTGTATGGCGTCATCATCCTGATGGCGCTGCGTATGGCCGCCGTCTCGCACTCGCACTTCGGCCGCTTGGCGGCTGCCGGCGCGACCGCGACCTTTGCGCTCTACATGCTGATCAACGGCGCCATGGTCATGGGCCTGTTCCCGGTCGTGGGTGTGCCCATGCCGCTCGTATCCTACGGCGGCTCGGCCATGATGATGGTGATGGTCGGCTTCGGCCTGGTTCTGGGTGTGCGCGTGCACCGTTATCAGGAACTGCCGCGGCAGAACTCGCTGTTCGACCAGTTCCGCTAAGTGCAATTCCAAAAGTGGCTGCCACTTTTGGGATTAAATTGCGCGACCAGGTAAAAACTATCTCGCTAATTGCGCCAGGGCTTCGTCGGCCGCAGCCACCAGGGCCTCCAGAATGCCGCCGTCGCTCGACGAATGGCCGGCCTTTTTGACCAGGTTGAACTTGGCTTCGGGCCACGCCTTGTGCAGCTCCCATGCCGTCGTCATCGGCGTCACCACGTCGTAGCGACCTTGCACGATCCAGCCCGGCACGTCCTTGAGGCGGCGAATATTTTCCAGCACCCAGTTGTCGGTTTCGAAGAAGCCGCCGTTTTGGAAGTACCACGACTCGATGCGGGCAAAGGCGATGGCGAAGTCCGGATCCGAGAACTTGGTCGACGAGTCCGACGGCCCTTCGATCGACAGAGTGTCGCCTTCCCAGCCGCTCCACGCCAGCGCACAGGCGCGCTGCACGGCCTTGTCGGGCCCGTTGAGGCGCTTGATATAGGCAGCCAGCATATTGCCGCGTTCAGCCTCGGGGATCGGCGCGATGAAACGCTCCCAAATGTCGGGATAGATGTGGCTGGCGCCTTCCTGATAGAACCAGTCGAGCTCGGACTGACGCACCAGGAAGATGCCGCGCAGGATAAGACCCAGGACGCGATCTGTGTGCTTCAACGCATAGGCCAGCGAGAGGGTCGATCCCCACGAACCGCCGAACACCACCCATTGGCGCACGCCCAGCTTTTCGCGCAGGGCTTCGATGTCCGACACCAGATGCCAGGTCGTATTGTCTTCCAACGACATGTCTTCTGAGGCGTGCGGCGTCGACTTGCCGCAGCCGCGCTGATCGAACAGGATGATGCGATAGCCGTCCGGATTGAAATAACAGCGCAGGTTTGGCGACACGCCGCCCCCCGGGCCGCCATGTAGCACTACGACCGGAATGCCGGCCGGATTGCCGCATTGTTCGTAATAGATGCGATGCTTGCCGCCGACGGCCAGGTAGCCGCTGTCATAGGGTTCGATGTCGGGATAAAGCCCGTGGGGCGCAGGCATTTTCGACCGCTGGGATGGCGAAGAATTTATAGAATCGATCATGGTCTTCAAGCAGTAACGGGGGACTTCCGGGTGGGTCCCGCAGCCTTGGTAGGCTTAGCTTACGACGCAAACACCCGCCGCCACAACCCCGAAACGCCCAAACCCCGAAACGCCCAAACAATGCGCCGGCGGCGGGATCAGCCCCACAGTTCGGGCGAGGGCGGCGCCAGCATCGATCCGGTAATCTCCAGGCCGTGTTCCCGGTCGCGCGCCAGTAGCAACGGGCCGTCCAGATCGACGAAATCGGCGCCTTGCGCCACCAGCATAGCCGGCGCCATCGACAGCGAGGTGGCCACCATGCAGCCGACCATGATCTCAAGGCCTTTGTCGAGCGCGGCGCGTTTCAGCGCCAGGGCTTCGGTCAATCCCCCGGTCTTGTCGAGCTTGATATTGACGCAGGTATAAAGGCGCGCACAGCGTTCGAGCTCGGCGCGCGTATGCAGGCTTTCGTCGGCGCACAGGGGCACCGGGCTGTCATAGCCCATCAGCGCCTCGTCCTCGCCGACCTTGAGCGGTTGCTCGATCAGTTTGACGCCGAGGCGCGCTAGGTCGGGCACGACGCGTTTCAGGTCGTCGAAGCTTAACCCCTCATTGCCGTCGACGATTAGGCGAGACTTGGGTGCGTGAGCGCGCACGGCTTCGACGCGATCGATATCATCGGCGCCGCCGATCTTGAGCTTCAGCAGCGGCCGGCGAGCATTCAGCGCGGCCTGGGCGCCCATGGCTTCGGGCGTGTCGAGACTGAGCGTATAGGCGGTCTTGAGTGGATCGAGGCGCTTCAGGCCGGCGGTCTGCCAGGCCGGAAGGCCGCTGCGTTTGGCGATTAAATCCCACACGGCGCAATCGAGCGCATTGCGCGCGGCGCCGGCCGGCAGGATGTCCTGCACGCCATCGAGCGTCAGCCCGGCTTCGATGATCGCGCGCAAGCTTTCCAGCTCGGCGATCGAGGTCTCGATGCTTTCGCCGTAACGCGCGTAGGGCACGCTTTCGCCGCGGCCGACATGGCCGTCGTCTTCCAGTTCGACATAGAGGACGTGCGCCTCGGTCTTGGAGCCACGCGCAATGGTGAAGCGCCCGGCGATCGGGAAGGTCTCGGCGCGGCAGGTGAACTTCATCAGATCAGGTCGGCGATGGCGGCGTCGACCAGGAGGTAGGCGCGGCCGCGGTCATTGGCCAGGACTTCCTGCAGGCTGCGCGACACGTCCTTCGACATCAGCGCGATATTGATCTGCTGGTCATAGGCGGTGGCAAAATCGTTGGCCTGCTGACGCAGCACCGGGTCCGACAGCAGACGGCGGCTGAGGCGGCGAATGGCAGCCGGGGCGACGCGGCGAACCAGGTTGCGCGCGCCTTCATTGTCCTCGGCGATGATCGAGCCGATCATTTCGTCGATGCGCGAGCGCGATAGAAGCGCGGCGGCATCGACGCCCATGGCGTTGACCTCGCCGACCATCAGGTCGTCAAGACTGTCGAAATCGGCATCCATCGGTGGCTGAGGCGCCTGGGGTGTTTGCTGCGCGGGCTGGGCGATCGGTTGCCCCGTGCTGTCCATCCCGTTGAGCAGATCGCGCCACGACCAGCCGTTCGATTCGCCGGCGCGGCTGCCGGTCTGGGCTTGGCGGGCCGGCGGTGTGGTCGAACGCGTTTCGGCAGACAGGGGCGACAGGCGCAGCGGAGGCGTGGTGCGCGCTGCTGGTTGTTGCGGTGCAGACTGGGGCGCCGGGCGTGGAGCTGGCTGCGGGGCGACTTGCGGCGCTGGTTGCGGGACGCGCGGCGGTGCGACGGTGCGGCCATAGTCGCGATCGACCGGCGCGGCCGTGCCGCCGGAGGCCAGCGGTTGTTCGCCCGAAATCACACCCATCAGGCGCACGGCTTCCGTCAGCATGTCGTAATTGCGTTTAACGCGATCCTGGAAGGCGCTATCGACGGCTTCTGTCTCCATCGCCGCCTTGCGCGCCGCCGACGTCATGGCGCTCAGCCCGTCTTCGACGGCCTTGCGGATGTCGTGCAGGCGGTCCTGAGCCATCAGCGGCAGTTGGTCGGCGCTGGCCGTCAGTTCGTTGAGCGCTTCGTTGACTTCGGCAATCGTGGCGCGCGTATGGGCAAAGCTGTTGTCGAGCTTTTCGGCGGTCTGGTCGCCGGCTTCGATGATCAGGTTGGCCGAATCCTCGATCAGGCGGCGGGCGGCCCCGAAGCGCGAATCGAAGACTTCGTCGGCCTTCTTGCTGGCCTCGAAGATCGATTCGTTGAGACGGTCGACG
>FTDJ01000822.1_pt1 | contig 11540 bp, 8 predicted proteins | sample 1639861 | NCBI WGS metagenome assembly FTDJ01 (sample SAMEA3914869, study PRJEB12502) | metagenome | biome: forest; material: soil | place: USA | collected 2012-03-12 | depth 0.1 m | reverse complement strand
GACCACGCCGTGCAGGTCGGCGCCGACGTGCTGATCTACGGGCCCGACGCCACCCACGTCGTCCTGCTGGAAAACGAACAGCTGTCCAGCTTGACAGCCGCGAATTTCCTGCACGTGTAACCGTCGGGATTCGAACGGATTGCGCCTTGTCCCTGTTTGCGCGGCCGCAAAATCGCGATAGGGCAACCCTCTGGAAAACGTCCGCAGAAGGAGGGTACGGGTGACGCACATCGACTTTCTGGCATCGCAAGGCGAGGATCGCGGGGCGAGGCCCGGGGGCCGTGGCTTTGTCGTGGCGATCCCCTGGGGCGAATACCATCTGGGCGAAGTCGAACTGGCCGAGGGGTGGTACAGCTTCCAAAGCGACAGCAATGGTGCCGTACTGGTCCTCGACGACGTCGTGCGCTTCACGCTCATCGAGTTGCAGGCGGATCGCCAGTCGCCGGCCTATGTGCGCCTGTCCGCCGGGCGCTACCGGCTGTCCCTGTTGCCCGGGGCGCGGCCTGGCTTTCATCCGGCCGCGGCGATGTATTTTCGAACCTTGTCCGCGTGGCAACACGGGCGCCTGCTGTTCGGACGACTTCTCCAGGCGCTTCGCAACGGTGTTTCGCCGGCAACACTTTGGGTCTTGGTGCGCCTGGCCCTGTCGCGGCGCACCTACGGCTTGCGCGCGGCTGGTACGGCCGCGGGCGCCGACCTCGGAAAACTCAGCCTGGCCGATCGCGGCCGCGACCTGGCCGACGTCGCCCTCGGAGATTACGCCCGCCGGTTGGCGCACCTGGACGATGGGCCGCGTTTCTGGGTCTGCGGTCCGCATGGCGAGGTTCCCGCGGCGTTGGCGGTGGGCGAGCAGGTCTATCGTCGCTTCACGGTTACCCCGGGCGAGGCCCATGATTTTGTCGTCGTCGTCGGCGCCGGCGATGTGCTGACGCCGGACGCGCTGCTCGTCCTGGCCGAACACATCGTGGGCCGGCCGGACAGCGCAGTCGTGCTGGCCGATACGTGGATCCTTGGCCGGCCGACCGCCCGTGTCGCCTGGGATCCGCTGCTTTATGCCGGTGGCCTGCCCACGCCTTTTGCCCATGCGCGCGAGACGGCGCCCGTGGCGACCTTCGCCAATGGTGCGGCGTTCTCGCTGGTACCCATCCCACTGGCGATATCCGACGCCCCGGCGGGCTTCTCCGGCGATCCGGCCGACGTTGCGGCGGATGGCCCGCCGTGCACGATCATAATTCCGACGCGCGACCGCGCCGACCTGCTTTCGGCATGCCTGGAGGGGCTGTTCGACAAGACGGCCTGGCCTCACGAAGTCATCGTCGTCGACAACGGTTCGTCGGAACCGGAAACCTTTGCCTTGTTCGACCGCTATTCGCAGCGAGGGCTGAAAATCATTCGCGCCGATATCCCCTTCAATTTCTCGACGCTATGCAATATCGGCGCGGCAGAGGCAGCGTACGACTATCTTTTGTTTCTCAACAATGACGTCGTGCTGCACCGGCCGGACTGGCTGGCGCGGATGATGGCCCTTGCGGTCCTGCCGCAGGCCGGCGCGGTAGGCGCGCGGCTGCTCTATGCCGACGGGCGGCTGCAGCATGGAGGGGTGATGCTGGGGCTCAGCCAGCTGTGTGGCCACCTGTGGCGAGGCCTGGCCCGCGACCTCCAGGATGCCGAACCGCGCCTGGCGCACAGCTCCCTGCGCCGCGCCGTCACGGCGGCCTGCCTGTGCGTGTCGCGCGCGCGATTCGACGCCGTCGGCGGCTTCGACGCCGAACGGTTTCCGGTCACGCTCAACGACATCGACCTGTGCCTGAAGCTCGAAGCGGCCGGAGGGGTCAACATCTATTGCGCCACGGCGGAGGCCTATCACCTGGAGGGGGAAAGCCGCGGCGCGGACGACGACCTGGCGAAGGCCGCGCGCCGCCACACGGAGTTGCTCGCGTTTTCACGCACCTGGCGAGGCGAGGACGGGCAAATCGGGGATCCGTGGCTGCCGCCCTCGCTGTCGCGCGCCGGTGAACGTGGAGCGCCGCGCTAAGGTGCATTTTTGTTGCACGTGCGGAAAAAAGCCACAACTCTGAATTATTATCAGGCGTCGATATCTGTACGAGGTGTTGACTTGTGGCCGTCTTCGGGGTGCGCTGACGATATCCGTCGCCATTTGCCGATTCTGCGTTTTCCAACTTGACGGTAAGCGTGGGGCCAGCCTAAACGACAGACGAAATTGTTTAATGATCCCTGTCATGGGGGCGGGATCAGACCTTTGAGGACAACTTATGAATAGCTTAGAACGCCGCATGGTGGACATTTTGAAGCGTGGCCGCGACGAATTTGGCGTTGTGGCTATCAAGGCGGAATTCGAAGCTGAAGGCACGCGTCCCGACGAGTATCTGCGCCTCCTGGAAATGACCCGCCGCGCCGGCCTCGATGTCGCACTGAAGATCGGTGGTTGTGAAGCCGTGTCCGACCTGCTGTCGAGCAAGCTTTATGGCGTTAACTATATTATCGCCCCCATGGTCGAAACAAAGTACGCCCTGACCAAGTTCATCGAAGCAAAGGACAAGGTCTATAACGCGGACGAAGCCCTGGATACGAAATTCCTGTTCAATCTCGAAACCGAGACAACCCTGCAAAACTTCCCGACCATGATCGACGCGGCCAAGGGTGGCAATATCGGCGTGGTGTTCGGTCGTGTCGACTTCACGCTGTCGCGTGGCATGGCGCGTACGGCGGTCAACGAGCGTTCGATCAGCGACGCGGTTCTCAGCGTGGCCGAGAAGTGCAAGGAACACGATCTGGAACTGGTCGTCGGTGGCTCGGTTTCCATCGACGCGATCGACATGTTGAAGGAATTCCGCGCGATTCGCCTGGACCGATTCGAAACCCGCAAGGTGATCTTCGGCGGTGAGGCGGCCAATGCGGCCAACCTGCGTGAAGGCATCCTCAACGCCGTCGATTTCGAGTTGTGCTGGCTGAAGAACAAGCGCGACTATTATCAGGCTGCCGGCGCTGAGGACCTGAAGCGCATCGACATGCTTGAGGCACGCGCCTGAGTTGTAGGTAGTATTTGGAGTGACCTTGTCGATGCGCGTATGTGATTATATCTGCAGCCGTCTGGCCGATCTCGGTATTCGTGATGTTTTTCTGGTCACGGGTGGCGGAGCGATGTTTCTCAATGACGCCATCGGCAGGGAAGGGCGCTTTCGCATGGTGCCGACGCACCATGAGCAGGCCGCCGCTATCGCGGCGGAGGGTTATGGGCGTTACAAGGGCTTTCCGGCCCTGGTGAACGTGACGACCGGGCCCGGAGGGATCAACGCGATCAACGGCGTATTCGGGGCCCATACCGATTCCGTGCCGATGGTCGTCGTTTCCGGACAGGTCAAGCGCGAGACCATGATGTCGTCCTACGACCTTCCTCTGCGTCAGCTTGGCGACCAGGAAGTGGACATCATCGGCATGGTCAAGGGCGTGACCAAGTATTCGGTCGTCCTGCGCGAGCCGAAGGATGTGCGCAAGGTTATCGAGCGGGCCTTCTATCTGGCAACGTCCGGCCGGCCGGGACCGGTCTGGGTGGACGTGCCGATCGACGTCCAGGCCGCCGTGGTCAATCCCGACGAACTGGAACCTTTCGACCCGGCGACCGACGCGGTGGCCGTGGCGGAGCGTGCTTCGCGCCTGCCGTCCAAGGATCTGTCGGCCTCGGTTGCCGATATCATCAAGGGCCTGAAGGCGGCCAAGCGCCCGGTTATCTTTGGCGGCGGCGGTATTCGCGCCTCGGGTGAATACGAGACGTTCCTGCGCGTGATCGAAAAGATCGGCGCTCCGACGGTGGCCGGGTGGAACACCCATGACATGCTGCCTAACGAGCATCCGCTGTATGCCGGTCGCCCCGGTTCCGTCGGTGATCGTCCGGGCAATTTTACTGTGCAGAACGCGGATTTCCTGCTGGTTCTGGGCTCGCGTCTCAATATTCGCCAGATCAGCTATAACTGGCAGTGTTTTGCGCGCGATGCCTATAAGGTCATGGTTGATGTCGACGCCGCCGAGCTGGCCAAGCCGACCCTGTCGATCGACCTGCCGATCTGTGCCGACCTGCGTGACTTCCTGCCCGAGCTCGAGCGGCAACTGGCGGACTACGCAACGCCACCGGCTCATGCCGATTACGTCAAGTGGACGCGCGAACGCGTCGAAGCTTATCCGGTGCTCCTGCCCGAGTACAAGGAAAAGGATACGCCGATCAATCCGTATTGCTTCGTCGACGAGTTGTTCGACCAGCTACGCGACGGCGAAGCCATCGTATCGGGCGACGGCACGGCGTGCGTGGTGACGTTCCAGGGCGCGGTGCTCAAGCCCGGCCAGCGGATGTTCACCAATTCCGGCAATGCGTCGATGGGCTACGACCTGCCTGCCGCCATCGGGGCCTATTTCGCCGGCGCCGCGGAGCAGACCGGTCGCGTCATCTGCCTGGCGGGTGACGGCAGCCTGATGATGAACATCCAGGAACTGGCGACGGTTGCCGGCCGCAAGCTGCCGATCAAGCTGTTTATTATCAATAATGACGGCTATCACTCGATCCGCCAGACTCAGCAGAACCATTTTGCCGGCAATATCGTCGGATGTGGTCCGGATTCGGGCCTGTATTTCCCCGACTTCCTGACGCTTGCCAAGGGGTTCGGGCTCGAGGGCAGCCGCTGCGACAGCCTGGCGGCCTTGCCGGACGTCGTCAAGACCGCGCTGGAAAGCGACGGGCCTTATGTCTGCGAGATCATGATCGACAAGGCGCAGCAGTTCGCGCCCAAGGTTTCATCTCGCCGCCTGGAAGACGGGCGCATGGTGTCGGCGCCGCTGGAAGACCTGGCGCCGTTCCTGCCGCGGGGGGAACTGAAGGAGAATATGCAAATTCCGTTGATGGAATACTGATTTTCTTAGGGGACTATTTTGGCCAAAGCCGTTATTTTCGATCTAGACGGGACGTTGATCGACAGCGCTGTCGTGATCCTCGGGATTATCAATAAGATTCGCGATGAACGCGGGTATCCAGCCATTTTCATGCCGGGCCTGCGTCCCCACCTCAGCAAGGGCGGCCGCCGCCTGGTCGCCGAATCCCTGGGAGAGGCGCGCGAGGATCCCGAAGATGACCTGCAACTTTTCCGCGACTATTACGCCACGGCGGTCCAGGGCGAGGAAATCGTCTTCCAGGACGTCAAGGTTCTTCTGGCGACCCTGAAGGACATGGGGTTCCGCCTCGGCATCTGCACCAACAAGCCATCCCACCTGTGCGACCAGGCCCTTGTCCAGACGGGGCTGAATGCCTATTTCGACTCGGTGATCACGGCAGGCGAGGCCCTGCCGTCCAAGCCGGATCCGACGGCTTACCTGCAATGCTGCCGCGAGCTGGAAGTGCATCCCCGGGAGACGATCCTGGTCGGTGATAGCGAGGTCGATCGCGACACCGCCCTGGCCTGTGGCGCGCACTTCATCCTGGTCACCTACGGCTACCCGATCGGCGCCATCGAGACCATCGAAGCGGTGGCTAAATGCGACCAGCCGCACGAAATCCTGCACAGCGTCATGCGTGTCGCCCTCCCGGCCTTCGCGCCGGCGGCGGTCGAACCGGCCGCGACGCTCGAACTGAACATCGGAGAATAAGCTGCAATGACGTCGTTTCAGCCCAAGGTGGTGATTTTGGCCGGCGGCAAGGGCACGCGGATCGCCGAAGAGACCGCTGTCCGCCCCAAGCCGCTGGTCGAAATCGGCGGGCGTCCCGTTCTGTGGCACATCATGAAGTCGTACAGCTATTTCGGGCTGAACCACTTCGTCATTTGCTGCGGTTATCTCGGGCAGAAGATCAAGGAATACTTTATCAACTACGCCTATCATAATTCGGACATTACGATCCGTCCCGATGGCGAGATCGTCGTCCACCAGCGTCATGCCGAAGACTGGACTGTGACCTTGGTCGATACCGGGCAGGAAACCATGACCGGCGGCCGCGTGAAGCGCGTGTCGCAATTCGTCAAGGATGACCCGTATTTCTGCATGACCTACGGCGACGGTGTTTCCGATGTCGATATCGGCGCGCTGCTCGATTTCCATAGGGCGCACGGCGCCGATGCGACCGTGACCGCCGTGACGCCGCTGGCGCGCTTCGGCGCCCTGGAAATCATCGACAACAAGGTCACGCAATTCATCGAAAAGCCGCACAATGAAGGCGGCCTGATCAATGGCGGCTATTTCGTCCTGTCTCCGAAAGTGCTGGCCCTGATCGAAGGCGACGACACGGTCTTCGAAAAGCGGCCTCTGGAAGCCCTGGCGGAATCGAACAATCTGCGGGCCTTCAAGCACTTCGGCTTCTGGCAACCCATGGACACCATGCGCGACAAGCTGCACCTCGAAGAGCTGTGGGAGCAGGGTGCGCCCTGGAAGCGCTGGTGAGCGCGCGGCCGAACCGCGGCTTCTGGGCGCAGCAACGGGTCTTTCTTACCGGCCACACCGGCTTCAAGGGCGCCTGGGCGTCGATGTGGCTGCAGCACATGGGCGCGACGGTTCGCGGTTATGCGCTGGCGCCGTCGACGACGCCTGATCTTTTCACTGTGGCCGGCCTCGCCGGCATGGACAGCCGGATCGCCGATATCTGCGACGCAGCGGCGTTGAACGCGGCCATAGCCGATTTCCAGCCGACGGTACTGATCCATATGGCGGCCCAGCCGCTGGTGCGCCTGTCCTATGACGAGCCCGTCGAGACGTTCCGGACGAACGTCGTCGGCTCCGCCAACGTCCTGGAAGCCGCGCGCCATACGCCCAGCCTGCGGGCGGTCGTCAATATCACGACCGACAAGTGCTACGAAAACCTCGAGCAGATCTGGCCGTATCGCGAGATCGACCGTCTGGGCGGCCGCGACCCCTATTCGGCCAGTAAGGCGTGCGCGGAACTGGTCGCGGCTTCGTATCATTGGTCTTATTTCAGCAAGTCCGCGACCTGCGGTACGGCGACCGTGCGCGCCGGCAACGTCATCGGCGGCGGCGACTGGTCGAAGGACCGGTTGATTCCCGACATGGCGCAAGCCTTCGCCGCCGGACGCGCGGGGCTGATCCGCCGGCCGAACGGGGTGCGCCCGTGGCAGCACGTCCTCGAACCGATTGCGGGTTACCTGCTGGCGGCGGAATATGTCTACGGCAAGACCCAGGTGGTGCCGCAGGCGTGGAATTTCGGTCCTAACCCCGAAGGTAACGTTACGGTCGGCGAGGTTGTCTCGTTGTTCCGCGACGCATGGGGGCCTTCGGCCGAGGTCGAAATTCGCCCCGATCCCGATGCGCCGCACGAAGCGACACTGTTGGCGCTTGACTCGACGAAGGCCAAGATCGAACTCGACTGGTCGCCCCGTTTTTCCCTGCCGGAATCCCTGCGCATGACCGCGGACTGGTATCGTGCCTATTATGAAGGCGGCGATGTCAGGGCGCTCAGCTTGGCGCAGATCGATTCTTACACCCAATAACCTACGGATATCCGATGTCTGACTCCAAAACCGAGCGCCTTGCGGCGTTGCGCACCCAGATCATGGCCCTGGCCGACGAGTATTCCGAGCTCGCCTATCCACCCCTGGCCTTCTCGATGGAGAAACCGTCGGTGCCGGTGTCCGGCAAGGTCGTCGGCGCGCCCGAGCTTCGCAACCTGATCGACTCCTCGCTTGACCTGTGGCTGACGACCGGCCGCTTCAACGACGAATTCGAAAAGAAGCTGGGCGAGTTCATCGGCGCCCGCTTTTGCCTGACGGTCAATTCCGGCTCCTCGGCGAACCTGACGGCGACATCGGCCCTGTGCTCGCCGATGCTGGGTGACAAGGCGCTGAAGCCGGGTGACGAAGTCATCACCTGCGCGACCGGCTTCCCGACCACGGTCAATCCGTCGTTGCAGAACGGTCTCGTTCCGGTCTTCTGCGACGTCGACCTGCCGACCTACAATATCCGTCCCGACCTGATCGAAGCCGCGGTGACCGAGAAGACCCGCGCCATCATCGTCGCCCATACGCTCGGTAATCCGTTCGACCTGGCCGAAGTGATGCGCGTGGCCGAAAAGCACAATCTCTACGTCGTCGAAGACTGCTGCGATGCGCTGGGCGCCAAGTACAATGGCCAGAACGTCGGGACTTTCGGCCATGTCGGGACCGTCAGCTTCTATCCGGCGCACCACATCACCATGGGTGAGGGCGGCGCGGTGTGGACCAACCGTGGCGACCTGAAGCGTCTGCTGGAATCGGTACGCGACTGGGGCCGGGACTGCTATTGTGCGCCGGGCAAGGACGACACTTGCGGCAAGCGTTTCAAGTGGAAGCTGGGTGACCTGCCTCGCGGCTACGACCACAAATATACCTATTCCAATATCGGCTATAACCTGAAGATTTCGGATATGCAGGCGGCTGTCGGCCTGGCGCAGTTCGACCGTCTTGAAGGCTTCATCACCGACCGCAATCGCAACTTCGCCTATCTCAGCGAAGTCCTGGCGCCCTTGCAGGACCGCATCATGCTTCCGAAGGCCACGGCGAATTCCGAGCCGTCGTGGTTCGGTTATCCGATCACGGTGCTGACCGACAAAGAAGGCTACCGCGACGACCTGGTGCAATACCTGAACGCCAACGGCGTGGCGACCCGACTGTTGTTCGGGGGCAACCTGATCCGCCAGCCGTACATGAAGGGCCGGAACTGGCGCGTCCATGGCGAGCTGACCAACAGCGACAAGGTGATGACCTCGACCTTCTGGATCGGGCTCTATCCCGGCCTGACCGAAGCGCACCTCGACCATAGCTGCGCGGTCATCAAGGCCTTCCTCGACGCCAATCCGGCCTGACGCCGTCGTGACGATCGCCGTTTCGGACGCCCTGCAGGCCTGGTCACGCTCTCCGCGTAGCCGGGTCGCCATAACGGGCGCCACCGGATGGATTGGGACCGCGCTGGCGCATTTTTGCGCTGATCTCGGCCTGGACCAGACCGAGGGCCGCTTGCGTCTGTTCGGGGCGCAGGGCCGCACCTTCGCCAGCGGCGGCCGGTCGTTCGCCATCGAGCCGTTGGGCGCGGCGCCGCCGCTTGGCGACGGTGACTGGCTGGTCTTCCACTTCGCCTTCCTCGGCAAGGAACGTACGGAAGACCTGGCGGAGCAGGCGTTCGCCGAGATCAACGATAAGGTCCTCGACCAGGCCTTGAGGCTGGCCGAAAGCGCGGCGGGGGCGCGTTTCGTCTTTGCCTCGTCGGGCGCGGTCTATGGTCCGGACCGGCGATTGGTGGACGCGTCGGGCAATGCCTACGGCTATATGAAGGTGTGTCACGAGATCGAGATCCGCCGATGGGCGCAGCAGCGCGGCATCGCCTTGTCCATACCGCGGATATTCAATGTCGGCGGCCCTCATATCAACAAGCAGACGCGTTACGCCCTGTCGGACTTCATCAGCCAGGCGCGGAACGGCGGTCGCATCTCCATCGGCGCTACCCGGCCGGTTTTCCGGTCTTTCGTGCACGTCGACGAGCTCTGCCGTGTCCTGCTTGAACAGATGGTGGATCCGGCCCTGGATATTAGCTGCTTCGATACGGCGGGGCGGGAAATCGTCGAAATCGGCGACCTGGCGCAAACCGTCTTGCGGACGCTGGGCATCGACGGCGGGGTCGAGCGCCCGGTCATGGGTGCCGCCGATGGCGACTGGTACGTAGGTGAGGGACGTTTCTATCAGGAAATGCTGGCCCGGACGGGAACCGCGCCGAAGACGCTGGAGACGATCATCGCGGAAACGGCCGCTTTCATGGCCGGTTAGAATTGCCCGGAAGGCGTGTAACGGCGTTATTCTTGGTTGAGCGTCGAGGGGCTGTAGCGATGTCCGGCAAATGATGCCATAGAGTCGGCATCCTCTCACTCCGCGCTCGGGTGAATCCATGCCTTTGGATGTAAAGAAAATTTTCCTTTTCAACAGCGGCTTGCCGGAACCCGGCAAGACGCCGTTGGCGTTTAGCCGCGACCTGGGGCCATGGGAGGGCAATTTCCGCGGCCGCAATATCGGCAACGGCTATATTTCCCATGCCACCCTGCGCGGCCTGTTCGGCAAGCCCGTCCGGCTGGACCATGAGGCGAACGGCTGGACGTGCAAGATCGACGACGCGTTCGTATCGCGCATCAACAGCGAATACAGCCACTTCGTCTTTGTCATGCAGGATTTCATCCGGGAATCGTTCGCCGGCCAGCCGTTCGGGCGGATGGCCGATCTCATGGAGCGGTTGACCATTCCCGTGGTTCCGCTCAGCCTGGGCGCCAATGCGCTCGACGGCTTTGATCCGGCGCTTCCGGCGCGGTTGTCCGCCGATCAGGTCCGTTTCGTCAACGTCTTGTCGCACAAGGCCGCGAGCATCGGCGTACGCGGCGCCTACACGGCGGACGTCCTGAACCAGATGGGTATCAAGAACGTCGTCGTGACCGGCTGTCCCAGTTTTTTTGAAAATGGCGCCACGCCGGCGCGCATAAAGCGCGTCGCCTTCGACCCCGGCAAGGTGGTTACCACGGGGGCCTATTTCCCGCACCAGGCGCCGAGCGCGCCGCATATCCTGCAGGATGAGCTCTTTTTCATCAACGCCATGTACCTGAGGGCGCCTGACGCCGCGCCTGAAGCCTGGTTGGATGACAGTTCGCAAAGCCGTCCCTTCGACACCGAGGCGCTGGGCGTCACCTATGGGTTATATGAACGGGCCTTCAGCGGACGGCTGAAGTTCTTCAGCCATTTCGACACCTGGCGCAAGACGACGCGCGACGGCGGCTTCTGCATGACGGTAGGCAGCCGCCTGCACGCGGCGATCCAGTCGTGGAATTCCGGTGTGCCGGGTGTCGTCACCAATGGTGACGCCCGCGCCTCGGAAACCTGCGCCTATCACGGTATTCCGCATCGCCCCGACCTGCGCGACACCAGCGATCTGCGCGCGGTTTATGGCGAAATCGACCTCGATGCCGTCAAGCGGAACTATCCGGCCGGGCGCAAGACCTTTCTCGACTATATGCGGGCGAACGGAATCGTACCGGAAGACTACGATACGTCCGGCGAGACCTTCGTTTATCCTGACTATGCGCAGGACATGGGTGCCGACGCCGCGGCGGCTTTGTCGGCCGGGTATCGCCGGACCTGGGCCTATAACGAATCCTTGCTGCGCGCCGGCCTCGACCGGCAGTCGACCCTGAAGAGCCTGACCGCCGAGGTCGAAGGCCAGCGGGCCGCCTTGGCGCGGGCGGCGGAAATGGAAGCGCAGCGGCTCGCCCGGGCCGGGGAACTGGAACGTGAGGCCGCGACCAGGGCGGGCGAGGTCGTGGCCCTGGCTTTGCGCGCCTCCGAGCTCGAAACGCAGCGCCGGACCGCTGAGGCTGAGTGTCAGGCCGCCGTACAGAACGCCGAGGCGGCCGCCGCGTCGCTGGCGCATAGCCGGGACGAGGCCGCTCGCGGGCGCGCGGAGGTCGAGGCGCTTCGTGCTGCGCACGCGGATGAGTTAGTCCGCTTGCAGGGCGCCTTTGAGCAGAT
>FTDJ01000928.1_pt1 | contig 11598 bp, 10 predicted proteins | sample 1639861 | NCBI WGS metagenome assembly FTDJ01 (sample SAMEA3914869, study PRJEB12502) | metagenome | biome: forest; material: soil | place: USA | collected 2012-03-12 | depth 0.1 m | reverse complement strand
TAGAGGGTGTCGCCGGCGCGCAGCAGGCCGGCCTCGACCAGGGCACCGAAGGGCACGCGCGGTTCGGCCTTTTTCGAGCCCATGACGGCCAGGTCTTCACCGGTTGCCGGAATGACCTTGGCGATGCGTTCGCGGGCATGGTGGGCATAGGTCTCGTCGCGTTCGATGCCGATGAAATGACGGCCGAGGCGTTTGGCGGCCGCACCTGTAGTGCCGGTGCCGAAGAACGGGTCGAGGACGACGTGGCCGGGCTTGGTGCAGGCCAGCAGGACGCGATAGAGCAGGGATTCGGGCTTCTGCGTCGGGTGCGCCTTCTGACCGTTTTCGTCTTTCAGGCGCTCTTCGCCGGTGCACAGCGGAATGGTCCAGTCCGAGCGCATTTGAGTGTCTTCGTTGAACGCCTTGAGGGCATCGTAATTGAAGGTATAGCGCTTTTGGCCGCGCGCCTTGGTGGCCCAGATCAGGGTTTCGTGGGCATTGGTGAAGCGCGTGCCCTTGAAGTTCGGCATTGGGTTCGACTTGCGCCAGATGACGTCGTTCATCACCCAGAAGCCGAGATCCTGCAGGGCGACGCCGAGGCGGAAGATGTTGTGATAAGAGCCGATGACCCAGATGGCGCCGTCGTCCTTGAGGACGCGCTGGGCTTCCTTCATCCAGGCGCGGGTGAAGCTGTCATAGGCCTCGAAGCTGGCGAACTGGTCCCATTCGTCGTCGACGGCGTCGACCTTGGAATTGTCCGGGCGCAGCAGATCGCCGCCGAGTTGGAGATTATAGGGTGGATCGGCGAAGACGAGATCGACCGAGTTGTCGGGCAACGACTTCAGGACGTCGATGCATTCACCGAGATGGATGGTGTCGAGTTTCAGCGGCGCCGTGGGCGCGGACAGAGGGGCGAATGCGGTTTTGAGCTTCGGCATGGGACACTTTCGCTGAAACCCGGGCGGCGTTTTGCCGTCAGGGGTAAGACGTTGAATCCCAAGGAATAGAATCCCGATCCTTTAAAAAATTATGAACTATTGACTCGCCGGGAATCGGCCGATTCACATTTTTCGATGGATGAGTCTTTTTGGACTCATTTTACCAGCTCGAAGCGGTGTTTTGGGCCTATTCGGCGATTTCGACGCTCTGTGGGCGCGCAAGGTCGCGAATCGTCGCCCAACTCGTACGGTGGATCGGCGAGGGGCCGTGGACGCGCAGGGCTTCGAGGTGGGCTTCGGCCTGATAGCCCTTGTGCTTCTTGAAGCCGTAGACGGGATAGAGGGCGTCCATTTCGATCATGATGCGATCGCGCGCCGTCTTGGCCAGGATCGAGGCCGCGGCGATCGACAAAGACAGACTGTCGCCCTTGACCACCGCGGTTGAAGGCATGGCCAGTTTCGGGCAGCGATTACCGTCGATCAGGGCGTGGTGAGCGATGGGATCGAGCGTTTCGACGGCGCGCGCCATGCCGGCCATGGTGGCGCCGAGAATGTTGAGGCTGTCGATTTCCTCGACGGTTATGGTGACGACCGACCAGGCGATGGCTGCGGCCTTGATTTGCGGCTCGAGCGCGAAGCGGCGCGCCTCGGTCAGGGCCTTGGAATCGTCGATGCCTTCGGGCAGGCGGGCGGGGTCGAGGATGACGGCGGCGACGCACAGTGGGCCGGCACACGGTCCGCGGCCGGCTTCGTCGACGCCGCAAACACGGTGGCTGACACCGAGTTTCAGAGCCTGTTCGATGGAAAAATCCGCCATGACCAAGCCTTAGCGTGATTTGGCGAGGCGCTTCAACCCGACTCCGTGGCGTCGTTAAAAAACGTCCGCCGTCCCGCCGCCATTGGAGCCGGGGCCGAAGCGATTGGGCCCCGGTGTGCCGGGCAGGGCCCAAAGGGCCATGATGAAGAGATAGGCGACGCCGCTTGGAATGCCGACCCATGGCGCCATCATCAGCAGCAAGGGAATTTCCAGCTTGAGCATGGCTTCGGGCGTAATCGAGGCTGGACCGATCTGGGCCATCTTGTCGGTCATGTCGGTCATCGTGTGGATGAGCGCCTGACCGTTGAAGATGACGAAGATGATGTAAGCGGCGATGTAGACGATCATCGGCGCGACGATCCACCAGCCGGAGCGGGTAATATCGTGCAGCCGACGTACCTGCACCGCCAGGTTCGGCAAGAAGCTGGCCAGGTTAAACAGGCTGAGAAACGGCGCAAAGCGCATGTAGATCGGGAAGAATTTGTCCCAGTCGAAATGGCCGTTGGTCATCGACATGCCGGCCATCGAACCGATGAACACCAGGCCGACGATCCAGTTGAACAGAAAAAACAGCCAAAATTCGGCGCGGTTCGACCGCCCCATGAAATCGACGTACCGCGCATAGGGGCGGAACATCGGGAAAACGCCGGCAGCAGGTTGAGCCATGATCAGAAGGTTTCCACAGGTTTGGGGTCTGGGCCGAAGCGGTTCGGGCCCTTGGTGCCTTCGCTAACGTAAAACACCAGCAGGACGATTAGCGCAATGATCGTCGGCAGGAAGACGAAAAGGAACAGCGAGCCGATAACCTGCAACACGACCTTCACGCCTTCGGAATCGGGGATATTATTGCCGTCCGGATGGGCGGCGAACATCGAGAATAGCGAGGCGCCGGCAACGATGAAGAAGATGATCAGGCCGACGAAGGCGACGACGTGGGGCAGGAGAATCCACCAGCCGCTGCGATTGGTATCGTGCAGCCGGCGCACTCCGACGGCCAGGGTCGGAATGAGCAAGGCGATGCCGATCAGCCAGATCAGCGGCATGAAAAGGAGGTAGTTGCCGAAGGTCGAGGAATAGGACTGCATGAAAGCACTAGGGTCGTTGTTCGCCGCGGCACTCATATGAGCGATCTGGCCCAACATCGGACCCATGAAAATGGCGTTCATGATGGTGCTGAGCACCATGCCGAGGATAATGCGGAACAATACCCACAACCAGAATTCGGAACGGCGCGAGCGGCCTTGAAACTGGGCGTACTTGGCCAGCGGCTGGAACATCAGAGGCCAGTTTGACATGGTAAAACTCCTCAAAAGACGTTGATGTTGCCGCGGCCCTTGGGATCGGGGCCGAAGCGGTTGGGACCGGGGGTGCCGTCGAGGACGAGGAAGATCAGCAAGGTGACGAAGCCGCCGAGCATCAGCAGGTAAAGCAAGACGATCGCGATGATGAAGGCCGCGGGGTTTTGCTGTTGCTGATGGCCCTGGGTTGCCGCGATGACGGCGATGGAAATGCCAATCAGGATGAAACTGGCAAACATCACGCCATAGGGCATGAGCATCCACCAGCCGGAGCGGTTGCTGTCGTGCAGCCGCCGAACCGTGACCGCGAGATTGGGCACCAGCAAGCCAAGTTGCACGATGTTGAGGATGCTCATGCCTTGAAACAGGTGCATCATCCACGACATCATCGCCTGAGGCGTGGTGTTTGCTGCGATGGGCAGGGGTGGCATGAAGAGGAAGACGATGTAGCCCAGAATGCCGAAGAAGACATACTGGCTCAACACGAACAGCCAGAATTCGGACCGCCGCGACCGGCCGTCAAAGACCGCGTATTTGACCAGCGGTTGAAAGATCAGCGGCGCCGCCATGCAAAGCCCCCTCGGTCATGCGTGCGCCGCGACGCTATCCCTTTTTCATCAGCTCGGCAACTTCGCTGTGGCGGAAACAGTCGACGACGTGGTCGTTGACCATGCCGACAGCCTGCATGAAGGCATAGACGATGACCGGGCCGCAGAACTTGTAGCCTTTGGATTTCAGCAGCTTGGCCAGCTCCTGAGACGTCTTGGTTTCAGCCGGGACTTCGCCGTAGCGGAAGTGGTTGATCTGCGGGGTATGATCCTGAATGCCCCAGATCAGGTCCTTGAAGTCCGTACCCTTATCGCGCAGGTCGAGCGTGATGCGGGCGCTGTCGATCGCCGCGGTGATCTTGGCGCGCGAGCGGATGATGCCGGTATCCTGCAGCAGGCGCTCGACATCGGCCTCACCAAAGCGGGCCACGATCTCCGGGTCGAAATCGGCAAAGGCTTTGCGCAGAGCTTCGCGTTTGCGCAGGATGGTGATCCACGACAGGCCGGCCTGGAAACCATCGAGCACGAGCTTTTCCCACAAAGCGCGCGAATCGAACTCAGGCACGCCCCATTCGGTATCGTGGTAGCTGATGTAAAGCGCGTCGTTTCCCGGCCAATGGCAGCGATGAAGGTCTGTCAATTCGATCCCCTGAACAATTGTTATAACGCGTCTTTGGCCACTGGCGGCATAGCGTAGGGCGCCAGCCACTTCGGTATAGCCAGACTGACCCGCCCAAAACTGTCACCAAGCTCGCCGTCAAGGCGATCGAGACGCATGAGGGCCAGACCGATACCGTCAGCCGTCGCCAGGACTTCGCCGGCGCGCAAATTGCCGTTGAGGATTTCGGCGTTTGCCTCGGGCGCGTGGGTGTCGTAGCGGAACGGCAGGATGCGGTTCTTGATCTGACCACGGCGCTTCATGCGCGAGGTCAGTTCCTGGCCGACATAGCAGCCCTTGTGAAAATCGACGGCCTCAAGCAGGTCGAGATTGGCGTCGATGGCGTAAAGCTGGTCGGGACCGAAATCCCGGCCGGGATCGCTCAGGCCATGTGCCATGCGCCAGTCGTCCCAGTCGTCGAGCGTGGCATTGGCGGTTTGTGGGCCATAGCTGAAGCCGAAGGCATCACCGATGACATCGCCGCGCGAATCTTCAAGGAAACCATCGGGCAGGGGGCCGTCGAAGGCGGCGAAAGCTGGCACATCCAGCGCCTCGATCGTCACCTGGGCGCGCAACTTGTACACGTTCAGCTTGGCGACCAGTTCGTCGCGGATACCGGCCGGCACGTCGACACGGATGTCATCGGGCGCCGGCATGTGCAGCAGGGCGTCACCGATCATCTTGCCCTGGGGCCGCAGGAAGGCGCCATAATGCAGCCTCGGCGCACTGCGCTGTTGCGCCTCGGCGGCCAAGGTCTCTATATGGGCCGTACATAGCCCTTTGAGGAACTTCACGCCGTCGGGCCCGCTGATGCGGATGACGGTGCGATGCGGCAGAAAAACGAGTTTCGTCATGGTCTGGAGCGTTCTATCCCCCGGACTTGCATGGAATCGTCACGGGATTAAGTATGTAGCATGAAAGCGGCATTTCCGATTCTCATTCTGGCGCTGACCGAACCGGCCAAGGCCTTGTCGATCAGCGGGGTGATTCGCCGGCTGAAGGCCGAAATCCCCCAGGCCCATATCACCTTGATCACCGGCGCGGCGCCAGCGGAGCTGTACCAAGATGATGACGGCATCGACGAATTGCGAGTCTTCGACAAGCCCTGGTACAGCCTGGATGCGGTGAAACTGGCGCTTGAGCTGTATCGCCAACACTGGGGTCTGTTCGTCAATATCGGCCGCAATCCGGTAATCGCCTGGCTGTCGCAATTCATTAAATCCAAGACGCGTTTCATCCTCGATCGCGGTACGCCGGCCGGGCCGTTGGCCCAGTTGCGCCACAAGCTGCAGCTGGAAGGCGAGGCGGGGCCGGATCTGCAGCTGTCGCCGGCGCGCGAAGCCGGGGTGCGCAGTTTTCTGGACGATTCGCGCGGCGAAGGCCGGCCGGTCATCGTCGTTGCCTCCGGCGCACCGTGGCTTGGCAAGAAATGGCCGACCGAGCGTTTCACGGTTCTGGCGACGCGACTGATGCGCGAGGACGGACCCTATCCCAACGCCAAGCTGCTGATCATCGGCAGCCAGGCCGACCACGATTCGGCCGTGGCCCTGCGGATGGCGACGCCGCGCGCCCAGGTCATGGAACTGACCGGCAAGCTCGACCTGTTGAGCGCCTACGCCGCCATCCGCCACGGCGACGTCTTTATCGGCAATGACGACATCTGGCTGCATCTGGCTGCGGCGGCCGGTATCGAAAGCTTCGGCCTGTTCGGGCCGACCGAGGATGCCGATGCGCCCGAAGGTGATCTCGACGCCGACAATGTCCACATCGTGCGCGGGCCGCGCAGCTTCGAGGCCATCCGCGAGGCCGACCCGAAGTTGAAACAAAGCGTCTGTCACATGCTCGATTTATCGATCGACACGGTTTATGAGAGCATCCGCGCCGTGGCCGAAAGCCGCCAGCCGGTGCCTGAGGTCACAGCCGACGAACCCGAACGGGAGCCGGCCGAGGCCTTGTAAATCCCAACCGGGAAGGAGCGAAGCCATGGCCAAGACGTTCGACCTCATCATCCGCAACGCCGACATTCTCAACCATGCCGGCCGTGGCAAGGGCGATATCGGCATTACCGACGGCCGTTTCGCGGCCTTCGGCGATCTGTCGCAAGCCAGTGCCGCCGAGGTCTTCGACGCTACAGGTCTTCTGGCTATTCCGGGCGTCATCGACACCCAGGTCCACTCCCGCGAGCCTGGCCTGGAATGGAAGGAAGATCTGGAAACCGGCTCTCAGGCAGCGGTCTTGGGCGGGGTGGTGGCGGTGTTCGAAATGCCGAACACCAATCCGACGACGACCAATAACGAGGCCTTTTTCGACAAGATCGCCCGCGGCCGTCATCGCATGCACTGCGATTATGCCTTCTATGTCGGCGGCACGCACGAGAACGTCCACGAGCTGGGCGAACTGGAGCGGCTGCCGGGTTGTTGTGGGGTCAAGGTGTTCATGGGCGCCTCGACCGGGACGCTGCTGATCGCCGACGATGCCGGCGTCGCCGCGGTGCTGGCCAATGTCAATCGCCGCGCCACCTTCCATTCCGAGGACGAGTACCGCCTGGCCGAGCGCCGGCCGCTGGCGCGCGAAGGCGACTGGACCAGCCACGATTTCGTTCGCGATGCTCAGTCGGCGATCCAGTCGACCCACCGCCTGGTGCGCCTGGCGCGCGAAGCCCACAAACGCATCCACGTCCTGCACGTCACCACGACCGAAGAGATCGAGTTCCTCAGCGAAAACAAGGATATCGCCACGGTCGAGCTGACGCCGCAGCACCTGACGCTCGTCGCGCCGGAAGCCTATGAACGGCTGAAGGGCCTGGCGCAGATGAACCCGCCGATCCGCGACCAGTACCACGTCAACGGCTTGTGGCGCGGCATCACCCAGGGCGTCGCCGACGTGCTGGGCTCCGATCATGCGCCGCACACGCTGGAAGAAAAAGCCAAGCCCTATCCGGCGTCGCCGTCGGGCATGCCGGGCGTCCAGACCTTGTTGCCAGTGATGCTCAACCACGTCGCCGAGGGGCGGCTGACGCTGGAGCGCCTGGTCGACCTGACGTCGGCCGGGGCGCAGCGCGTCTTCGGCGTCGCTGACAAGGGGCGCATGGCCGTTGGTTACGACGGTGATGTCACCCTGATCGATCTCAAGGAAAAGCGCGTCCTGCGTCATGCCGACATGCGCACGCGCAGCGGCTGGACCCCATTTGACGGCATGGAAGTCATCGGTTGGCCCAAAGCGACGATCATCCGCGGCCGGGTGGTTATGCGCGATGACGAGATTGTGACTCCGTCCACCGGCGAGGCCTGCCGCTTTATGGAATCCTTATAAAAGGCCCTCGAAGCCTTATGATTCCTTGAGTTGCTCGTAACGGGCATTTTGCAGCCGCGAGATAGTTCCCGAATTGCCTGATTGTTAACCGCTTTACTCGGATCATATTGGCGATAGGGTGCCTGTATCCCCGGGCGAGCGAGTTTGCCAATGTCGAGTGTGCGTAGCGTTTTTCTGACCACGGCCGTGGCCCTGGTCGCCTTGTCCGCCGTGCCCGCGACGGCCGCTCCCGCGGTGGCCACTTCCGTGGCGACCACGCCGCAGATTCCGACTGCTAATTACATGCCCGTCGGCGGCCATGTGCCGGCGCCCACCGGTTTCCTCGAATTGTGCGTCCGCTCTCCCGTCGACTGCCAGGCGCAGCCGGATGTCAGCTTCGACCATATTGTCGGTCTGGCGCGTACGGCGCTGATCGAAAAGCGCCAGTCGACCATTCGTACCGCCAAGGTCGATGGCCACGCCAATGCGCCGGCTCAAGCCGAGGTGGCCCCGGTTGTCGCTGCGATCGCCGACAGCGCGCACCAGGCGGAGTATGTTCGCGTCAATCTCGACGCGCCGAACATGGCTTTGGTCGTCGGCATCAATGACCGCGTCAATCACGCCATCAAGGCCGAAACCGATCAGCAAATCTATCACGTCGCCGATTATTGGATCGCGCCCGGCATTCAGCCCGGCGCGCGCGGTGACTGCGAGGATTTCGCGCTGGAAAAGCGCCGCCTGCTGATCGAAAGCGGCATCGCCGCCGCCAGCCTGAGCATCGCCATCGTGCGCACGCCGGCCGGCGAGGCGCACGCCGTCCTGGTCGTTTCGGCGAAGCAGGGCGACTATGTGCTCGATAATCTGCAGCCCGACGTCAAGGCGTGGCAGATGACCGACTACAGCTGGATTTCGCGCCAGGGCCCCGGCAACGACCTCAACTGGGTGTCGCTGGCGCCCGCCAATACGCCGAAAACGGAAAAAGTCGCGACCGCGCGCTGAGCCCTGGCGTTCGACTTACTCTGCTGTAGCACCACCCTTACGCCAGGCTCCTAAATCGCCCGGTCTGGCGCTGTGGCTCAAGGGTAACATGATCACGAAAACGCAATCTCATAACGTTAATATCTGGCCAAAAAGGGCCCCGCGGCTAACCTTGGCGTTTCCGCCGTAGCTCCTGGACTGTGTGGGGGGCGGCATTGGGCATCCGGGGGACATCATGCGAGTGTCAAGCTGTTCTTATCTCATCTTCATCTCGATGTTTTGCGCCTCGATATTCACAACCGCGCATGCGCAAGTTCGGGAAGCTTCGACGGTCACATTGGAAGACTTGCTTCCGGGGCATCGAAGCGAAGTGGTGAATTACAATGATTTGCCGCAATTTATTTCCTTAAACCCGAAGGTGTCGGCCGATATAGAAAAAATGCGCTCCGATGCGGAGGCGACCGGAAGGGAGTCCATTATTTGTTATCCGCAAGACGCGGACGGCGTTCACTTTGACACGTCTTCATCAAAAAATGGCAGCGCATATGAGGTGGAAAATTGTGGTAGCGAACGTGGACCAAGCTCCATCAAACCGGAGGACTATTGGCGTCCGACAAACAACGCATACCCGTTCAATATCATTTCGATGCATCCGCACCCCCAAGTGGCGCCCGGAATCCCAAGCTCGACGGATGTGGCCAATGTCTTTGTCGGCAATACCCCAATCGGCATTGTGGTGGGCAATAAGGGCTCTATTTCAGCTCAAAATAACGGGTATCTGGATACGTTAATTTTTTTGACGGCCCAGTCGATAAAAATAAGAGATAATATCTTTGAATCTAAATTTGATGCCGAAGCGATGAAAATTATAGCATCGCCAACGCTTGGGGGGGATAATTTTAAACAAGCTGTTGGTTGGGAGGATCACGGCTATAGATTTACTGTGGCGGCCATGAGGGCAAAATCTATCGCTTACTTTTATGATGCCGCTGTAAATATAGCTTTCAATTATGATGACCCGTCAAAACAAGCTCTTTTCCATCAGCGCTACGGCTATGCCATTGCGCTTGGCCTGTACTGCCAACAGATGCAATTTGCCTGCTATGTGCGGCGGTCGCCCACTGGCAATTTTGAACGTTTGTCGCCTGCGACGGTTGCCGGGGAAGCGGTAAAGGATTTTGGTCAGCCGCGTTCCGATCTGGCTTATCTTCAATTCAGGAAGTACATCGCGCAGCCTTCCCAGAAAATGATTGCAGTCCCCGCGACGAACGTCGATGGCACGGAGAAGGCATTGGAAGATTACAAGGCGAGGTTGGAAAGAACGGAGGCGGCGAACTCACCGGAGGTGGCGGAAGTCGAAAGCTATATCGAAGCCCGCCGACAGCCCGCGTACAAATTTATCAAATCGCTGCAGATCGGTGAGCTTCGTTCGGTGTGCGATCACCTATGCCTTCTCGCTGACCTTGCCGATCTTGGCAGCCGGCGATTTGCTGATCCAAACGCCGATTTTGACGAATTTTCTTATACAACCAGTGCCATTCAAGTTGTTTTCCCAAAAGACGGTAAAATGACTGCGGCCATTATGCCTGCTACTCAGTCTTCGTATCTTTACAATTCGTTCGGAATGTTAACACACGACATTCAGCATGGCATGGATTTGGTTAATCCGTCTGTTGCAACTGAAAGTTTTGAAATAAATATACAATATAAAGACAGTTATAGTTGCGTGCGGCAGACGTGGAATATACCGGTTCTTGACTATAATACTTGGGTAGGAATTATAAGAAATTTTAGCTCCCCTTATGATCCGCGATCTCATTACAACATCAGCCGTGATGACCACATTGGCGTTATATATGGGGCAGGTGCTGATATCTTTATGCAACCGCAAAACCAATTTGCGTCGGTTCGGTGCTATCTTCCATCGGGGAAGCAATTCGGGACAGCCGAGTCCGCAGTCGTGGATGGACGCTGGTTTATCATTTCTCCCAATCACGAAAGCGTGCTGCCAAAGCCTAAGCCTCGGGACACTAGTCCCGCGTGGGAGCAACCCGACAAACAATCGAGCACCTTGCCGTTAAAAGACGATTTGCGGCCGGCCTTTTCGCCTGAAGACATGACCCTGGCAACGGCTGGCATAGCAATTGAGGCGCCGGACCTTAATTATTGTGGAAGCCAAAACCAAGAAACCGCAAACCTTTATAATCAATGCGAAATGGCAAAGATGAATCCTCATTCCATTTACCTTATGAATGCGCCGAGCCGCGCCCAATGACAAACGATTATGCCGGCGAGTATGCCGGTTACAGCGATCCGGCCTCGTTCATCGCCTGAGATCCGTTATCCGCTTTATTGGGAAGGTCGCCCTTACGATTGGAACTTGGCTTGAGTGGGATCCGCAGCGAAGAGACCGGTTCACCCGGCCGCTGATGCAAGAGAAATGAAGGCCCCGAGGTTCGCACCTCGGGGCCTTCTATTTTAGCGGCTAAGCGTGTCCTTGGAGAGGAATGCGTTAAGTGGAAACGCCATTCCTTTCGAAGTTTTTGCTTGGTCGCGCAATTTACCCGAAAAGGGGTATCCACTTCGTCGGATTGCGCTTTAATCGGCGTAGGTACCGTTCTCGGGAATGGTGCACTTTTGCTGGTCGCCGTGAGTGGCCGCCAGGCGGCAGGGATCGGCACCCAGCATCTTGGTGCGGTCGGCCGAGATCACACCGATATAGCCGCGCTTGTTGCTGCAGGCGATTTCGACGATCACGGCGCCGGCCGTATCAGCCGACTCGCCGATCCAGCGCACGTCTTTGACGTCGCAGTTCTTGCCAGGTTCGGCGACCTTGATCAGCTTGTCGACCTGGGCCTGAAGCTGAGCGACGGTGATGAAGGTGCATGACTTGTGGCGAACTTGGTCAAGGAAGCAGTCCGTGACATTGACGTCCGACTTGCTGCCCGGTTGCGGCACGAAGCCGATCAGGCCCCACGGTTGTTCGGGGCACTTGAACTCGACATAATCGCGCTTCGTCGCTTCCTGCGAACCGATGACGTTGATGTCCTTTACGGTGCAGGTCTTGCCGGCCGCCTTCAGGATGCTGGTA
>FTDJ01000402.1_pt1 | contig 11681 bp, 12 predicted proteins | sample 1639861 | NCBI WGS metagenome assembly FTDJ01 (sample SAMEA3914869, study PRJEB12502) | metagenome | biome: forest; material: soil | place: USA | collected 2012-03-12 | depth 0.1 m | reverse complement strand
CATCATCGTCACCAACAACCACGTCATCGACGGCGCCCAGGAGTTCAAGGTCCGCCTCAGCGATCGCCGCGAATATTCGGCCAAGGTCATCCTGGCCGATCCGCGCACCGATCTGGCCGTGCTCAAGCTCGACGCCAAGTCAGGCGAGACCTTCCCGACCCTGCAGATCGACGATAGCCACGATCAGGAGGTCGGCGACCTGGTGTTGGCCATCGGCAATCCCTTCGGCGTCGGCCAGACCGTGACCAACGGCATCATCTCGGCGCTCGACCGCACGGAGGCGGAAGGGTCGGGCAGCTATATCCAGACCGACGCCGCCATCAATCCCGGCAATTCCGGCGGCGCGCTGGTCGACATGAACGGCAAGCTGATCGGCATCAATTCGATGATCGTGTCGCAGTCGGGCAACTCCTCGGGCGTCGGCTTCGCCATCCCCGCCGCTCTGGTGCGCCGCGTCGTCGACACGGCGGTCGGCGGCGCCCAGCACCTGGCGCATCCGTGGATCGGCGCCAAGGCCGATACTGTCACCTCCGACATCGCCAAGTCACTTGGTATGGACCGGCCGGAAGGCGTGCTGGTATCGGACATCTATAAGGGCGGCCCGGCCGATCAGGGCGGGCTGAAGACGGGCGACGTCATCCTCAAGCTCGACGGTGTGCCGGTCAACGATCAGGCCTCGCTGCGCTATCGTACCGACCTGTTGTCGCTGAACCAGAGTGTCGACGTCCAAGGCCTGCGGGGCGGCAAGCCGTTCGACGTCAAGGTCAAGGCGACGGCGCCGTCGAATAGCCCCCCGCGTGACGAACGCGCGCTGACAGGCCGTAATCCGTTTGGCGGGGCTCACATCGTCAACCTGTCGCCGGCGGTGGCCGATGAGATCGGCGTCGATCCGTTCGACGCGCCCAAGGGTGTGATGATCCTGTCGATCGATTCAGCGCAGTCCTATGCCGCCGGCGTCGGCCTGCAACCCGGCGACCTGATCCGTGACGTCAATGGCCGCGCCATTACCAGCACCGCCGATCTTCAGGCGGTTGTTACCGCAGGCGCCCGCAGCTGGCGCGTCACCATTCAGCGCGGCGGCCAGGTGATCACCGCGCAGTTCGGATAAACCAAACCGTTGCCGCCAAACGGTTGCGAATGGTCGCGAAAGCGACATAAAGCGGCGGAATGCTTAGGTATTGGCGATTCGTGGAGGGGCTTTATGGATCGACGTCTTTTTCTGGCCGGAGCGGCCGCAACCCTGACCGCACCGATGGCGGCGCAGGCGGCCGAGACCTCGGCCTTTGCCGGCACGCCGCTGGCTGGCAACAAGCTGGCGCAGCACTTCCTGCCGTTGCCGCACGGCACGTCGGTGCCCGACGTCGTCCTGGCCGGTGATAACGGCTCCAAACACCATCTCAGCGAGCTGACCGGCAAGAACCGCCTGGTCGCCATCTGGGCCGAATGGTGCGCGCCATGCCTGCTTGAGGCCGGCGACCTCGCCAAGCTTTATGCGCGCTATGGCGGGCCGAATTTCGAGGTGCTGTCGCTGCTGACCTCGAGCAGCCGCAAGCTCGACATCAAGGGCGCGCGCTCAGCCCTGACCAAGACCCACGCCCAGGCCCTGCCGCTGTGGGTCGAGCCCAATGGCGGCTCTGCGGTTGCCAAGGCGCTGGCCAATGACGAAAACTCGGGCGTCAGCTTTCCGTGCACCCTGTGGGTCGACAAGACCGGCGCCGTACGCGGCCGCATGATGGGCGTGGTGACCGCCGGCACAACCAGCCTGTGGGCGACGCCCGATGCCGATGCCTTCGTGCGCCAGCTGGCGGCAGGCACGCCGTCGACCGGCCACGTTGCCTAACCAAACGAGACGCGTTTCATCTGAAACCGCCTTTACAAACGCGTGTTCGCGTGCGGTATTGCAGCATCCATAAATAAGGGGTGTGGCGATGAAGGCGGTATCGATCCTGGCTTTGATGACAGCTCTGGCGGCAGGCGCCGCGCACGGCCAAACGCTCGATCAGTTCAAGCCGGCCGGTCAGACGCTGGCCCAGCCGGCCGCCGATACCCCGCCACTGCCGACCCCGGTCGACAAACCCTATCCCGGCACGATCGAGCTGCACGCCGATGCCTCGGACATCGACCGCCACGTCATCTATCTGCACGAAATCATCCCGGTCGATCACTCAGGGCCGATGGTCGTGCTGCAGCCGCAATGGATCCCGGGCACGCACTCACCGGAAGGCGACACCACCAAGATTGCCGGCATCCATATCAGCGCCAACGGCCAGGAGATCCCGTGGCAGCGCGACAATGTCCACATCCACGCTCTGCATTTCGACGTGCCGGCCGGCGCCAAGTCGGTAACCGTCGATTTTCAGTTCCTGACCCCGGTGCAGCCGAAGGACGGCGTCGTCGTCCACACCCGCAACACCATGGATCTGGAGTGGTGGTACAATTCGCTCTATCCGGGCGGTTACTATACCCGTCAGATTCCGGTGAAGGTCATCCTCACCCTGCCTCAGGGCTGGGGTTACGGCTCGGCGCTGGAAACCGATCATCGTGACGGCGACATCGTCACCTTCAAGCCGATCAGCTACGACAACCTGATCGACTCGCCGCTGATCGCTGGCCGCTATTTCAAACAATACGATCTTGCCCCGGGCGACAAGACGCCGGTGCATATGGACGTCGTCGCCGACTATCCCGACGATCTCGACATTCCCGACAACGTCATCCAGATCCACCGCAACGTGGTGCAGGAGGCCTATAAGCTGTTCGGTGCCCACCACTACGACCACTACGACTTCCTGGTCGCCGTCTCTGACGAGATGGGCGGCATCGGGCTTGAGCACCATCGTTCGTCCGAGGACGCGGTCGAGCCCAACTACTTCAAGTCGGTCGCCGGCAAGGGCTTTGGCCGCGATATCCTGCCGCACGAATATACCCACTCCTGGGACGGCAAGTTCCGCCGCCCGGCCGGCCAGTTCCAGCCCGATTTCGAAGCGCCGATGCGCGACGACCTGATGTGGGTCTATGAGGGCGGCACCCAGTATTGGGGCGAGGTCCTCGAAAGCCGCTCGGGCCTCTACACCTTCGACCAGCGCCTGCAAAGCCTGGCCAATATGGCGGCCCAATACGACACTGTGCCCGGCCGGCAATGGCGCGACCTGCAGGACACGACCTACGATCCGATCCTGTCGGATCGTCAGCCCAAGTCGTGGCCGTCGTGGCAGCGCTCGGAAGACTATTACAGCGAAGGCGAGCTGATCTGGCTCGAAGCCGACACGCTGATCCGCGAAAAGACCCACGACAAGAAGTCGCTCGACGATTTCGCCAAGGCGTTTGCCGGCATGGACAACGGCTCCTACCTGCCGCTGACCTACACATTCGACGACATCGTCACGACGCTGAACAGCGTCTATCCTTACGATTGGGCGACCTTCCTCAAGGCGCGCCTGACCAAGGTCGGCGGCGGTGCGCCGCTCGAATGGATCACGCGCGGCGGCTATAAGCTGATCTATACCGATACGCCGTCGGCCGCCGGCAATGCTCAGGCCGCCCGCCGTGGCGTCTCGTTTGCCTATAGCCTCGGCCTGTCGGTCATGGCCGACGGCACGGTGGCCGCGGTCACCTGGGGCGGTCCGGCCTTCAAGGCGGGGCTGACGGCGTCGAAGAAGATCCTGGCCGTCAATGGCCGCGCCTTCGATGCCTCGCGCCTGCAGGACCTTGTCATCGCCGACGCCAAGCCCGGCAATACCGATAAGATCGAGCTGCTGATCCAGGACGGCGACTATTACCGCACCGTCAGCCTCGACTACCACGGCGGGCCGCGCTACCCGAAACTGGTCCGTGTTGACGGCACGCCCGACTATCTGAAGGAAATCTTCGGCGGCGATCACGCCAAGGACGAAGCCAAGAAGTAAGAGAAAGGCGGAAAAGCCAATAATAGCAGCGAATTAACCGCCTTTTAGGGACGTCGCTTAGCGCCGGCTTAAAACGCAACTGATAGTGTTCGGCTTTGAAGCCCGAGGTGTGTTCGGGCTTTTGAGAGGGAAATACTATGAGTTCGACGAACATGATCAGCGGCTATGTGCCGCCGCATGTCGACTATACGCCGGCCAAGATCGGCGAAGCGGCCATCCACGCGGTCGCCCAGCAGGTGCAGTCCGAGCGCGGGCCGGCGTCTCAGGTGGCGCTGTCACCGGCGGCCGAGCAGGCGATGAAGGCGCTGCATGGCGGATAGGGCTAATCGCCATTAAGGACTTATGAAAGCGCGGCATTAACGGCCGCGCTTTATATTTGGCGTATCCGCAGTGGGAGTATCCCAATGAGTACGATCAACGGCGCCAATGGCTACAGCCAGCCGCAAAAGGTGCAATATACGCCGCCGCCGCGTCAAAAGGACGACGACAGCGCCCGCTTCCAGGCGCAGCAGAAAACCCAGACCGAGCATCCGGCGGTGAAAGTGACGTTGTCGCCCGACGCGCAAAGGGCCTTGGCGGCACAGAAAAACGCTTAACCGCGTAGCCCAAAACAGCCGTTGAAACCGGACGCAATCGTTCTATATCTGTTTCATGGCTTCCAAAACCTTCGACCTTTTCGGCGACGCCGCGCCTGCCGCCGCGCCGGGCACGGCCCTGCCGACTGTCGACGACGCCGCCAAGCCGCTGGCCGACCGGTTGCGGCCGAAGACAGTCGCCGAAGTCGTCGGTCAGGACCATTTGCTGGGCAAGGGCGGGGCGATTTCGCGCCTGATCGAGCGCGGCTTTCTGCCGTCGCTGATCCTCTGGGGCCCGCCGGGCGTCGGCAAGACGACGATTGCGCGTTTGCTGGCCGAAGCCGCGGGCTACGAGTTCCAGCAGATTTCCGCCGTGTTTTCCGGCGTCGCCGACCTGAAAAAGGTCTTTGAAGCCGCGCAGCAGCGGCACCGCATGGGCGCGCGTACAGTTTTGTTTGTCGACGAAATCCACCGTTTCAACCGCGCCCAGCAAGACAGTTTCCTGCCCTATGTCGAGGCCGGCGTGGTGACGCTGATCGGCGCCACCACGGAAAACCCATCATTCGAGCTTAATGGCGCGCTGTTGTCGCGCTGTCAGGTGTTTGTGCTCAAACGTCTCGACGACGCGGCGATGGACAGCCTGATTGCCCGCGCCGAAACGTTCATCGGCCACAAATTGCCGTTGACCGAAGGCGCCTATGAGACCCTGAAACTGCTGACCGACGGCGACGGGCGCTACCTACTGAGCCTGATCGAGTCGCTCGATCATATGGGCTTCGAGCACGATATCGACAGCGATGCCTTGCTGGAACAATTGCAAAAGCGCCGGCCCGATCACGACAAGGATCGCGAGGGGCATTACAACCTGATCTCGGCCCTGCACAAATCGGTGCGCGGCTCCGATCCGGACGCGGCGCTCTACTGGCTGGCGCGTATGCTGAACGGCGGCGATGATCCCTTGTTTGTCGCCCGCCGGCTGATCCGCATGGCCTCCGAAGACATCGGCAATGCCGATCCGATGTCGCTTCTGTTGTGTCACGCCGCGCGCGACACCTATGAGGTCCTGGGCTCGCCCGAAGGTGAGTTGGCCCTGGCTCAGGCCGTGGTCCACATGGCCTCGGCCCCCAAGTCGAATGCGGTCTACACCGCCTTCAAGAAGGCGCAGCAGTTGGCGCGTGAAACCGGCCATCTCGATCCGCCGCAGGTTATTCTGAACGCGCCGACCAAGCTGATGAAGGATATCGGCTATGGCGCCGGTTATATCTACGACCCGGATGATCCCGATGGTTTCTCTGGGCAAAACTACTTCCCGGACGGCGTGAAGCGGCCGAAATTCTATGACCCCAAGGGTGATGGCCACGAGGGCAAGGTCCGCGATCGTCTGGACTACTGGGCCAATCTGCGGCAAGAAAAGCAGAAGCGTCGCGGGGACTGACGCGTAAAAAGGGGGGAGCGGGGCATGCACCTGTTATCGATGTGGCACTGGGCTATCGTGTCGGTGATACTTGTCACCGTCGCCCTCTACATGCGCAATCGCTGAACGAAAAATGCAGATGCGTGACAATTTGAGCATTAGCTCGATTCACGTTGCACAAATAGAAAGGGAGGGAAATGGGCGCGTCCTCAATCTGGCATTTTCTGATTCTAACGTCTTTATTTTCCGGCATTGCCGGGTTTCTCCCGTTGCTGATCAAGCCCAACGGTCCCAATCGCTTTGGTCCATCTGCCCGACCCCTGAATCCAATTGATGCCGTCATTACCTGCATGCGCAAATTGGTCGATTTTTCCGGCCGCGGCGGGCGTTCCGAGTATTGGTGGATGTGGCTGCTGAGTACGCTGGTATCCGCGGCCTCGATCGCTCTCGACCTGACCTCGGTCGTGAATATGGGCGTGAAACTTGTATCGTTCGTCCTGGGATTGACCTTGATCTCGGCGGGTGTGCGCCGGCTACACGATCTCAACCGTAGTGGCTGGTGGATGTTGTTATTGTTGAGCGGCATCGGCGCTATCGGCTTGATCGTCCTGTTGGCGTGGCCATCCCAGGCTGATACGTCCGCCGAAGTGTTCTGAGGATATGCAGGCGCGGGCTGAACCGTCCGTTGACTCATCATCACGTTGTCCGGTTGTCGAAGGCGGTTGGAGAGCGTCTTGAATTCCCAGGCAAATTGCGGCACCAACGCAAGCAGGCTGCAATTTCGGGGAATGCATGGACAATTTTGTAACTTCAGCGGCCGCGTCGCTGGTGATTGTCGGCTGGATCGCGATCACCAACCTGATCGGCTTGGCCCTTGTTCTGCTTTTCCGTCCGAAAGGCCGTAATCGCTTCGGTCCGCGAGGTGTGCCGCGTACCTTCATGGGCGCCATCCACGCCTGTACCGTGCCCTATGTCAACGCTTCCGGCCGTGCCAGCCGCTCGGAGTTCTGGTGGTTTTTCCTCGTGGCTGTCCTTATCGACCTGGGGCTCGACGGACTGGATACCGTCCTGCACACCAGTATTTTCCACTATGGCAGCTTCGCCTTTGTCCTGCCGCTGATCTGCGCCCAGGTCCGCCGCCTGCACGATCTCAATCGCACCGGCTGGTGGGTTTTGCTGAACATCACCTTGATCCCGGTCGTGCTGTGGGTGCTTTACGCCTGGCCGTCGGCGAAGAACGAACCCGATCACGTCGCGAATGTCTTTTGACGCAGGGCCTTCGTGGCGCTAAAGGCGGCGCATGGCCAAGCATTCCTCCCAGCATCTGAAAGCCCTTGAGCGCCGCGCCGCGCGTCCAAAGCCGGCACAGAAATCGCTCAAGCCGTCGCAATTGCCGCGCGCCATCCCCGAGGCCGATGCCGCCTGGGCGCGTTCGATGCTGGTCTACGAAGACGCCGACATCATGGGCTTCAACAAGCCATCGGGCCTGTCGTCGCAAGGCGGCAGAGGCGACGGCCACAATCTCGATGACATGATGTGGGCCTTTGCCAAGTCGAACGGCAAGCGGCCAAAGCTGGTCCATCGCCTCGACCGCGATACCTCAGGCATCCTGCTGGTTGCCCGCACGCAGCCGGCGGTGTCCTTCCTCGGCAAGGCGATGATCGGCCGTGCCTTCGCCAAGACCTATCTGTGCATCGTCGCCAATGGCGCCGCCCTGGCCGATGCCGGCGAGATCGACGCCCCGCTGCGCCGCGAGGAGATCGGCCGCGAAGCCTGGTCGCGCGTTTCGTCCGCCGATCATCCCGACGCGCAAAGCGCCAGTACGGCGTTTCGCGTGCTGAGCCGCTCGGGCGAGGCGGCCCTGGTCGAATGCCGGCCGCATACAGGGCGCATGCACCAGATCCGTGTGCACCTGGCGCATGCGGGCGCGCCCATCGCCGGCGATGTCCGCTACGGCGGCGCGCTGTCGATTGACGGCCATCCGGTGAAGCGGCTGATGCTGCACGCCCTGTCGCTGAGCTTCCCGCATCCGGCTGGCGGCCAAAAGACCTTGTCGGCGCCGGTGCCCGAAGACATGGCCGGCTTGTGCGAAGCGCTGGGGTTGACTGTTCCGGTATTATCTTAGGGCTTTGTTGACCATGCTCCTTGCGGGGATGTTAAGTATCAACTGTTAGGCTGGCGGTGACAGATCAATCCGTGGACCACGCCGCCCATGCCCTTTCGCCGTTTTCTCGAGCGTTTTCGTGCCCAGATTCGGGGCAGCGTTGCCACCACCGTTGCGCTTAGCATTGTCCCTCTGGCGATTACCGTCGGCGGCGGGATCGACATCGCCAACACGATCAACGACCGCGCCCGCCTGCAGGACGCCGCCGACAGCGCGGCGATCGCCGCGGCGCTCGATACCTCTGGCGTTCTCGCCACCGAACAGACGACGGCGCAAAACGCCTTTAACGCCAATGTCACCGGCACCAGCATACAATCGGCGAAGGGCGGGCTGACGGTCAGCGTCGTCAACAACGTCACCACCATGAACTATACGGCGACCGCTTCGGTGCCGACTTACATGCTGGGGCTGATCGGCATTTCGTCGATTCCAATCAATGCGACGGCCAAGTCGGGCGTCAGCATCAACACCGCCGAAATCGCCTTCGTGCTCGACAATACCGGCTCGATGGCCGACGACAACAAGATGACGCAGCTGAAGTCGAGCCTCGACTCGGTGCTGGCCTCATTGCTCGATTCCAACGGCAACAACAGCGGCAACACCAAGGTGGCCCTGGTTCCGTTCGACACCCAGGTGGCGCTGAGCAATGTCGCCAGCATGACCAACTACGCCGGCAACTTCACCAATGTCAGCAACGTCTATACCTGTACCGGCCTGGCGGCCGGGCAATGCACCGGCCTGGTCACCAACTACACCAATATGTGTAACGGCAACAGCACCTGCCTGACCAACAATATCAACTACACGACGACATATAGCCAATATGGTCAGCAATACTATTCGGTGATGTCGACGTCGTATTACCCCAACGGCACCTACTACAATCACGGCTACTACACGAACTACACGGTCGTGTACCAGATCACGACCTATAAGGTCAGCGGCACGACCCTGACCCAGTACAGCACCAGTTCCAACAGCACCAATCTGAGCTATGGGGCCTACTATTCGACCCCGAACGGTTACGGCTACAGCAGCTATAACGGCTCCATCACCTCGGCGCCGCCGACGGCTGGCGGCTACGGTTCGGGCTCGACCACGGTGTACAAGGACAACACCACCATCACCGCCAATTCCGACCTGTTGGGGGTGGGCACCAATAACTGGTCCGGCTGCGTCATCGACCGTACCCAGCCCTATGACGTGCAGTCCGATGGGCCGTCGACGTCGAACGCCGACACGCTCTATCCGGCCGCCAAGTGCGCCACCAATTCGCTGCTGCCGATCATGGACCTGACGACGAATATCGCCTCGGCGCGGACCTATGCGCAGAAGATGACGCCGGCCGGCAATACCAACATCACCATCGGTGTGCAGTGGGGCATGGAAATCCTGTCGCCGACCGCCCCGTTCAGCCAGGGCGCGGCCTTTACCGACAAGACGGTCAACAAGTACATGATCCTGCTGACCGACGGTCTGAATACCCAGAACCGCTGGACGACGACGGCGTCTTCGATCGATGCTCGCACGGCCCTGGCCTGTGCCAATGCCAAGGCACTCGGCATCACCATCTTCACCGTGCGCCTCGAAGACGGCAACTCGTCGATGCTGCAGGCCTGCGCCTCGAATGCCGGCTACTATTACAATCTGAGCAACTCGAACCAGATTTCCGGCGCGCTCGGCAGCATCATGAAGTCGATCAAGAAGATCAGGCTGACGCAGTGATTTCGCTCAAGCGCCGCACGGGCTCCTCGCATGCGCTCGGGCGGGCATGTGCTCAAGGAGCGAAGCGTTAGCACGCTTCGTGGCGCCCTTGCCGAAGCCTTTGGCTTCGGAGAGTCGCGCCAAGTTCTGACAATTCGGTGTAGGTGACAGCGCGGTTGCCGTGGTGTAGAGGCAGATTTTCCGCGTGCCGCATGAGTCCCGCATGAATCCCAAGATCGACTGGATCGAGACCTTCTTCTCCTCGAGTGGACGCATCAGCGCGCTGCGTTTCACCGTGGCCGCGGCGATCCTGATGCTGCTGCTGGCGCTGTACGAGGCCGCGTGCAAGGGATCGCTGCAACTGCTGACCGGCTGGGCGGCCTATCCGCTGCTGTTCTTCTGCGGCGCCTGCGTCATCTCCAAGCGTCTGCACGATCGCGGCCGGTCCGGCTGGTGGTCGGCGATCATTCTGCTGGCCATCGTCATGGTGTGGCCGGTGCCGGAAGGCTTCTTCGACTTCATCGCCGTGCTGGTGCTGGTGTGGGCGGTGATCGACCTGTGCATCATGCCCGGCGAGCGCGGCAATAATCGGTATGGTTCAGCGCTCAGGTTGGAAACGCGCGAGCAAAGCTAACAAACCGAGAGAGGGAACAACCGGTACGGCGCGGCGTTGCGACTGGAAACGCGCGAGACCGCCTAAACCGGATCGACCGGCCCGAAAATCGTCTCGAAGCTGAGCTTCAGTGCGTAGTCGACTTCGTCCATGGTCACAGGCAGGCCGAGATCGAGCAGGCTGGTGACGCCGTGCTCACGGATGCCGCAGGGCACGATGCCCTCGAAATGCGACAGGTCGGGCTCGACGTTCAAACTGATGCCGTGAAAGCTGACCCACCGGCGCAGCTTGATGCCAATCGCCGCGATTTTATCTTCCGTCAGAGGCGTATAGCCGCGATCCGGCCGCTCCACCCACACCCCAACGCGGCCGTCGCGGATATGGCCTTCGACATTGAAGCGCCACAGGGTGTCGATCACCCATTGCTCCAGCGCCTGGACGAACAGGCGAATGTCCTTTTGCCGGCGATTGAGGTCGAGCATGACGTAGGCGACGCGCTGGCCCGGGCCGTGATAGGTATATTGGCCGCCGCGGCCGCTGGCGAAGACCGGAAAGCGGTCGGGCGCGATCAGGTCGCCCGGTTTGGCGGAAACGCCTGCCGTATACAGCGGCGGGTGTTCGACCAGCCACACCATCTCCGAAGCCTCTCCGGTCTGAATCGCCGCGACACGGTCCTCCATGAATTGTACAGCGACCGGGTAGGGGACAGGCGCAGGCGCGACCACCCATTGCGGGCGTTTCGCGTCGTCGCGGGCAAAAAAAGGTTCGTTCCTTAACACCTCGTCAAGCATGTCCGGACAAATGTGGCAGAATGCCCCCAAATGCAAGGGCGGCGCGTTTGGGGTGTTGTGTGACCAACCAGGTCGGCTCGGTTCCGGTTGAAATTTCAGTCTTGCTTGGGCGTTCGGTATTGCCGATGCAGCAGCTGCTGCGCATGGGCCGCGGGGCGGTCATCCCGCTCGATGCGCGCGAGCATGACGAGGTGTGGATCCTGGCCAATAATCATCCGGTGGCGCGTGGCGAAATCCAGATCTTCGAAGAAAAGATCTCGATCGTCGTCACCCGTCCGGCCGACGTCTACGATTTCATGGCCATCGGCTCGTAGCGCCGGCTTTTTCGGTGGTTGCGCCGAAGTCGCGATTATTTCAACAAAACGCTTCACAAAGCTCAAAACTGTTGCTATGCCCGCCGCCTCTCCGAGATGACGTGCGGTCGTGGCGGAATTGGTAGACGCGCAGCGTTGAGGTCGCTGTGCCGCAAGGCGTGGAAGTTCGAGTCTTCTCGACCGCACCATCCGGAGAGATTT
>FTDJ01000910.1_pt1 | contig 11882 bp, 15 predicted proteins | sample 1639861 | NCBI WGS metagenome assembly FTDJ01 (sample SAMEA3914869, study PRJEB12502) | metagenome | biome: forest; material: soil | place: USA | collected 2012-03-12 | depth 0.1 m | reverse complement strand
CACCATGAGCCGCGAACAGGGCCGGCAGTTCGCCTATCTCGGCCAGATGCTGGAGCGCGCCGACAAGGCCGCGCGCATGCTGGACGTCAAGTATTTCCTGCTGCTGCCCGGCGCCGACTATGTCGACAGCGCCTATGACGCCGTCCAGTGGGGCGCCGTGCTTAAATCGGTCGACGCCCTGGAAATGTACCGCCAGCAGTTCCACACCATCAATTACAAGGACGTGACGCAGTTCCTGCTGTTCTCGAAAGCCTTCCCGCGCTCGATCCTGTTTTGCCTCGACATGGCCGAAAAGGCGCTGGCCGGCCTGCCCGGCGACGGCTCGGAGCCAACCAAGGCGGTGACCGACATGGCCGCCCTGACCGGCATGATCGGCGCCCAGGACGCCCAGCACATCATCGCCGCCGGCCTGCACGAATTCATCGACGACTTCCAGGCGCGGCTGAACCTGGTCGACGAGTCGATCTACGAGACCTATTTCAAGGTGTAAGACCGATACATTGTACGGTTTTCATGGCCTTACCATTGACCCGGAGCGCAACTCAGGTAAAAGAATTTTGTTTTTTATTTATCCGTAGAACCGCGACAGTCGCCGATCGGATAAACCTATTTCCCCGGAAGGGATGTCTTTGGCCGCGGACGAACGCAGCATTACCCGCTCCGAACCCAGGGTCCACGCGCTGGGTGACCAGTTGTCCGGCACCAATCTCGAACGCGCCGGCGACCACAATCAACGTGTGACGCTTCAGGCCGTCCGCGCCGCCGGCGCCCCGATCACCCGCGCCGAAATCGCCGACCTGACCGGACTGACCGCGCCGGCCATCGCCAATATCACCAAGCGGCTGCTGAACGACGGCATGATCCTCAAGGCCGGGCGCCAGCTGGGCGGCCGCGGCCAGCCGGCGACCAAGCTGGTCGTCAATCCCGACGGCGCCTTCTCCATCGGCCTGAACATCGACCGCGACCATATCGCCATCGTCGCCCTCGACTTCGTCGGCAATGTCCGTTTCCGCGTCTGCCGCGAAGTGCACTTCGCCATGCCGCAGGACGTCATCGCCTTCTTCCGCGAGCAGGTCTCGCGCATCATCGCCGAAAAGGCCATCGACATCGACCGCCTGATCGGCATCGGCATCGCCGTTCCCGACGACCTGGGCCGCATTCCGGTCAGTAACCGTCCGGACGCCTATCGCATCTGGTCGGAAATCGACGTCGCCGCGCTGTTCGCCGAGATCCTGCCCGTGCCGGTCTTCGTCGAAAACGACGCCGCCGCCGCCTCGATCGGCGAGATGCAGTTCGGCCACGGCCTGCAACACCGTTCCTTCGCCTACACCATCATCAGCGCCGGGCTCGGCGGCGGCCTGGTCATCGAAGGCCACTATTACCGCGGCGCCCAGGGCCGGTCGGGCGAAATCGGCTTCCTGCCGGTCGTCGACGAGCACGGCCAGGCGCACATCCTGGAAGACCTGGTCTCGCTCTATTCGCTGTACGACTACATGCGCAAGGCCGGCTTCGAGGTGTCGACGCCCGAGGATCTGGAAGCCCTGCCCGACGCCGGCCTGTTCCGCGTCGAGGCCTGGCTCGACCGCGCCGCCGACCAGATGGTCAATCCCTTCCTGGTCATGAGCTGCGCCATCAATCCCGAAGCCCACTTCATCGGCGGGCGCTTGCCGGCGCTGTTTATCGAACAGCTGTGCACGCGCCTGAACGAGCGTCTCGACGCCTTCGGCGACCGGATCCGCAATATCGCGCCGGTCAAGCGCGCCGCCCTCGCCGTCGACGCCGCCGCCCGCGGCGCCGGCATCCTGCCCTTCAACGACCGCTTCCTGCCCATACGCGAGGCGCTGAAGAAGACGGTGTAGGCATGAGGCGAAAAACCACTCCCGCCGGTCTGGCGATCTGCTCCCTGGTTCTGACCCTCGCCGGGTTCGCCTCGCTGACCCTCGCCCTGATCGCGCATTCGGTGCTGCAGGGTCAGGCGCTCAGCGGCCTTTCCGCGCACATGCCGGTGCTCGTGCCCGCCGTCTTCGCCGTCGTCGTGCTGGGCGGGGCGATGATCTGCCTGGTCATGGCCTTCCGCCGCCGGATGTTCGACCGAAGAGTGTGATACGCGCGCTTGATGGGCGCTTGCCTTTGCCAGGGCCAAGCCTTGGAAATCGGATCACCAGCGAAACAGTCGCGAGCCGGCCAGGGCCGCGATAACGGTCAGCAGGCCCACCGCTCCGCCATAGACCAGCAGCAGGTACAGCGGCGCATCCATATTGCAGTGGATGGCGTAGGCCGCCGCCGCCAGAGACGCCGCCGCCAGCCCGCTCAACGCTCCCAGGGCCACCGGCGCCGGCGTCGCCGCCCGGCGCAGCCACACGCCCCACAACAGGGCCAGGCCGATCGCGCCGCCGCCCAGGATGGTGCCGAAGCACAACATATTGCCGCCGCCCAGGCTGCTGGCGATCTGCGCCGGCGTCTGGGTCATCATCTGTACGCCCGACAGGATCACCACCAGGGCGGCCAGCGCCACGACCGGCGCCAGGGTCAGCGGCCTCAGCCGGCCCTCCGGCCGGATCAGCCCGCCCAGGCTCCACAGGGCCGACAGGCCGATGACCAGGAACAGCCCCGGCTTGGCGACGACGGCGAACGGGCCGGACCACAGGCCATGGCTCAGCATCACCATCTCGGGACGCGGCCCGTAGGCCAGGACGACGAACACCGCCGCCAGGACCAGGCCGGCGCCGGCCATACCCCACAGGGGCGCCAGGTGCATCGGCTTCACCGGCTTGAGGTCACCGGCCAGCTTGTCGAGGAAGGCGTCAGTCATCGGCCGCCTCCCCCTGTTTGGCGCCGACCATGGCCTGCAGCTTCTTCAGGCCGCGATGGACCAGGACCTTGACGTTCGACGCGCTCTTTCCCGTGGCCGCCGAAACCTCATCGACGCTGAGGTCTTTCAGCTTGTGCAGGCGGATGGCGCGCGCCTGATCCGGCGGCAAGGTCTTCAGCAGGGCCTCGACATCGCGCGCCGCCAGTCCGGACGGCAGGTCGCCACCGTCACCGGTCAACTCTTCGTCCAGTTCGACATGGACGTGGCGGCCGGTCTTGCGCACCTGGTCGATCAGCTTGTGCCGCGCCACCGCCGCGATCCACGGCAAAAACGGCGAGGCCGGATCGTAGGTATGGCGCTTTTCGTGCAAACTCAGCAGGGTCATCTGAACAAGGTCTTCGACGTTCGCGCCAGGCAGGCGCCGCCGGAAATAGGAAACGAGCCAGGGCCGCAGCGCGCCAAGCAAATCGCGATAGGCCTTCGCGTCGCCCTGTTGGGCGGCGGTCATCCAGGCCTGCCAGTATTCGCTGTTATACGTCGCCATGACGGGAAAGGTTACACCATTGCCAGATCGCGCGGTCGGTTCTTCCCGCGATGTACATAAGGTGCAGGCATTTGCCTTTGCCTGCGAGTCAAATCGTCGAAGCCGGCCTCAAATGAAAGCTGATTGGAAAGCGCCCTAGGTTCCGATGATATAGGTGAACGGCTTGCCGCGGGATTCCGGATCCCAGCCGGCTTCGATCGCCTCCTTTATACGCATGGCGACGTCGGATTTGGATATTTTCGGCCGTTGCTGATGCCGGCTGGGCGGCGGAAACGGATATTCCATCAGCAGGAGCTTCTGCGGTTTCTCCTGGGGTTCGACCGCGATGCACAGCCCCTTGGCGCCGTCGTCGGTCGACCATTGCGGCTCGCGATGCACATGCCAGTTGTAGGCGACGCCATCGATGACGGCGACGTCGCTGAGATTTCGTTTTGCCTTTGCCACCACGGCCGATTGTCTCCGTTATGGCCCCTCCATAGAGCCGCGCCGAAGCCGCGTAAAGCCCGGCTAGCTCTCGAACAGGTCCGGCGCCGTGGGCGGTTGCGCCGGCGGCGTCAGGCCCAGGTGCAGATAGGCCCGCGCGCAGGCGATGCGGCCGCGCTGGGTGCGCTGGATGAAGCCCTGTTGCAGCAGGTAGGGCTCGATCATGTCCTCGACGGCGTCGCGCGCCTCGGCGATGGCCGCGGCCAGCGTCTCCAGCCCGACCGGCCCGCCGCCGTAGTTTTCGATCAACGCCTTGAGATAGCGGCGGTCGGAGTGGTCGAGCCCGACCGGATCTACCTCCAGTCGCGCCAGCGCCTTCGAGGCCGCCTTCCTGTCGATGGTCGCGGCGCCATCGGCCATGGCGAAATCGCGCACCCGGCGCAGCAGCCGGCCGGCGATGCGCGGCGTGCCGCGCGAGCGCGAGGCGATTTCCAGCGCGCCGTCTTCCGACAGGGGCGCCTTCATCTTGCGCGCCGTGCCCATGACCACGCGCACCAGTTCCTCGGCCGTATAGAATTCCAGGCGCAGCGGAATGCCGAAACGGTCGCGCAATGGCGTCGACAGCAGGCCTGCCCGCGTCGTCGCGCCGACCAGGGTGAAGGGCGCCAGGTCGATGCGCACGGTGCGCGCCGCCGGGCCTTCGCCGATGATCAGGTCCAGCACGTAGTCCTCCATCGCCGGATAGAGGATTTCCTCGACCGCCGGATTGAGGCGGTGGATTTCGTCGATGAACAGGACATCGTTGGGTTCCAGGTTCGACAGGATGGCGGCGAGATCCCCCGCCTTGGCCAGCATCGGCCCCGAGGTGGCGCGAAAACCGACACCCAGTTCCTTGGCGACGATCTGCGCCAGGGTGGTCTTGCCCAGGCCCGGCGGGCCGTAGAACAGCACGTGGTCGAGCGCTTCGGAACGCTGCGCCGCCGCGGCGACGAACACCTTGAGATTGGCCTTCAGCGGCGCCTGGCCGACGAAATCGTCGAACGACTGCGGCCGCAGGGCGCGATCCTGGATGCGCTCCTCGACATCGTCCTCGAAGGATTCGCCGGAAACTATTCTGGCCATACTCACTTACCCAGACTCTTCAACGCGGTACGGATCAAAACCGGCAGCTCGGCATCTGGGCCCAGCGTCTTCGACGCCGTCTCCACCGCCAGGCGCGCCTGGGTGTCGTTGACGCCCAGCCCGAGCAGGGCCGCCACCGCCTCGCCCGAGGCCGACGGTTTCACGGGCGCGGCGCCTTTGGCGGTCGGCGCGAAGTCGGCCGTCTGGATGATCTTGCCCTTCAGCTCGGTCAGGATACGCACCGCCAGTTTCGGCCCGACGCCCGAGGCGCGGCTGATCGCGGTCTTGTCCTCATTGGCCACGGCGTGGGACAGCTCGCCCGGGGTGAGCACGTCGAGCACGGCATGCGCCGCCTTGGGGCCGACGCCCTGGATGGCCAGCAGGGTCTGGAACGCCTTGCGCTCGTCCTTGTGCAGGAAACCGTAAAGCCGCGTGCCGTCCTCGCGCGTCTGGCTTTCGATATGCAGGATGACTTCCTCGCCACTCTCCGGCATGGCGGCGATGGTGCGCACGCCGCAGCGCACGATATAGCCGACGCCGCCGGCCTCGACGACGACCTCTTCCTCGCTAGTTTCGAGCAGCGGCCCGCGTAGACGCCCTATCATGCCGCGCCCCGTTGTATCGCCTGCTTGAGGCCCAACATCTTCCGCTTATGGGCATGAGTGATGGCGCAGGCCAGGGCATCGGCGGCGTCGGCCTTCATCTTTTTGTCGGCCAGCGGCAGCAGGCGTTGCACCATGAACAGCACCTGGTCCTTGTCGGCGCGGCCGGCGCCGACTACCGACTTCTTGATGTCGAGCGCGGCGTATTCGGCCACGGACAGCCCGGCCTTCGCCGGGGCCAGCATCGCCGCCGCCCGGGCGTGACCCAGCTTGAGCGTCGACGACGGGTTCATGTTGACGAAGGTCTCCTCGATCGCCGCCTCGTCCGGCCGCCACTGCTCGATCACCACCGCCAGGTTCTCGAACAGATGGAGCAGCCGCACCGACAGGGCGTCGTCGTGGGGCGGCTCGATGACGCCGTGCGCCACCCAGTGCAGCCGCGCGCCTTCGGCGTCGATAATGCCCCAGCCCAGGCGCCGCAGGCCCGGATCGAGGCCCAGAATTCGGATCGCGTTCTTCATATGTTCAGTGTCTATCCCGACGCGCCGCGCGGCGCAAGACGAAGGTCGCGCCGTGGCCGAAAAGTTGCATAACCGTCGCTTTAGTCAGGTAAATTAACGATTCTGGGACAGGGCAACGAAAGGTTGGTTGCCAGAAGACCGGTCCCGGAGTTAAGCTTTGATGAATATTGGCGGTTTTTGGGGGCAGGAATGAGCAGCACTTCCGGCGAGGTCGAGACGCAGAAGCCAAAGCTGGCGGGGTTTTTGATCCTTCTGGTCCTGGCGTTCGCGCTGGGCGTCTATGCCCTGTTCTTCGGCGGTGAAGGCGGCCATGCCCCGATGACCGACCATGTCGACGACTGGATCGGCTGGGCGCGCGTCGATATCACCGATGCCGGCATCCTGGCCGTTGGCGTCATCGTCGCCCTGATCGCCGTCATCGGCATGGCCGTGGCCCTGGTCGGCGGCGGGCGCCCCGCGCCGAAGGCGCGCCGCGAAAGCACCCGCTACGGCGATCCTTTCGACAATGCGCGCGGCAGCGTAGCCGAGACGGTCGCACCGCGCGCGCCCATGACGGAAAACGGCGGCGTGCTCGCCTTCGAAGCGCCGGCCGAAACCGCCATCCCGGTGATCGCCGAACCGCTGCACGGCATCACCTCGCTGGAGCCGGCCGTGTTCTTCCACGACAACGCTTCCGACTCCTTTCTGAGCCAGGTCCCGGTGACGCCGGAACCGCACGTCGAACCGCTGGGCGCCGTCTTCGAACCGGAAGCCGCGCTCGCCGAAACGCACGGCCTGCACGTCAAGGCCGGCGCCGATATCGTGCCGATCCGCCCGGACATCTCCAACCCGGCCCTGGCCGCCTTCGCGGCGCACGTCGACCCGGTCGAGGCCGCCCTGCTGGCCGAGACGCCGGCGGTCATCCAGACCGCGCCGCAGAGCGACATGACGGCCATCATTTCCTCGGCCATGAGCTTCATCGGCGCGCCCGAGCCGGAAACCGTCGCCGCGGCCCAGACTCAGGTTCACCAGACTCAGGTTCAGGCGCCGATCGCCGTCGCGCCGCCCTCCGTCGAAGCCATTTCCGCTCCGGCGGCCGCGGCCCCCGCCCCTCAGCCGGCAGCGATCGACGACCAGGTCGAGATCCGCCAGGCGGTGCAGACCGCGCTGTCGGTATGGCCCGACGCCACCCGTTCCATCGCCGCCGGTGAAGTCGGCGGCCGCATCGCCCATCTTTATTATTCGCGCGCCCCGGAAGATTCCAAGGCCTTCCACCTGATCGCCCAGGGCGATCTCAGCGCCGCCGCCGCCGCCGTTCAAAAGCGCGCGGAAGTCCTGGCCATGCAGGGCTTCAATGCCGAGTCCGCCGAACAGTGGCGCATCTTCGGCGCGCTGCACATGGGCCGCGACGACGGCAAGGCTATGATGGCCTACGAGCACGTTTCGGCGCTCGACCTGTCCGACGCCAATATCCACCTGTACCTCGCCCGCCGCTACGCCATGGCCAATGAGACGGCCAAGCAGCCGGCCGTGCTGGGCCGCGCCCTGGCGGTGATCAGCGATCCGGCGACGCGCGTCGAACTGCTGACGCCCTACGCCGAACTGAAGCTGAAGGCCGAGGACTACAAGACCGCCGGCGACGCGTTCGAGGAACTGGCGCGGTTGCAGGAATCGGCCGCCGCGGCGCGTCCCGGCGACGTCCAGGCCCGTTCGGCCTACGCCATCGCCTTCGCCCGCGCCGCCCAGGCGCGCGAACTGGGCAGCGACTACGTCCAGGCGGGGCCGCTGTATCGCAAGGCCGCCCAGACCTTTGCCGACCTGTCAGCCCAGGTGCCCGAGCACGCCGGCCTGAAAGCCATGGCCGACAACGCCGCCCGCGACGCGCAGCGCTTCAGCCACGTGGCCTGATGGCGCGCTTATAAAACGCCTGCTAGGAAGGTCCTCCGCCCGGAGGACCCTCATGCCCAAGATACCGCCCGCCTTCGCCACTATCGGCCTGCTCGTCTGTTCCAACCTGTTCATGACGGCGGCCTGGTACGGCCATCTCAAGTTCAAGTTCGAAAAGCTGTGGGTGGTCATCTTGATCAGCTGGGGCATCGCCTTTTTCGAATACTGCTTCCAGGTGCCGGCCAACCGCATCGGCTATGGCACCTTTTCCGCCGCGCAGCTGAAGACCATCCAGGAAGTCATCACCCTGTCGGTCTTCGTGCTGTTCTCGTGGCTCTATCTCGGCGAAGCCCTGCGCTGGCAGACCGCCGTCGGCTTTACCCTGATCGCCTGTGGCGCCGCCTTCGTCTTTTACAAAGGTTGAGCTCAGGCGTCGCTCGGCGCGTAGGCCACCGTCCTGCCGATGACCAGGCGCGCCACGGTCATCACCGGCGGAATGACCACCCAGCACCAGCGCGACCAGTCGAGATGACCGCTGCAGGCCAGCCAGACGCCAACGACGAAACCCAGGCCTGGCCCGATCGCCTGAATCACCCGGCCCAGCCGTTCGCGCCCGCCCATGCCGCCGACCAAATGACCGCCATCGCGCGTCGTGATCACCATCATCCCCGTCAGGGCGAAGGATGCGGCGGCATTGACGCCCCAATAGACCGCCCACGCCGCCGGGTTGGCGATGTTCTCGCCCAGCACCGAAGCGGCGAACGGGATCAGGGTCACGGTCAGGATGAAGACGAGATTGGCCACCGCCGACGGCCAGTCGAAGCGGTGCAAGGCGCGCGTTACCCGCATGTGGATCGTCCACCAAAAGCCGACGATGGCGAAACTCAGGAAATAGGCGAAGAAGATCCGCCCCATATTGCCCAGCGCCGCCCACAACGCCCCGGCTGATTCGGCCTGGGCCGCGCCCTTGGCCTCCAGCAGCGGCGCGTGCAGTTCCAGCACCATGATGGTCAGGACGATGGCGAACACCGCGTCCGAAAAGAACAGCATGCGGTCGACCATGCGGCCATCCGCGCCCCTGGCCGTGCTTTCATGATGTGCCGACGACATGACCTTCTCCCGGAGAACACGGTTCGAAGCGTCGCAGCGGAATGGGCGCATGTCAAATTCTGCATTACGATCATTTAATAATAGGTACCTTGCAACAGAAGGTAGCTTGCCATATGTTATGACCATGGCCGGATGACCGGCTATGAAGGAAAACCCGCGATGCCCGAAACCATCGACATCCAACTGAAGAAAGGCGTGCTGGGATTGTGCGTGCTGGCCCTGCTGGCCCACCGCGACAGCTACGCCTATGAAATCGCCTCGACCATGTCCGACGCCATCGGCATGGGTGAAGGCACCATCTATCCGCTGATGCGGCGGATGCAGAGCGACGGCTGGGTCTCGACCTATCTCGTTGAATCCCCGGCCGGCCCGTCGCGCAAATACTACCGGCTGACCGAAACCGGCCGCACCGCGCTCGACGCGCAACGCGACGAATGGCGCGGGTTTGCCCGCGCGGTCGACGAACTGCTTGATGCCGCACCCGCCCCGACTACCGATCCTCTTGAAAAGGCCTGATCCCATGACGCGAAGCGAATTCCTCGCGCAATTGCGCCGCGGCCTGACCGGCATGAGCCCGGCCGCCGTCGACGACATCGTCGCCGACTATGACGCCCACTTCACCGACGCCCTGGCCGCCGGCCGCAGTGAAGCCGAAGTGGCCGCCGCCCTCGGCGATCCCGCCCGCCTGGCCCGCGAACTGCGCGCCGAGGCCGGCATGAAAGGCTGGGAAGCGGCCAAGTCGCCGTCCTCGGCCGCCTCGGCCATCCTGGCCATTATCGGCCTGGGCGCGCTGGACCTGCTGATCCTGCTGCCGATCATAGGCGGCGTGATCGGCACCCTGGTCGGCATCTTCGCCGCGGCCATCGGCCTGTTCATCGGCGGCGGCGTCATCTTCGCGGCCTGCCCGTTCATGGGCCTGCCCGGAGGCGCAGCGGCGTCCCTGCTGGGCGGCCTTGGCCTGATGGCCGGCGGGCTGGCGGTCGGGCTTCTGGCCCTGGTCGCCACCATCGCCCTGGTCAACGCCACCATCTGGTACGCGCGGCTGCACTACCGCGTCGTCAAACCCGCGCTCGACGCGCAATCGTCCACGACGCAAGCGGCCTGAGCCGGAGGAAATCATGATCAAGAACCTGCTTATTACGTCCGCCGGCGCCTTCGTGATCTCGGTCGCCTGCCTGGCCGGCGCCGCCGCCCTCGTCCGCCACGACCTCAACGGCAACGGCTGGGATCTCAGCTTCACCAAGGTCGGCGACCACGTCCACATGGTAAAGGGGGAAGCCGCCAAGCCCGAACAGGCCGGCAGCGCCACCCTGGCCTGGCCGGGCGGCAACCGCCTGGCCATCGACCTGCCCGGCCACATCGTCTACAGCCAGGGTAAGGATGCCTCGGTCAGCGTCAGCGGTCCGCAAAGCCTGGTCAACCGCGTGCGCATCGACGGCGGCCGGCTGTACCTGGCCACCGGGCCTGAGCCATCGGAATCGATCCACCTCAGCATCCACCACAACCACGTCGACGCCACCGGGCCCGACAGCCTGCTGCGTGTGACCATCGTCGCCCCGGCGGTGACCTCGTTCGCCGTCTCGGGCAGCAGCGACCTCAGCGTCCACGACTACGACCAGCCGGCCCTGGACATGGCGCTCAACGGTTCCGGCGCCGTCGATGTCGACGGCCGCACGCCCTCGCTCAGGCTCGAACAGGCCGGCAGCGGCGCCGTCGACCTGACCAGCCTCAAGGCCCAGGACGCCGATGTCAGTCTGAGCGGGTCTGGCAACGCCATCATCCACGCCTCCGGCAAGGCCCAGGTCGGCATCTCGGGCTCCGGCACGGTGGCGCTGACCACCAAGCCGGTAGCCCTGACCACCTCGATCTCCGGGTCGGGCACCGTTAATCAGGACTACTAAGCCCCGGTAATTTCAACCCAAACCGGTCGGCGACCGCGACCAGGGCTTCGGCATTGCCCATCGCGTCGTCGACCGGATCATGCGTATGTTCGGTCCGCCGCAACAGTTTCCAGCCATGGGCGGCGGCGAAATCGCCGGTCAGCCCGGCATAGAGATCACCGATACGCCGCGCCGAATGGCCGAAGGGATTATCGCCGAGATAACGGTGAAAATAGTAATTCACCCACTGCCAGTCGAAGGCCGGATTGTCGGACACGAAGACCGGCCGGCCCTGCGAAGCATCTTTCAGGAAATCGCCGAACGCCGCCATGCCTTCCGCCGGATCGGGATAGGCCAGGTGCTGGTCGCGCGTAATGTTAGAGATGGCCAGAGCTTCCGGCACCCACTGCTCGGCAATCGGCGCGAAGGTCGCCCTGAACGTCGCCTGCAAGTCGCGGTCGACACGCACGCAGCCCAGCGACACCATGGAATAGAGGCCCGGGGCCGGACCGTCTGATTCAACATCGACAACGAAAAGCGACATACTGGGCCCCAAAAGCAAAAAACGCCGGCTGAAAGCCGGCGTTTCAATGATTTAGCGCGAGAACTTCTGGAACTTGATCCGGTGCGGGATCAGGCTATCCGTGCCGAGGCGGCGCTTCTTGTCTTCTTCGTACATTTCGAAATTGCCTTCGAACCATTCGACGTGGCTGTCGCCTTCGAAGGCCAGGATGTGGGTGGCCAGGCGGTCGAGGAACCAGCGGTCGTGGCTGATGGCCACGGCGCAGCCGGCGAATTCTTCCAGCGCCTCTTCCAGGGCCTGAAGCGTTTCGATGTCCAGGTCGTTGGTCGGTTCGTCGAGCAGGATGACATTGCCGCCGGCGGCCAGGGTCTTGGCCAGGTGGACGCGGTTACGCTCCCCGCCCGACAGCAGGCCGACCTTCTTCTGCTGGTCGCCGCCCTTGAAGTTGAAGCCGCCGACATAGGCGCGCGAATTGATTT
>FTDJ01000755.1_pt1 | contig 12282 bp, 13 predicted proteins | sample 1639861 | NCBI WGS metagenome assembly FTDJ01 (sample SAMEA3914869, study PRJEB12502) | metagenome | biome: forest; material: soil | place: USA | collected 2012-03-12 | depth 0.1 m | reverse complement strand
TTGGTCTTGGCTTCTTCTTCGACGCGCTTGACCAGGACTCGGTCGCCTAACGGGCGAAAGCTCATGGGATGTCCTCCGGTTTGAGTGAGATGGGTGTTAGCACTCAACACATATGAGTGCTAATGCGTGCCGGAGATAGGGGGGGGCGAAGGCAGAGTCAAGGGGCGAGGTGGCGCGTTTTCCGCCCGCGGCAAGGTAAAGCGCGCGCTTGCCATTAGCGGTATGTCCAGCCACCATCGGGCGAATCATCCACCGGAGATTGCCGTGGGCACAGATCAGCGCGACGACACGGCCTGCCCGTCCTGTCAGGGTCGTGTGCTGGCCATGCAATATGCGCTGAGCGATCCCGCCTATCATACGGCGCGGTGCCGCACCTGCGGCTTCATCGCCATGCATCCCTATCCGTCGGATGTCTTCCTGCACGATCACTACAAGGCGCGGTCGCTGTACAATTCCGAAGGGGACGATGCCAGCTACGATCGGGCCATCGCCGATCGCGCCGCCCTGATAGCAAGCCTTCTGCGCCGGGCCGGGCGAAGCGAACCGCGTGGCCGATCGGTCGATTTCGGTGCCGGTGTCGGCATCGCCGTGGCGGCGCAAGCATCGCTCGGCTTCGACGCCATGGGCATCGAGACCAATCCCCAGGCCCAGGCGGCCGGCCGGGCGCGGTTCGGCGTCGATATTCGTGACCTGACGCTCGACGAGATGGACCGGGACCTTTCCCTGTTCACGGTGTTCGAGGTGTTGGAACACATCAAATATCCGCGCGATTTCCTCAGCGCCGTGCGCGATCATCTGGGCGAAGGCGCGGTGATTGCCGGGTCGGTGCCCAACTATAACGGCCTGGCGCGCTATCTGCGCGGCAAGGATTCGATCGCCCTGGTGTGGCCCGAGCACGTCAACCAGTTCACGCGCCAAACCCTGCGTCAAACGCTCGAAGGCGCAGGCTTCAGCGTCGTCTATATCGGCTTTCCGCCGCCCTACGGCGTCGTCTTCACCTTCGGTCTGCGGGCGCGGCTGCGCAAGAGCTTGCCCGCCAATGCGTTCGGCCGCGGCATCGTGGCGGCCGTGACCTGGGCCAAGAAGTACCTGGCCTATCCGTTGCCCAACGCCTTTGCCGAGGCGACCGGGCTTTTGGGCCACGGCCTGGTCTTCGTCGCCCACAAGGCTTGACATTCCAGCGTGTTATGGCCAAAACAACGGCCATGTTCCGCACCCAAAGCGCCTCTTCGCGATATTTTTGGCCCTTCTCCTAGAGAAGCGGCGCGGTTCATACTGTTTGAAACCCAGCCGCCGCCAGGGCGGCTTTTGTGTTTCAAGACCCTCCTTCGGCGCCGGCTTTACAAGGCCCGATCCATGCGTCCCCACCGTTTCGATTTCCAGCCCATTATCCGGCCCCTGCGCCGCGAAGACCTGCCGGTCGTCGCCGCCATGCGCGCCGCCGACCTTGATGTTGCTTCGCAGGCCCAGGTCTATGTCGTCGAGACCGATGGCGGTCTGATCGGCTATGGCGTCGGTCAGCGCGGTTCGGCGTCGCTCGACCAGGCGTTCTTGATGCCGAAATGGCGCGGCTTGGGCATCACGCGGATGCTGGCCGCCCACGTACGCGACGCAGCCCGGCGTGAGGCGCTTGCATAAGTGTGGCAATGTGCTGCAATGGCGCACCGCATCCTTGAGGAAGGCCCATGCCCGACGTGCGTGAACCCAGACTGCATACTGTGCCGATCGCGGAGCTGCGTCCGACCCAGATGACGGTCGGCCTGCGTGAGGTGACGGCCAAACGCAACGAATGGCGCGAGGCCGGCGATCATCACCAGTCGGTCTTTTTGGGCAGCCACATGATCCCGGTGGTCAAGGGGCCGCGCGACCGGCTTTACGTCATCGATCACCATCATCTGTGCCGCGCCCTGCTTGAGGCCGGCCAGACCGAGGTCGAGGTCACGGTTGTCGCCAATCTGGCGAAGCTGGCGCGCGAACCGTTCTGGGTCTTCATGGATAATCGCGGCTGGTTGCATCCGTACGATGCCGAGGGCAAGCGCTGTCCCTGGGACGAGCTGCCGAAGCGGATCGCCGACATGGCGGACGATCCCTATCGCAGCCTGGCCGGCGCCCTGCGCCGCACCGGCGGCTATGCCAAGGACACGACCCCGTTCAGCGAATTCCTGTGGGCGGATTTTCTGCGCCGGCGCATCAAGCCCGGCCGTATCGAGCGCCATTATGACAAGGCTTTAGCCGACGCTTTGCTGCTCGCCAAAAGCGCCGATGCCGACTTCCTGCCCGGCTGGTGCGGGCCGTCCGATTAAAGCGGGGCCGATTAAGGCGGGGCCGATTAATGACGCGTTCGTTTGCGGCCGGCTGGCCGTCGATGTCGCGGCCGGGCCGTGGCCCATTCGATGCGTCGCCACAGCGAAGCAGGGGGCGAGACGGGAGCCGGGTGCGGCGTGATAATCAGATAGGTATCGGTGACGGTTGCCGGGACAAAAAGCGCAATACCGTCCTCAGCCGGATCAAGGCCGTTCCCTGACACAATCGCCGGGTTCAGTGCGTTTTGCGCTGAGTCGTTAGCGTCCGATGCCGTCATTCCCCGTCAGGCACTCCCTCAATTCGGCAAGGCCGCGGCGCACCCAGCTTTTTGCGGTGCCCAGCGGAACCTTCATTTCGCGGGCGACCTCCTCATGGGTCAGCCCGTATTCGTAACAAAGTTCGAGGGCGCGATTGAACTCAGGCTTCAACGTCCCCAGACCGCGGCGCACGGCCAGACACATAGTGGTGTCCGTCCATCCCACGGCGTCTTGCAACTCCATGCCGGCGACGTCCTCATCGGCGCCGACCACTTCGCGCGCCGCGCGCCGCAAGCGGTCGATCGCCTTGCGCCGGGTCATGGCGATCAGCCAGGCCTGGGCGCAACCGCGTCGGGCATCAAACTGATACGCCTTGTGCCAGACGGTGACGAAAACGTCGTGAAGGATGTCTTCGGCAACATCCCGTCGTCTGACCATACGCAGCAGAATGCCAAAAAGATGCGGAGAAATTCGCCCATAAAGCGATTTTAGGGCGTCACGATCCCCACAGGCGATACGGGGAAGCAGGAAATCGAGGTTAAAACTATCGGCAACTGAAAACAGAATCGGCGCGGGTTTTGGCCCGTCTATGATGGCTTGGCCCATCCAAAAAGCTCCCTGAATTCGAGGGCTTATCCCTTAATCAATAGTAAAGAGGCAATGCGGCTTACGCGAAAAATGTAACGCAATTCTGTGGCATTTTCGTTTCACAGACGAAGAGAGTGCAATAAAATCAATGGAGATGGCCAAAATCGCCACTCCCAATTCGTTTACAATATGTTAATAGAGAACCTTGTTACAAGGGGTTTTTTGTCCCCAATACAGGGTGTTGAGGCCAGGACGTTTTTTTTGTGGGTCGCCTGACGCATATTCTGCAGGCTGACGCTTTTCACCACATGCCATGGCAAGGCGTATTGCGCGTTTAAGATGTAATTGGATTACCAAGGGTGGGCTCGATACCGAAAACGGTGTGGTCCGCTATGTGCCGAAATCGGGAGGCTGGGCTGAAAAGCCGAAGCCTGTCGCTCTAAATTTATATAAGTTGCTGATTTAATAGAATTTGTTTGCTTAGTGCCGATTTTTACCTCGGTGGGTTTGTGAAATTTTTTCTGCGTGCATCCGAGACGCAGCGACCACTCGTAAAGCCTTAACAAGATCTAAACGTGACGCCGTCCGAATTCCGGACGCGCCGGGATGGGGTGATGAACCAGGGGAGTCAGGCAACCGTGCCTTTCAGGGACGCGATTATCGCGCTTATCCCTGCGCTGCGGGCATTTGCCTTGCGGTTGGGCGGGGCGCGTTGCGACGTCGACGATCTGGTGCAGGAAACCCTGGTTCGCGCCTGGCGTTACCGCGACACCTATCATGAGGGTACGAACCTGAAGTCGTGGCTGTGCAAGATCCTGCAGAACTGCTTCTACGCCGATTGCCATGGCCGGCGCGGTGTCATCGAAGACGTCGACGGTCGCTGGGCGGCCCAGCAGATCGCCGCACCGACGCAGGAATGGCACCTTCGCTACAATGAAATCCTGTCGGCGTTGAACCGGCTGACCCCCGATACGCGTGAAGCGCTGGTGCTGGTGGTGGCCGACGGCTTCTCCTACGAAGAGGCCGCGGGGATTTCGGGGTGCCCGGTCGGCACCTTGAAGAGCCGGGTTAACCGGGCCCGCGAGCGCCTGGCGGAACTGACGGACGGGTATGGTGGTTCGGTGAAAGGGGCTTTCGTATGAGGGCGTATGCGTACGGCCGTGTGGGGCTGTGGCCGGGATTGATGATCGGTGTAAGTGTTCTTGCCCTGGCGGCGCCGGCGGAAGCGGCGACGCGTCACGTGCGCCATGCCAGTACCAGCAGTACTCAACTGACCGCTATCCAACAGCAGCTTCAGGCGCTTCAGGACCGGGTGACGCAGCAGGACGCGACGATCAAGTCGCAGCAGGCGGAAATCGACCAGATGCATCAGGAGCAGCAGGACAAGCTGCTGGCCGATGTCCATTCCCAAGAGCCGATCGCGGCGCAGATCGCGCAAGCCGCGCCGACCGCGACCATGGTGCCATCGCAGGTCTTGCCGTCCGGTGACGGCTTGCCGGTGCGCCCCGCCGCCGGCGCCGCGCCAACGCCGAATATGGCGCTGGCGCAAAATACCCCGCCCGCGGGCGTCCCAGCTCCCGGACCCATGCCGTCGCCTCAGCGCCCGGTCGGTGAAGCGCCGGCCAGCGCCCACCAGGTCCAGGAACTCGCGGCCCTGCCGGAAACGGTCGGCGTTCTGACGCCGAAGGGGCACTTCGTGCTCGAGCCGTCCTTCCAATATGTCCGTGCCAGCAATAATCGCCTGGTGTTCCGCGGTGTCGAAATCGTTCCGGGCGTCCAGCTTGGCGTCATCGACGCCAATACCACCGCTAGCGACACCGGCGTCGGCACCCTGTCGATGCGTTATGGTGTCACCAGCCGTTTCGAGATCGAAGCGCAGATCCCTTACGTGACGCGCTCGGACCTGGTGACTACGGTGGCACAGCGCGACCAGACCGTCGAGCAAACCGAAAAACTGCGCGGCAACGACATCGGCGATATCGACCTGTCGGCGCGTTATCAGATCAACGACGTCCGCCCGGGCATGCCGATCTTTATCGCCAATGCCCAGATCAAGCCGCCCACGGGGCGCGGGCCTTATGACACCCAATACGATCAGTTCGGCGTGGCGACGACTCTGGCAACCGGGTCCGGTTTCTGGGGCGCCGAGGGCGGCATCACCATGCTGTATCCCAGCGATCCGGCGGTTATTTTCGGCGGGTTGACCTTCAACCACAACTTCTCGAAGGACGTGAACAAGACGATCGGCGGCGCGCTGGTCGGCAAGGTCATCCCGGGGGATTCGATCGGCGCCACCATGGGGTTTGGCCTGTCGCTCAATCCGCGGTTCTCGGTGTCTCTCGGCTATAGCCACAACTACATCTTCGAGACCCGGACCGAGCTGAATGGCAACTGGCAGCGGTCGACCAGCCTTCAGGTCGGATCGTTGTTGATGGGCTGGTCATACCGGATCAATGACCACACCACCCTGTCCACCAATTTTGAGTTCGGCGTCACCAGTGACGCGCCGGATCTTCAGGCCACCATCAGTCTGCCGATGAAGTTCTAGATTTATGTAAAAAACTGTAAAGCTTGTATGTACTTTTGCGTTCGCCTAAAGTCAAAATGTAGTATTCTCTTCGTGTGTTTTGGCGAGGAATTGTATTCCTGTGTCATTATTTCGGGAGGTTATGGTCGCGTTGTTTAATTTTAAAATAAAATTAACCGTGATCGACCGAACTTTTTCCTAAAACCTCGATTTTGGTGAATGGAGGACCATTCTCCAGAGCTCAATATTGAGGTGTATTTAAAATGACCACGAATATCAAATTGCTGGCGTCAGCGTCGGCTCTGGTGCTTGGCCTGACCATGGCCGGTGCCGCTTTTGCGCAAGACACCACGACGCCGAGCGTCTCGGACAGCTACAATTCGGTGCCGATCGCGTCGAACAACCAAACCGACGGCAACACCGTTCCGGTGAACTCGTACAACAACAGCTCGACCAGCGATCCGACCAACGTGTCGGGCAATACGACGCCGATCGACTCCTATAATGACAGCTCGAAGTCGAACGTCGGCAACAGCTCGTCCACGACGTCGCTTCAGGCTGACAACAACACCGTGCCGGTCGACTCGTATAACAACAGCTCGACGACGGACAACAGCGACAACTCGAAGAACACGTCGGTAGACGCCTCGAAGACGACCACGGTCAACACCGACGCCTCGAAGTCGAATGTCGGCAACAGCTCGAGCACCACGTCGCTCCAAGCCGACAACAACACGGTGCCGGTCGACTCCTATAACAACAGCTCGACGACCGACAACAGCGACAACTCGAAGTCGAACGTCGGCAACAGCTCGACGACCGACAACACGACGACCAATGTCGACAAGTCGAAGAACACGACGGCGAACACCAATCTGAGCGTCGCTGACTCGGGCAACACCGACAACTCGAAGTCGAACGTCGGCAACACCTCGGTGACCAAGACCGACAACTCGACCAACTCGGCCGAAGTCGCTTCGGGCAACGAAGTCGCCTCGGGCAACACGACCAGCACCAACACCAACGTGACCAAGACCGACAACTCGTCGAACCCGGTCGCTTCGGGCAACACGGTCGCCTCGGGTAACACCACGGACGCTTCGAAGAACACGACGACCAACATCGACGCCTCGAAGAACACCACGGTGAGCAAGTCGACGGCGGTGAACACCAGCGTCGCCGATTCGGGCAACACCGACAACTCGAAGTCGAACGTCGGCAACACCTCGGTGAGCAAGACGGCGACGACGAACACCAACCTGAGCGTCGCCGACTCGGGCAACACCTCGTCGGATTCGCACGACGACAACTCGAAGTCGAACGTCGGCAACACCTCGGTGACCAAGACGACCTCGACGGACTCGCATGACGACAACTCGAAGTCGAACGTCGGCAACACCACCACCAGCCTGGCCGTTTCGGACTCGGGTAACACCGACAACTCGAAGTCGAACGTTGGCAACACCTCGGTGACCAAGAACATCGACAATTCGGAATCGAACGTCGGCAACAGCTCGACCACGCTCTCGGTCGGCGCTGTCAGCCTGTCGAACCAGGACCTGGAAGCCAACGTCACCGGTTCGACGATCGGCTTCAGCGCCTCTCCGGGCATGCCGGCCGGCCAACTGGCCACCGGTGGGATCTCGGCTGACGGCGGCGCCTACTCGAACTTCGCTGGCATCCAAACGGCCAGCCAGAACACGGGTATCGCCTCCGCCAACCAGGCGGCGACCTCGCTGTCGGCTAACTCCAGCATCTCGTTCAGCCACCAATAAGGTTGAACCCGAAAACCGGATCGGCGGCCTCCCGTCCGCCGATCCGGCCTTTCTGACGATGTAATGGCGGCTGAAGCCGCGGAGAGTGTGTCATGAAAGTTTTCTATTTATCGGTCTCGGCGCTCGCCCTTTTGGGAACGCCCTGTCTCGTCCATGCCGAAGACGTGCCTGCACCGGCGCCTGCCGTCGTGCAGCCTCAGACGCAGGTCGCGCCGACTGCCGCAGCACCTACCGATCCGGCTCCGTTGAGCCTGAATGATCTGGACGGTATCAGCGCCGGTACCGACACCAGCTACAATGTGATAACGAACCAGCAACTGACGGCCACCAACAGCGGCAATATGATCAATGCCATGACGGTGACCAACGGTAATATCAGTTTTGCCGGCAATGCCCTGAGCGGTTATAACGGCGTCGGTAATTTCGTCATGAACACCGGCAACAACAATAATCTGCTGGGCAGCGTCAGCGTCAGCGTCAACGGCGTGCCGTCAGGTCTGTAATTCATGCGTCTGCGTTTCGTCATTCCGGCGGTTATCGCGACCGTTGCCCTGTCGATGGGCAACGCGCAGGCCTATGCCCAGGCGACGCTGCTTGAAGGCGGGGGCCTGTACAATGTGCCGGTGACCAGCCTGAGTGAGATCCCGTTCCGCACGGTGGTGCGGCAACAATACGACTATTCCTGCGGCTCCGCCTCGCTGGCCACCCTGCTGAAGTATCATTACGGCGTCGACGTCAATGAAGCTGAAATCTTCAAGGCCATGTATGCCGTCGGCGACCAGGCCAAGATCCAGAAGGTCGGCTTCTCCCTGCTCGACATCAAGCGCTACCTGGAAACGCGTGGCTTTCAGTCCGACGGCTTCCGCCTGACGCTGGACCAGCTTGTTCAGGTCAACCGGCCGGGCATCGCCGTGGTGACGGCCGGCGCCTACCGCCACTTCGTCGTCGTCAAGGGCGCTCGCGATGGCAAGATCCTGGTCGGCGATCCGGCGCTGGGCCTGAAGACCTATTCCGATGCCGAATTCGCCAAGATATGGAACGGTGTCATCTTCGCTATTCGCGCCGCGCCAGGTGAAAAAGTGACGTTCAACAATGATCGCGAATGGAGTCCCTGGGCCGTGGCGCCGCTTGGCGAGCCCCTGGGTGACGACTCGCTGTCGCAACTGACTCGCGAACTGCCGCCGCTCTACCAGGTCACCCCTGTTATCGTGACAAACCCATGACCCGCACCTCTGTCCGTATCGCCTGTCTGTGTGCGCTGCTGCTCTCGGTGGCGCGGCCGGCCCTGGCCGAAGACCAGGCGGTCGCGGCCGTCGATCCGGCGCCGATGAGCGATTCCGATCTCGACGATCAGCGAGGCGGCATGTCGACGCCGTCAGGCGTGCAGTTCTTCTTTGGTGCGGTCGTCAGCACCTATATCGATGGTCAGATGGCGCTGCAGACCCAGTTGACCTGGACGGACCAGGGCGTGGTTCAGACCACCCAGGGTGACTTGGCGAATGACCTGGCCGCTCAGGCCGCGGCCGGCGGTATCCATCTGTCAGCCAATGCGTCCGGCGCCTATGTGCCTGGCACCAATGGGGGTACGGTGGTGCTGAATTCGGTCGATCCCGGTCAGATCGCCAATGCGGTGCTGAATACCGCCGATAACCGCACCATCACCCAAAATACCGCCATCACCCTGTCCATCCCCAACCTGGCGCAATATCAGGCGGATACGCAGGCCGTGCAGACGGCGATGAAGATTCAGGATTCCATCGACCGCGCGGTCGGGATCACCACGCACTGAGGTATTTCTCTTAAGTGCGCTCTCGCGATCCGCGAGTCAGAGCAGGTCCGCATCGGCGTCGCGCGCCTTTTGGGCTTTGATTTTCCGGCGATCGCTCCAGATATCGAGACGCGCGCGGGGATCCGGCAACCAGCGGAAGAAATAATAGAGCCACCAGCCGAACACCCCGCCCAGGGTGTTGGTCAGCAGGTCGTCGACATCGAAGACCCGATAAGGGCAGTGGGCAAGGCCCCAGATGCCGGTGAGTTGCGTCGTCTCGAAGAAAAGCGAAATCAGGAACGTGTACAGAATGCTGCGCGCCAGACTCTCGCCATAGAGGGCCCGAAACAGGAAGCCGAACGGCACCAGCATCAGGAAATTCAACAGGATTTGCCACAGGGCCATATTCGCCACGAGGCCGTGAACATCCCATCCCAGATGATGGCGCGTCTTGTACAGAATGATGTCGTAGAACGACCGCAGCGGGATGAATTGATTGTCCTTGACGCGATCGATCCAGTGGCAGGCGGGCTGGTCGATCCTGGGCAGTGGCAGCACGGTCAGCATCATCGCCGAAAAGACGGCAAAGGCGCAGAGATAGGCGACGAAAGCCCGGTATTCGTGAAACTCCCCGAACCGCTTCATATGCGCATGGTGGATCGGAAAGTAGATCAGCAGTCCGAGCACGGGAAACAGGGCCACGGATATCTGAATGGTCTCAAGGTACTCCAGCATGCGTCCCCCCAGCCGGCTTTGAGCGGCCGTGTGAGGTATAATGCGCCTGGTTTGCCCTGGGTCAAGTCACCGATGTCTCCCGTCCGATTTCATTGCTTTCAGCGCGTTCCATGGGCAGCCGGAGATGCGTGTCTCAGGCAATAGCCTACCCGTATCTGCGGTAACAAAGCCCTTGTCACATGCCTTTTGAGCGCGCAAGATTCCGGTCTCGGGGCGGTAATATGATCCCGGGGATACAAAACAGGAGGACAACACTATGCTCAAACGGTTGGCAGCTGAATTTCTTGGGACCGCGTGGCTTGTCTTCGGCGGATGTGGATCCGCCGTTCTGGCGGCGGCGTTTCCCCAACTGGGGATTGGGTTCGTCGGCGTCTCGCTGGCGTTCGGCTTGACGGTCCTGACCATGGCCTACGCCATCGGTCATGTCTCGGGTTGCCACCTCAATCCGGCCGTTTCGGTCGGTCTGTGGGCCGGCGGCCGCTTCAAAACGGCCGATCTGCCGGGCTATATCATTGCTCAGGTTCTTGGCGGGGCCGCGGGCGCCGGCATCCTCTATCTGATCGCCAGCGGAAAGGCCGATTTCAGCCTGGCCGGTGGCTTTGCCAGCAACGGCTACGGCGCCCATTCGCCGGGCGGCTATGGCCTCGTGCCGGCCTTCCTGTGTGAAACGGTGATGACGTTTGTCTTCCTGCTGGTCATCATGGGATCGACGCATGGTTCGGCGCCGAAAGGGTTCGCGCCGATCTCCATCGGCCTGTGTCTCACCCTCATTCACCTGGTGAGCATTCCGGTGACCAACACCTCGGTCAACCCAGCCCGCAGCACGGGGGTCGCGTTGTTCGAAGGCGGTTGGGCCTTGACGCAGCTGTGGCTGTTCTGGGCCGCGCCGTTGGTTGGTGGCGTGCTCGGCGGCGTGATTTACCGCTGGCTGAGTCCGGAAAACCCCAAACAGGTTCCGGTCGAAGGCAACTAGACTGTTCGAGGATGCCGGCCGACGCGAAAGGAAGCGCCTAGGCCGGCGTCACACAACGGCGTTTGTTCCGCTAAAATTCCAACATAAGTTGTTGATTTTGTTGGTGGTTGGAGGCGGGATCGAACCGCCGACCTGTGGGTTATGAATCCACCGCTCTAACCATCTGAGCTACCCAACCGAACCAGGCAAAGATCAGCGCTATATGGGCGCCGTCTGCAAGAGCGCCCGCGTATAGCGAAAAGCCGGGGCCCTATCAAGCCTTGTTCGCGACGATCGGCGCAATTTGTTGCAGCACGGTTTTCAGCCGTGCGCTGCCGGCGGGCAGGCTGAAATGCGCCGCGGCATAGTCCTGCGCCGATTGCGCTCGCGCCAGGGTGTCCGGCCAATCCTTAATCGCGGTCTCGATGGCGTCGGCCAGGGCGTCGGCATCCTCGGCCGCCACCAGCCGTCCCAGTCCGCCGTCCTTGAGGATTTCGCGCGGCCCATCGATGCGCGAGGCGACGACCGGCACGCCGGCGGCCATGCTTTCAGCGACCACCAAGCCAAATGGCTCGACGCGCGAAGGGACGGCGAACAGGTCGAGCGTCGTCAGATAATCGGCGGCGGGCGACACCCAGCCTTCGAACGTCACGCGATCCTCAAGACCGAGGTTGCGACTCAACGCTTCCAGGGGCTCGCGTTCGGGACCATCTCCGGCGATCTTGAGGTGCACTTCGACACCCCGGTCGCGCAACTGGCCCACGGCTTCGAGCATGATATCGACGCCCTTGTTGCGATGCAGCCGGCTGAGTGTGCCGACGACCGGAACGGCCTCGGGCGCTGCCTTGACGGGGCGAACATCGAGCGGCGCGAAGTTCAGCACCTCGAACACCGGCAAGGCTGGGTGACTGGCGCGCAGGCTGTCGCGAACCGACAGGCTGACGGCGACGGCGGCGCGCAACCGGCCGACTTGGTTCTTGTGGCGGAAATTGTGCACCACCTGCACCGTCTTGCTGGCGGTGCCGAGGAACGGCAGCAGCGCGATACCGGTGGCGCGGTTGCCGTGGGTCAGAATAATGTCAGGCTTGAAATCTCTGTCGATGCCGCGAAGCTGCCAGGCGGCAAAAGGATCGTGGTTGATCGGTGCGTCCATGCGCACAACCTCAGCCGCCGGGATATCACCGCGCTCGACGGCGGCGAACAGCTCGCCCTGGCTATGGCCGACGCTGAGCACGTCGAAACCGGCGCCGCGCATGGCCTGGTGATAGCGCACGGCCATGGTTTCGACGCCGCCGCGCACGTGCGCCAGCATGATATTGACGATCCGCATTGAAAATTCACCGCCCCGGGGCAAGGAAGGTGATGGTGTGTAGACC
>FTDJ01000230.1_pt1 | contig 12287 bp, 10 predicted proteins | sample 1639861 | NCBI WGS metagenome assembly FTDJ01 (sample SAMEA3914869, study PRJEB12502) | metagenome | biome: forest; material: soil | place: USA | collected 2012-03-12 | depth 0.1 m | reverse complement strand
TCGAGCAGGATCAGGTCGAAGGCCTCGTCATTGGCGTGGGCCTCGGCCAGGCGTTTCAGCGCCTCGCTGCCGCTCTTCGCCATCGACAGGTTGAAATCGACCTTGTCGCGGTCGCGCAGCAGGATGCGCGTCAGTTCGAGGTCGGATTCGCGGTCGTCGACCAAAAGCACATTGGCCAGCTTGCCAGACGAGGCGTCGGACGAGACCTTTGGGCCCTCGCCCGCCGCCGACGGCGCATTGGACGCAGGCTCTGCCTTGGGCAGGGTGAAGATAAAGGCCGCCCCGCCTTCGGGCGCGGCTTCGCACCAGATGCGGCCGCCGTGCAGATCGACGATCTTGTCGCAGATGGCGAGGCCGAGCCCCGCCCCCTCCTCGCTAAGATTGAGGCGCTTGAACGGGGCGAAGATGCGCTGCAGGTCCTCCTGAGCGATGCCCTGGCCGTTGTCAGCGACGCGGAACTGCCAGTGATCGCCCTTGTCGATGGCCGAGACGGCGACGGCTACGCCATCGGCATTGTGGCGGATGGCGTTGGCGATCAGGTTTTGCAGCACCTGCATCATGTGGGCGCTGTGGGCATTGACCGACGGCAATGGAGTGGCTGCAACGCGGGCGCCGTGCTCGTGGATCAGCTGGTGCAGGTTTTCCGTCGCCGCGGCGAACATGTCGTCCATGGCCACGGCGCGCTTGTTGAGGCGCGACGGATCGTGCAACTGGGTATAGGCAAAGACGGTGTCGACCAGCATGGCCATGCGGTCGGCCGCCTTGCAGACGAACTCGAAATAGGTCTCGGTCTCCGCCGGCGAGGCGGCGTGGTTGACGATCATGTCGGAAAAGGCACGCACCGTGCGCACCGGCTCCTTGAGGTCATGAGCCAGGGCGTGGGTGAAGACCTCAAGCTGGTCGTGCTGGGCCTGGATACGCTTCTTCTGGGCCGCAAGCTCCGCGACCTGGTCGTTCAGTTCTTCATAGAGGCGGGCATTTTCCAGAGCGACCGAGGTGGTGTCGGCCAAGGCTTGCAGCACCGCGACCTCCTCGTCGGTCGGCGTGTGCGGCTGCGCCCAGTAATTGCCGATGGCGCCGATCGGGGCTTCGCGGCGGATCGGCACCATGGCCAGGCTTTTGACGAAGGTCGGACGATAGGCTTCGGCGGGGATGCGCGGATCGGCATAGATGTCGGGAATGGTGGTCGAGCGCGCGTTCAGCATCACCCAGCCAGAAATGCATATCTCCATCGGAAAACGCTTGCCCTTCCACAACGGGGCGATGGCGTTTTCATCGGCATAGTAGCATTTGTCGCCGTCGCGCAGCACGAAGGTCGAGCCGTCGGCGCCGGTCAGGCTACGCGCCGCGTCGCGGGCGATGCGCGTCACCGTGGCGACGTCGCGCGCCTGGGACAGATCCTGAACCACACCCACCAGATGCTCCATCGCCTGAACGTACCAGGCGGATTGGCGGGCCGGAAACAGGATCGGGTCAACGGTAACCGAATGCAGATCGGGCATGGGCGCTACTCTGAAGCGAATCGACAAACAAGTCCGGGGCGTAAAAAACGTACTATAGATTGAGTTACCGGATGATAAACACACGCTTTCGCGACGACCGCAAAACGCGCGTGCGCTGCGACAGTTTCGGTGTCGCCAAGCGACGCGGACTCGCTGGATCAGAGTGCGTTTTGATAGGAACGCCCCCCTGATCCAGCTCTTTGTAACGCCTCATCTTTATCCGAAAAGTGGCTTCCACTTTTCGAGACGAGGCTATAAAACCCTGGGCGAAACCTTGATCCGGGGCCTGCCATGAAATCCGCCACCCTGCTCGTCCTGTCTGCCGCCTGTGCGCTGTCGCTCGGCGCCTGTCACAAGACGTCCAGCGACACCGGCGCCGACATGCAGATGGCCGAACCGCCGGAATTTACGGCGGCGCAGAAGACGGCGATCCTGGCCACCTTCCCCGCCCCGTTCAACGCCGCCGACCTCGATGCCGGCGAAAAGCAGTTCAACAAGTGCCGGTCGTGCCACACCATCACCGCCGACAAGATGAACATGACCGGGCCGCACCTTTACGGCGTCTTCGGCCGCCATTCGGCCAGCGTGGCGGATTATCCCTATTCCGACGCCATGAAGGCGCACAATGTCGTGTGGGATTTCGACACGCTCGACATCTATCTCAAGTCGCCCCAGACCGTGGTCAAGGGCACCAAGATGGGCTTCATGGGCATCGACAACGATACCGACCGCCACAACCTGATCGCCTATCTCAAGGCCGAGACGACGCCGGGGCTGGGCGGCGGCACCGAAAGCGCGGCGGGCTCGCAATAAATCAGGTATCAAATCCGGGCATTTCCCGGTTCAGCTTGCGCATCAGTCCGGGCCAGATCAGTCCGCCGACGAAGCCGACCCCGGCGGCCAGCGGCGCGACCTTGTCCTGCACCTCCTGACCGACCTCAAGCACGCCGTCGCGGCCGGCGCTGAGCGCGGCGATCTGCTGGCGGCAGGCCTGTTCGAGGAAATAGATGCCGGCAAAGGCCTCGGCCGCGCTCATGCCCCAGGCCAGCGTGCCGTGATTGCGCAGCATCAGGAAACGCTTGCCGCCCAGGTCGTCGATGATGCGCTGACGCTCTTCGAGATCGAGCGCCACGCCTTCATAGCTGTGATAGGCCAGTTGCGGCCGCAGCAGCAGGGCGTTCTGGGTCAGGGGCAGCAGGCCCTCTTTCTGTGCCGAGACGCCGGTCATGGCGTCGGTGTGCAGATGGATGACGAAATGGGCATCGCTGACCGCCGAATGGACGGCGCTGTGGATGGTGAAGCCCGCCGGGTTGACCATCGATGACGTCTCGCCGATCACCTTGCCGTCGATGTCGATCTTGACCAGCGCCGAAGCCGTCATCTCGGGGAAAAACGTGCCGTAGGGATTGATCAGGAAGTGGTCGTGCTCCGACGGCGCATAGCTGCCGTCAGGCTGTTTGACCTGGGAATGCTTGGCCGCCACCCGTGCCGAAATGTGGGTGAAGATCAGGTCGTCCAAGCCGTAAAGCGCGACCAGGCGATAGAGCGCCGCCAGATCGCAGCGGGTTTTCCATTCGACGTCGCTCATCGCTGTCGGACGGCCGGAAGCATCGGCGTGGCTCATCTCTATACTCCCTGAAGCGGTCTTTTTGCCGCCTGTTTTAATCCGAAATCTTCACGTGCAGCCGCCCGTCCTGGACGATAGCGATCTCGACCTGGTCGTCGGCCTGGACCGGCTGTTGGGTATCCATGTCGATGTCGACCACCGCCGGCCATTCGACGCCGTCGAACATCACCCGCCCGGTGCGCTCACCGCCGGCGACGGGCCCGAAGCCGCTCAGCACCACCGCCTGGCGACCGACCATATGGGCGCCGGGATCGTCGATGTGCCCCTTGGTCCCGGGTGGGCGCAGGATACGGCGCGTAAACGTGGTCAAAATGCCGCTCAACACGACGAAAACCAGCAATTGCAAGGGAAAGCCGAACGGCAGGGTGGTCAGGCAGACCACAGCCACCAGGCCCGCGACCGAGGCCAGCCACAGCAGCCAGCCGGTGCCCAGCACCGTCTCCGCACCCAGCAGCAGAATACCCAGGGTCAGCCAGATCCAGAAGGCCTGCATGCCCATCGGCCCGGTCATGAACAGCATGTTGAGGTCGGGTATCAATAGATTGCCGCAATCGCCTGTAAGTCAAAGGTTTCCGCAGGGGCAAGCTTAAATCCCGGCGATATCAACCTTATAAGGCGCAAGGCCCCGCCGTAGCAATGGCTTGATTGGCCCTTAACCGGCTTGCGCCAGTTCGTCGGGCTCCGAGCCGTCAAGCAAGGCGCTGACGGCCTCGATCAGCTTGTCCATCAGGATCGGCTTGGAAATGTGGGCGTCCATGCCGGCTGCGTAGCAGGCCTCGATCTGGTCCTTCATGGCGTCGGCGGTCAGGGCGACGATCGGCACGTGGCGGCCTTTCGCCTCCTTGGCGCGGAAGAGACGCGTCGCCTCCAGCCCGCCCATGCGCGGCATGTTGAGGTCCATCAGCACCAGGTCGAACTTCGACATGTCGGCGTCGAGCGCCTCCTGGCCGTCGACCGCCTCGGTGACGACGAAGTTGAAGGGTTCGAGGAACAGGCGCGCGACACGGCGATTAACCGGATGGTCATCGACCAGCAGGATCGTCTTGCCAGTCGTCGTCGACGGCATGACCACCGCCTCGGCCTCGGGGACCACGGGCTCGGTGGAGATAACCGCATCGCCAGCATCGAAGGTCATGACGAAGGACGAGCCCTTGCCCTCTTCGCTGGTCACGCTCAATCCGCCGCCCATCAGTTCGGCCAGTTGCCTCGAAATATTCAGCCCGAGACCGGCGCCGCCATATTTGCGCGCCGCCGCCGGATCGCCCTGCGAATAAGCCTCGAACAGCTTGTCCATAATGGCTTTCGACATGCCGATACCGGTATCGCGCACCTCGATGCGCACGCGGAAACCGCCATCGCCGCGGCGCTCGGCCGAGGCAATCAGGGTGACCGAGCCCGTTTCGGTGAATTTCAGCCCGTTGGACACCAGGTTCGACAGGCACTGATAGACGCGCAGCGCGTCGAACATCATATGCGGCACGGCGCTGTCGGCGATGTCGTAACGCAGCTCCAGGCCCTTTTCAGCGGCCAGCGCCGCATAGGTGTGGATGACGCGCTCGATCATCTGTTTCAAGGTGCCGTTGGCCGGCATCAGCTCGACCTTGCCCGCCTCGATGCGCGACATGTCGAGCACGTCGTTGAGCAGGGCCATCAAGGTCTTGCCGGAATCGACGAGCACGCCGATCTGGTCCTTTTGCTTGGGGGCGAGTTCACCCTTTTGCAGCGCCTGGGCCATGCCCAGCACGCCGTTCAGCGGTGTGCGCAGCTCATGACTCATTACCGCCAGGAAGCGCGACTTGGCTTCGTTGGCGGCTTCGGCCGTGTCGGTCGCCTCTTTCAGGCGCCACTGCATCTTGCGGATACGGATGACCCACATCAAGCAGCCGCTGACCAGCAGGCCGAGCAGCAGGGCGATGGCAAAGAAGGCCATGAACAGCATGTGCTGCATCTTGACCTGCTGGATCAGCAGTTGGCTTTCCTTGCTTTTGCGATCCAGTTCCTTGCGCAGGGCCTGATAGAGGTTGTTCATAGACAAGACCCGCACGTTTTCATTGTGCAGGTTCTCGTAGGCGTTCAGCGTATCGAGCGTATCGAAGGCTTCGTTGCCGCGGCCCTGGGCGCGCAGCAGATAGGCCTGGGTCGTCGTCTCGAACAGCATGTCGTGGCGCGGATAGATGGTCTTGGGCGCCGCGTTCAGACGATCGAGGCCGCTTTGCATCCGGCCGGCGTCGCCGGTCGCGGCATAGGCGACGATCAGCATCTTCAGCTTTTCGACGTCGAGCCCGCTTGACGGTCCGGCATGCGCAATGGCGGCGTCCTTCAGGCAACCGACGACTGCCGAATAATTGCGCACCTCGTAATTGACGTGGGCGCAGAGAAATTCGTCCCAGCGCACCAGGTCATTGATCTTGTTGGTCTTGACGTAGTCGGTATGCAGCTTCTGCAGCTTCTGCGCCAGACCGGCATCGCCTTCGCGCGCCGCCTCGAAGGCCAGGTCGTAGAGCATGTCCATCTTCTGCGAGAAGAAGGCATTGTCCTTGGCCAGACGGGCAATAGCGTCGGCGTGCTGCAGATAGCCGTTATAATCCCCGACCTGAATCAGCGCGTAGGCCGCGCTCTGGTGCGCCACCAGCAACAGCGCATCGGCCTGGCTGCCTTCGGCCTGGACCTCGGTGATCAGGCTGGTGGCCAGATCGATGGCATCGGCGACGCGGGTGAAGTGGGTGTGGGTATGCACCTTCTCGAGTTCGACAATGACGTGCAACGCCGTATTCGAGGTCGCCAGATAGGTCTTCCAGTCGTCGTCGGAAATGACGGCGAAACCCTCAGCCTCGTTACGATAGGCCTGGTACATGAATTGCGCCAGTTGGCCGAGGTCGGCGTCGTTCTGCGCATGGGCCAGGGCCAGGACGCGGTCGCGCCACTTGATCAGGTTGGTCTCGTCCTGATCGTTCTTGTAGGTATAGAGGACGTGCCACAAGGCGTAGATGCGGGCATTGCCCGTCAACTTCATGGCGCGTTCGCCGGCCTTGTCGACTTCGTCGGAATTATAAACGTAGGACAGCGACGCCATCTGATCGTAGATGGCTTGCAGCTGCTGGTGATGCGGGGATTGCAGGGCCGCAGGGTTAGCAGGCTTCGCTAACGACGGTGCATCGGCGGCAAACGTCCCCGTTGCCGACAGCATGACCATGCCGATCGCGACGCCGCCAAGGCAGGCCCGTCTCAGTCGCTTTACACCATGTGCGGCCAATGCGCCGCCTCCTTGATCCATCACCAGCGCATTGCGCCACAAAGACCTTAGGATTCACTTAAATGTTGAGTCGCGTTTTTATGAATATTGATGCAGGGCACAAAAAAACGGGCTCCGAACGGAACCCGTTTCCTGTGCGATGATTGCCGGCGGATCTGGAGTGCCGGAACCGTCGAGCTTATTGGCAGACGCAGCCGAATTGGTCGCAGCTGCAGGTCGGCATATTGTGCGCGGTGGCCACCGTTGCAACGCAAGCACCAGCCAGCGTCAGAGCGGCGAACACGCCGAGAACAACTTTCTTCATGACTAACTCCTAATAATAAACACCAAAACCACCAATGATTCCGAGCAGTTGCCGGAAATCATCATTGCTGGACTCTCAGGAGCCGCCACTGAACCGCTTCAGAATCGTCGCCCTGTCCCCTGAACAACCCGAAGCGTCAGCCCGTGCTGTTAAGGCTTAATTAACCATATTTATTGGTTCTTAACAATGGTTAAAAACGCCTCAGGCGTGTATTCGCAGATAAAATTTTTGCGAGCATGGCCCTTTGGCCACGCGGGATAGGCGTAGTTAAAAGCAACGGCCATACAGGCCAAGGCTTACCGGCGCTATTCCCCTGTCAGGCGAAGCGATTTGAGAACGACGTCGCGCAGGTCCGGATTGACCATTCGCGCCAAAGCGGTTTCAAGGGATGCGAAAACCGCCTCATCGGCGTCGTCGGCCGCCCTGACCGCCCCGCCGGTCCAGCGCGCGGCGTAGTCGATCAGCACATAATGAAATCCGGGCTCGATGATCTCATAGACTTCGATCAGGCCCAAAATCTCGGCGGTTACGCCGGTTTCCTCATGCAGTTCGCGAAGGGCGGCGGCGTGGAGGCTCTCGCCGGGCTCGATTCGACCGCCGGGGATCGACCAATGGCCCTGGCGTGGCGGACGGCCGCGGCGGATCAGCAGGACCTCGTCGCCGCGCCAGCAAACGACGCCGACGCAAGGCACCGGCGTTGAGCCGGGCTGTCCTGAAGGCTTAGGATTTGTCACTTGCAATGGCCCCCTCTCTCGCTTATCGCCCCAGATCAAGATTGCCAAGATTGCAAAGGGTTTCGCCAATGTCCATCGCCTCAGCACTTGCCGCCAACGATACGCCCGCCGTGGCGCCCGAGATCATCGAGCAGATCAAGGCCGTGGTCGGTGACGCCGGCTGGAGCCAGGACGCGGACCGGCTCGATCCCAAGCTGACCGAATGGCGCGGCAAGTGGAAGGGCCACACGCCCCTCCTCGTCCTGCCCAAAACCACCGAAGAAGTCTCCAAGGTCGTCAAGATCTGCTTCGACAACAACGTCGCCATCACGCCCCAGGGCGGCAATACCGGCCTGGTCGGCGGCCAGATCCCGTTCGGCGAAATCCTGATTTCGCTGGAGCGCATGCGCCAGGTGCGCGACGTCGCCCCGGTCGACGACACCATGGTTCTGGAAACGGGCCTGAGCCTGCTCGAAGCCCAGCAGATCGCCGAAAAGGCCGGCCGCTACTTCCCGCTGTCCCTGGCCGCGGAAGGCACGGCGACGGTTGGTGGCGTCATCTCGACCAATGCCGGCGGCACCGCGGTGCTGCGCTACGGCGTCACCCGCGATCTCGTCTCGGGCCTGGAAGTCGTTCTGCCGAATGGCGAAATCATCCATGGCCTGAAGCGTCTTCGCAAGGACAATACCGGCTACGACCTCAAGCACATGTTCATCGGCGCCGAAGGCACTTTGGGCATCATTACCGCCGCGTCGCTGAAGCTGTTTCCGATCATGAATTCGCGCTCGACTGCGATCGTCGGCTTCGAAACGCCGCAAAAGGCGATCGATCTGCTGGTCCGTGCCAAGCAGGAAACCGGCGGGCAAGTCGAGGCGTTCGAGCTGATGGGCCGTTACGGATTGTCTCTGGTTCTCAAGCACATCCCCGACACACGTGAACCTTTGGGTGAAGTCTATCCGTGGTACGCCCTGATCGAGGTCGCCTCGGGCGATCCGGACGGCGCGGCGTCATCGATGGAGCGCCTGCTCGAGGCCGCCTTCGAGGAAGAGCTGATCCTCGACGCCGCCATCGCCCAGAACGAAACCCAGCAAGCCGAGTTCTGGCGCCTGCGCGAGGATCATTCAGCGGCCGAAAAGGCCGAGGGCGCGGCGTGGAAGCACGACATCTCGGTGCCGTTGTCGCGCATGGCCGAATACATCATCGAGGGCGACAAGAAGGTCCAGGATTTCCTGCCGGGCGCCCGCCTGGTCGCCTTCGGTCACGTCGGCGACGGCAATGTCCACTTCAACGTCATCGTCCCCGAAGGCATGGACGTCGGCCAGTTCAACGCCATGCGCGACGCCGGCGCCAAGGTCGTCCACGACCTGGCCAACGCCTATGAGGGCTCGATCTCGGCCGAGCATGGCCTGGGGCGGATGAAGACCCAAGAGGCCTTGCAGTACAAGGATCCGGTGGCGGTCGAAGCGATGCGGGCCTTGCGCGCGGCGCTCGATCCCAAGCGCATCATGAACCCGCACGTGCTGTTCTAGACCTGGCGCGGCCTAGTCTTTGACCGTTTCCTGAGGCATCTCGTCGAGCGACGCCTCTTCGCCGTCGGGCACGGCGTTGATCTTCAGCACCGTCTGCAGCGTGCGCAGCATGTCGCCCATGTTGAACGGCTTGGCCAAGGTCGCCACCGCCCCGGCTTCGACCGCCGCGGCCAGGATGTGCTGCGGCCCGATCTTGTCGTTGATGCCTTGCGACATGGCGACGACGCGGACGTGGGGAAAGTCGCGTTTGATCTGCGCCGTGCCCTCGATGCCGCCGATGCCCGGGATCAGGATCGAGGTCAGAACGATGTCGATGGCACCCAGATTGTGGTCGAAGAAGGCGTCTTCCATATTGGCCGCCGACGACACCACATAGCCGACCTGCTTGAGCACGGCGCACAGCGCGCGGCGCAGCTCGGTATTGTCCTCGACGACCAGGACGTGGCGATCGGTCGACCGCGCCCGGTGATAGGCGTCGGTTTCCTTCAGCAGGACTTTTAGGCGTTCCGGCGTAAACGGCCGCGCCATGGTGAAATCGGCGCCGGCGCTTTTCGCGATATCCAGCGTCGATTTGATCGCCTGACCGCCGGCCCCGCCGTCGGTCATGATGGCCAGGGGCGTCGCCTCGGCATATTCCCGGATCTTGTCGACGCTCTGCATCGTCGAGGCGCCATTGACATAGGCCTCGAACAGCAACAGCCGAAACTGGCTGCCCTTCATGATGCGGATCGCCATCGCCTGATCGAAACTCAGGACGGAGGTCCACTTTTCCCGCTGCAGCATCGTGGCCATGACCTGGGCGTGATGCTTGTTCGGGTTGAGGACCAGAACACTGCCGAAACTCATGCCGTCTCCCCTGGCATACTCGGTTTACGCGACACTCTTTTTTACCTCACACACAGGCGGACTCTCGACGCTCATCACCGAGGCGACGAGGTGGATCAGATCTTCCATGACAAATGGCTTGGCCAGTTGCGCCAGGGCACCGACATGGCGCGACGCCGCCAGCACCGAGTGCTTGTCGAGCTTGCTGTCCATGCCCGCCGACATGGCGATGACCTTGATGTGCGGCCACTGAGCGCGGATACGGGTAATGCCTTCGATCCCGCCCATGCCCGGCATGAAAATGTCGGCGACGACGACGTCGACCAGTCCCATCTGACAGCGATTGAAGGCGTCTTCCATGTGCTCGGCGGCTTCGATCTGATAGCCCATATCGCCCAGCACCTTGGTGATCAGCCGGCGCAGATTGACATTGTCCTCGATGATCAGGACCGACTTTTGCGCCTTGCGCATGCGGTGATAGCTGGCCGTATCGGTCAGCAGGGTCTTCAGCGCCGCCGGCGAAAACGGCTTGGTCAGGGTGAAATCGACCCCCATGGCCTTGGCCTGGTCGACCGTGTGCGTCGCGGCCTTGCTGCCATTGACACTGTCGGCCAGGATGGCCAGCGGCGTGTTTTTGGCGCTGGCGCGGATGTCGCCGACGATCTGCAGCATGCTGTTTTGGCCGACATAGGCGTCGAACATCAACAAATGAAAGCGCGTACTCTTCAGCACCGACATCGCCATAGCGGTGTCGAAGGCCAGAACGGAGGTCCACCGCTCCGCCTCCAGCATCTTGGAGATGTGCCGGGCGTGGACGTGATTGTCGTCGAGTACAAGGACGCTGCCTTGGCTCATTGGATAGCTCCCCGGGGGCACGAAGCTAATACGCGGCCCGCTTATCTGGGCTCATTGTGAATAGTTACGGACTCACCATTTAATAAGGCATGAATCCGGCCGTTTCAATCAAGGATAACGGCTGTAATCGCTTACAAATATCAACGTTCGGTGGAATCGAAAAAATGTCTTGCGCATTATGTGTTGAGTAGTGCGCGAACAGTTCTCAAATCGAGTCCGCAATACTTACTGTTGCAGATGTATAGTGGTCAGGCCGCTTCCGCCTGCTCGGCCAATACCGCCGCCACCAGGTCGGTCAGATCCTCGCTGGTGAACGGTTTCGGCAATTGAGCGTGAGCGCCGATATGCTTGGCCGCCGACAGCACGGCGGTATTGGCGACGCGGGCATCGGCGCCGGCCGACATGGCGATGATGCGTACATTGGGCCAGGTCGACTTAATGATGCTGATGCCTTCGATGCCGCCCATGCCGGGCATGAAGATGTCGGTGATGACGACGTCGACGTGGGCGATGTCGATACGCTCGAACGCCTCTTCCATCGAGCGCGCCTCGCTGATGCGATAGCCCCGTTCGGCTAGGGCCATGGTCGTCAGCTTGCGCACGGTGCGGCAGTCGTCGACCACCAGGATGTGCTTCAGGCCCGACGGCGCGTGGCGCATCTGATAGGCTTCGTCGAGGATGACGCGCAGGTCCTCGGGGGCGAATGGCTTGGGCAGGACGAAGTCGGCCTCGGCCTTGCGCGCCGCGTTCAGCGTCTGGTTCAGCGCCACGCCGCCACTGCCGCCGGCGGTCATGATCGCCACCGGAATGTCGGGCGCCATTTCGCGGATGGCCGGCAACTGGGTCAGGGTATTGCCGCCTTCGACGAAGACGTCGAGCAGCATCAGGTTGACGCGCATCGACTTCAGCTGCGCGAACACCATCTTGTGGTCGAAACTGAGGACGGCCGACCAGTCGAGCGTGGTCAGCATGCGGGAAATCAGTTGTGCCTGAACGCGGCTGTCTTCGAGTACCAGAACCGTGCCTTTAGACATGAGGGGCGTCTCCTGCAGGCGTTTGTCGTTCAAGGAATTGTCACATTAACATAACCGGGTTAGGCCAAGGTAAACGGCAAATGCCCTGTAAACCGAGTAAATCATTCAATTGTCTAACAAATTGGCCCCGCGGTTGCGGCCTACCTTTTGGCCGACTAAGCTGGGCCCGCCGATTCCCCAGAGACCTGTTCCCATGCTGACCCTGCTGTCCCCCGCCAAGTCGCTCGATCTGACGCCGCATGACATCGGTGTGGCGGCGACCGAGCCGCGCTTCCTCGACGGCACCGAGAAGCTGCTGAAAAGCGTCAGGAAGTTGAAGCCCAAGGCGATTGCCCAGTTGATGGAGATTTCGCCGGCGCTCAGCCAGCTGAACTATGAGCGCTATCAGGGGTTCGAGGCGCAGACGGCCCAGCCCGGCGTCTTCATGTTCGACGGCGACGTCTATGACGGCCTGCAGGCGCGCCAGTTGGACGCCCCTGCCCTTGCCTGGGCCCAGGACCACGTGCGCATCCTGTCGGGACTGTACGGCGTGCTGCGGCCGATGGACGAAATCCGCCCCTACCGGCTGGAAATGGGCTCGCAGCTGAAAACCGGCCGCGCCGGCTCGCTGTATCAATTCTGGGGCGACACCCTGGCCAAGAGTTT
>FTDJ01000561.1_pt1 | contig 12419 bp, 7 predicted proteins | sample 1639861 | NCBI WGS metagenome assembly FTDJ01 (sample SAMEA3914869, study PRJEB12502) | metagenome | biome: forest; material: soil | place: USA | collected 2012-03-12 | depth 0.1 m | reverse complement strand
CCCTCGGCCAGCCATTTGCCGAGCGGATGCTGATAATCGACGTAGCCGGCGCTGAGCGTCTGGTCGATCAGGTACTGACTGTTGCCCGTGCTGCGCGGCGTTTCCGCCCCGGTCGCCAGGTTGATGTCGCTGTCCAGGCTATAGGTCGTCGTCCGCGCCACCTCGGTATCGAAGCCGGTCTTGAACTGGATGTCGGTGCCGAGCGGCAGGACGTAGTCGCCGGACAGGGCGTCGGTCAGCTGGCGTTGGGTCAGCAATTCGCGATAGGCGGTTTCGGGGATGGCAGGGATGGCGTAGGTCTCGAAATAGTGCGCGTTCTGCAGGAAGTCGTCTTCCTCGTGGCGGCCCTGTACGGTCAAGGTCTCGCCATCGTGGCCGCCCTTGTGCTTCCACGTCCCGGTCAGCGAGCGCGAATTGTAATGCGCCGGATCGTCCGACAGGGTGTCGGTGTCGGACAACACCGCGGCGCTGATCGGATCGAGGAAGACGATGTGGTCGTCGGTCAGCCGGTTGCGCGGACGGATGGCGACATTGCCGGCCAGGCTCAGCGTATCGTTGTCGCCGGCGGCGTAGCTGGCGCCGAGATCGAGATTGGTCGGGTCGTTGTGATTATGGACGTTTAGGGTCTCGACCATGTGGGTGGCGACCGAGCCGTCGGGATTACGGCTGATGCGGTCGACGTGGCCGCTATTGGCGCGGCGGTCCTGACGCAGGCTGAACGCGCCGGTAAAGGTCCACGGCCCGACGCCGACCGAGCCCGACAAGGTGCCGTTATAGCGCGCCGAGTCGCCGATATTGACGATCAGGTCACCGGTCGGCGCCTGATTATTGGTGTGCTTGGTGACGATGTTGATCACGGTCGGGGCATTGCTGCGGAATTCCGGGCCGGGATTGGTGATCACCTCGATGCGCGCCACGGTGTTGGCCGGCATGGCCTGCAGTGCCTGGGCGAGGTTTGCGCCTTTCAGCGCCGGCGACGGCTTGCCGTCGACCACGACCTGGACCGCGCCGCCGCGCACGCTGACATTGCCGCTGGCGTCGACATTGACCGAGGGCAGGGTGCCCAATACATCCGAGACGCTGCCGGTCGTCGCCTGGGCGTTGTCCTTGAGGTCATAGACGGTGCGGTCGATCTTGTGGACGACGCTTGGCGCCTTGGCGGTGACGACGACGGTGGTCGTGGGGGCTGAGGCCGCCGCTGGATGCGCGGCATCCGACGCTGCGGGCGCAGTCGATTGCGCAAAGGCCGGGCCCGCCGCCAGGGCCACCAATCCCATACCTGTGCCGATGATCCGCTTCATATCTGTCCCCGCGCATGCCCAAACTCTTGTGCGATGCGAAAAAGACGGCGGATTCCGGCCGAAATGTGACGATGCGGCCCAGGCGCGGATTAAGTTTATGTCATGAAATTTTGGTTATATTTCAAGGAACGTAGACGCAGTAGGCGACGCCGGCACGAGCGTACTCGTCGCCCTGCCAGGGCCTAAAGCCGGACGCGCTGCCATGGTGCAAAAAGCACAACCTTTGATAATTTCGTTTAGTTTTCCCCTTCCTGATTGAAGATGCCGTGCCGAGATTTATAGATAACGCCGGTTTGGGAGGTCGTGGTTCAGGCAATAAGGGGCAAATCACATGGTGGCACGTTTGAAAAACATCGCCGTTACGGGCGCGTTCTCGAGCATTCTTCTGCTCAACGGCTGTATTATCGCACCGGACAGCGTCAAGAGCCGCGGCGTGGAAATAAACACCAACCTGGCCGAATACAGTAACGAGGCCATGCTCTACAATGTCGTGCGCGCCGGTTACGGCGAACCTCTGTTGCTTCTGCCGATTACGCAGGTGCAGGGACACAACACCCTGTCGGCCTCGCTGACCCCGCCGACCATCAATCTCGGCAGTCACCAGACCCAGATACAAAAACTGGACCCTATCAGCGCCACCTCCAGCCGTTCGTTCGGCAACGACTTCACCATGAACGTCACCGACGACCAGGCGACCAACTCGGCTTTGTTTTCGCCGATAACGCCGTCCTCGGTCGCTCTGTTGATCGATCAAGGTTATTCGCGCGAATTCGTTTTCAAATTGCTGGTCGACCGCGTGCGCATCGGTGTTCCGCGCAAGGACGGCGCGGGCAATGCCGTCAAGGACGCTGCGGGCAAGGCGACCTACGACTGGACAACCCTTCGCAACGATCCGGCCTATTATAACACGCCGGACCCGGGCCTCAAATTCAGCTTCAACCTGGCCATCGAGGAACTGGTCGCCGACGGTCTGACGGTTCAGTACTACCAGCCTGCGGGGATCTACAGCGCCAGCGCCACGTCCAATTTCAGGATTTGTTTTTCCGGTGAAGACACCAGCGGTATGGGGAATGCGCTGACGGAGAAATTTACCAAGCTATTGGCATCGGCTCCTGACGGCGCGAACTTGGCCACCGCTCAGGCCGTGTCGCAGACCGCTCAACAGAATACCGACGGGAAAAACACCTTCCCGCATCTGTTTGGCGATCCTGCGGATACGTGCGACGCGCAGGAATGGTTTAATGCCAAGGCGAACACCGGGGCATCGCAAAGCTCGGCAGAACCTCAGGCCGTCGCCACCGTAGTGGTGAGCGACGCCGGCTTGCCTGGCCGCCGGAGCAAGAAGAGTTCCAAGGCGAAGGTCGTCAGCGCCGAAGCCCCGGCGCCTGAAGGCCCGGCGCCGGCATCTGATACTAAGGCGCCGCAACCTTCCGGCTATGTGGTGACCTTGCCGAACCACGATGTGGCGGAAATTCATTTTCGCTCGATTTACGGCACCTATCGCTTCCTCGGGAGCTTCGTCGAAGGGGGAACCCGTGGTGGAGCTGAGGCCGAACCTTTGCTGATCGACGCGACGCCCCGGAATCCGAATGTCGCCGATGAGGGCCGCGACAAGCTGTTCCTGCTGGAACACCGGCCAAAGGTCACCAGAATCCCCACGAACAGCTTCACCTACGTCGTCTATTACGGCGATCTCTACTACGTGCCCCAGAATTCAAACAACACCAAGGCGGCATTTGCGGTTCTGCATCAGCTTGTCCAACTCTACCTGCCGGCTTCGAATGCGCAGGGTAGCGTCAGCACGGTCCGGCCCGCGGGATAGCCCGGGAATGCGGCTTCAGCGTGGGCCCGCTCGGGGGGCGGTCGTCGCTCTCCTCACGGCGCCGGGACGTAGGCCGGGATGGCCGCCGCCTTGTCCGAGAGATAGGCCGCCAGCGGATCGTTCGGCAGGCTCTTTAAGCCGGCGATGACGCTTTGCGCGTTGACCTGAGCGCCGGCATCGGTGGTGTGCGTGCCCTTGTCGGCGAAGAAGGTCTCCACCGTCGCCACCCCCAGCTTCTTGTAGGCCTGCGTCACGATCAGGGTCAGGTCGAAGAACAGGGCGTTGTGCGCGGTGGCCACCTGCTGGTCCCAGTCGGCGACATTGGCGAAGTCGCGCTCGTCCGCCCAGCGCTGCTTGTGCGGGATCGGCGACACCAGGATGACGGTGGCGCCCTTGGCCTGCGCGGTCGTGACGAAATTGGCCATGTACCATCCGAAGGTGTGGACGTGCTCGACCGTGCCGTCGGCCATCGTATCATCCACCGTCTCGTCGCCGATGCCCTTGCCGTCGGCGCGGTGCTTGGTCGCCGGATCGCCGATGGTGCCGCCGTCATTGTGGCCGAACTGGATGATGACGACGTCGTGGGGCTTGAGCGCATCGAGCACCTTCTGCCAGCGGCCTTCGGTGGTGTAGGTCCGCGCGCTGCGGCCGGCGATGGCGACGTCGACGACGTTGAGCTTGCTGGCGTCGAAATAGGGCTGGATGCGCTCGGCCCAGCCGACCTTGCCGTCGGTCGAAGGGCCGGGGCGCAGAGTCGAGTCGCCGACCAGAAAGAGCGTGGGCAGTTTAGGATTGGCCGCCGTTTCGGTCTTGAACTTCGAGGCATCGACCACCGGCCGCGCATCGTCCTGGGCGTGCGCGGCGCCAGCCAAGGAGAGGAGGGCGAAAGCGGTTATCGAAAGCCGGGAAACGAAGGTCATGGGCCGATCCTGAAAAGGCGTTGGGACAAGGTCTGTCGGTTCAACGCGGCAGGCGGCGATTTTCGTCGCTGGGCTTGGCGATCCGCGCGTCTGCGCCGGCAAATTCGTCACATCCTGATTTCCACGATTCCGGTGTACCGGAAATTTGACTCCCGTTCGTCAGTGTTTTAAGCTAAACCCTGAGATGTTGCCTGGAGATTTTCTACAAAGATACGAGCACGGCAAAGGGGGCTTTTCGTGTTTATTGATCGACTGCCGAAAAATGCGCGCAAGGCGCTCGCCATCATTGGCGTCAGTTCCATTCCGATCCTGGCGTGCGCCTGCGCCGCGGTGAATATCGACGGCTATACGGACGATCCCAACAAGGTCAAGCTGAGCGAAGCGAGCGCCACCCAATCCGAGTCGGCACTGTCCGACTGGGCGAACCTCAAAGGGCCGCGCCTCAATCCTGGCGCCAGCCGCAAGATCGCCAATTTCGACCAGGTCATGGACTATCTGCTTAGCAGCCGTTTGACGATGATCGAACGGGCGCAGCATCGCGAGACCCTGGACACCTCGACCAAGGTGGTCGAGGACGTCGGGTTGACCGGCGCCATCGTCAAGTCGACGTCCAAACATGCGGCGGATCCGGTCATCAGCTTTTTGACGCTCGGGGCATTGGGCTGGAAAATAAACGAGGATGTCGAGCCGCTTACCATGGCGCAAATTTACCGGGCAGGTGTCAGCAATCTGGATTGCATCCGCTCGGCCGCCGTCATTTCCCACGACAATATCGCGCGCATGGAGGACGGACTCCCTATGCCAGCCGGTACAAAAGGTGACTGGCGGTTCGAGAAAACACAAGCCTATACCGACATCCGAACGGCCATCACGGCGATAGACGACGACAGAAGCAACTTCAAAGGCCTGGTTAGTAACGGTGACAATGACCAGGCTATCGTAAATGCCGAGCAGGTCGTTGCCCAGGCCAATGCGACGACGAACAGTCTTGCCATGCTGTTGTCCGAGCACGGTTTTTCGGAGAAGGTGCTAAGTGCGGTCAACGCCACCGTGTCTTCGGTTAATCAAGCCGCCAATCAAAAGACGCCTACGCCAGATCAGATTTTCGGCTCTACCGCTCAATTCGTCAATTTTCTGAATCTAGGCAATACGATCGACACTCAGGTTCATTCGACGCGTGGCGCCATCCTGACCGCAGAGACGACCGCGAAACGTATTTCGACCAAGCCTGTACCCGCAGGACCCGCGGTAAAGACCACCAAGCACATGTCCGCGGAGGCCAAGGCTCAGGCGAATGCCGCCAAAATTCAGGCTGACAAGGATAAGGCCGATGCTGCCGCAGCTCAGGCTTTTGCAAATAAATTGGCAGCGGACCTTGCCCTTCTCAAGGCGGCGGTTGCCAAACTACCCCAAGTGTCCGGCGACCAATTTATGTCGCCGGTCGTCGGCTGCCATTTCATTTCTCCCGTCAGCCCACCGCTCACTGTGTCGGCGACCAGCCTGAGTTATACGGCCGGCGACAAACCGGTCACCCTGACGGTTACCGGGCAGCCGGACTTCTGGGTCAACTGGATCGACCCCATGCCGGCCGGCCTGACAACCAAATCCCTCGACAGCGGCATCCAGTTCATGGCTGCGTCCAGCACGGCGGCGGGCATCAGCCATTTCAAGATCGGCGACGCCATGGGCGCGCTGTCCGATGTTATCACGCTGAGCATCGCGGCGTCGTCCTCCAGCTCGTCGAGTTCCTCGAGTTCCTCGAGTTCTCCGGCCACCGGCGGCGGCACCAGCCCCGCCGCGGGGGCCGCGGCGACGGCCCAGACTTCCGCCGCCGCCAACACCGGACCGGCGCAATCGCCCGGCTCGAGCACGGCATCGTAAGAGGCTCGTCATGAAAGCGAACGTCAGGCCCTCAAAACCAAGGACTTCCGGGCTTTCATGGTATCTGGCGGCCGCCGTCCTGTGGGCCGGAGGCCTGGTCGCCTATCCCTGGATATTCACGGGTTTTCTCGTCAAGACAGCCTATGTCTGGGCCGATATCGGTCACGTCGCCTATGTGACCTGCCTGCTCGCCACCGCCTGCTTTTTCGCCGGGCTCGGCGGCAGCATCACCGGCCTGCCTCAGGGAATACTGCTCGGGTCGCGCAATACCTACAGCCTGTCCCGGCTTCAGGTGACGCTGTGGACCTGGGTCATTCTGTCGGCCTTGCTGGCGGTGGTCGCGGCCCGTTCGTGGGGTTTCGGGGGCGCCGGCATCTCGACCGCGCTGATGGTCGACATTCCGCCCGCCGTCCTGTCGGTCATGGGAATATCGCTGTCCTCCGGCGTGATCGCGCCGTCGATCCTGGCCGTGCGATCCCAGTCCGGCGACGACCCCGGCGCGACGACCGTCTCGCGCAATGCGCCCGGGCGCGCCACGGTGCAAGGCAGCATCGTTTTCAGGCCGTCGCGCCAGCACGCGCAGGTCAAGGATCTGTTCCGCGGCGACGACGAAGCCTCGGCCGGCCAGATCGACATCGGCAAGGTCCAGAACCTGATGATCACCGTGCTTCTGGTCGCCTATTACGCCGTCGTCGCCTTCAACCTGTTCAGCAACGCGCACGATTTCACGGCCTGCGCGGCGTCGAAGATCTGCACGACCTTGCCGGACTTCGGTTCGCAGGCGGTCATCCTGTTGCTGATCAGCCATGGCGGCTATCTGGCCTACAAGGCGGTGCCCAAGCCCGATCCGAACACCCTGTTGACCGCGTCGCCGGGACCGGCGCCGTTATCGGCCCGGCAAGGCGCCGCGCCTGTCGCCGGCGGCCCCCCGCCGTCGCCCGGCATTCGCTGAACGGAAGGCTTTTACGTGGAGCATGCGTTGTGGCACAGGTAAATTGCGGGGTCTGGATCGCGCTTGAGCGCCCCGGTGACGAGGTCTGCACCGCCGGCTGCCTGGTTCGCTACAAGGACCAGCCGAACAAGATCATGCTGCTGAGCGTCTGTCACGGCCTGGTCAAATCGAACGGCAAGAAGGGTGACGTCGTCGTCCTCGGCGACGGCAGCGGAAAACGGATCGGCCTCCTCGAAAACTGGACGACCTTTCACAGCCAGATCCAGGCCGATGCGGCGCTGGTGTGGGTCGATCCGGCCATTATCGGACTGGCGCTCGGTTCGCTCGGAGCGCCCGCCGGCGTCGTCGGCAACCCGTTGCTCGACAGCGATTTCTCCATCTGCACCCAGGGGAATGTCATCCGTCACGGCACGGTCGACAGCTATCAGGACGTCCAAAGCTCGCCGCAGGGGCCGGGGGGCTGGACCGACATCGACGTCCTGTACCAGCAGCAGGTCATATGCACCGATCAGTGCACCGTCCCGGGCGATAGCGGCGCCGTGGCGATCGACGGGAACAATAATGTCATCGGCATGGTCGTCGCGGTCACTGACGACGGCAATCCGCGCACGGTGATCACGCCAATCTCGTCCATCCTGCAACACCCGGATTTCGGCCGCAATCTGGAGGTCGTCCTGAAACTGCCGTCCAGTCCCCTCAAACCCAAGCTCTAGCCCGGTCGATCGCGCCTAGGCCTCGGGCTTGGGGCTGAAAATCTGCGTCAGGGTGGCGTGCAGGCGCGGCAGCAGGTGGCCGATGCTGTCGGCGCCGGCATAGAGGCCGTTGACCAGCAGGCCGTCGGCGATGATGCGCATGACGTCGGCGCGCCCGGCGAGGTCAGCGCCCGGTGTATCGGCGGGCAGGTAGCGTAGCAGCAATTGCCGCACCAGGTCGCGTTCGACCTCGGCGGCGCGGCGCACCACGGCCTCGACCTTGGGGTTGCGCGCCGCCTCGGCATAGATTTCCAGGCGCAGCGCGCTGCGGGTGCGATTGTGCTGGCGCTCGACAAAGCCGCGCAGGCCTTCCGGATCGTCGTGGCCGGCCTTGGCGACGCCGGGGCCGGCGGTATTGGCGACCTTGGTGCGCAGGTCGTCGAGATCGCGGGTGACGATGGCCTCGATGATCGCTTCTTTGCTGGGGAAATAGCGGTAGATAACGCCGACGCTCAAGCCGGCTTCACGCGCGATGGCGTCCATGGGCGTGCCGTGAAAGCCCGAGCGCAACACGCAGCGGATGGCGGCATCGACGATTTCCGCTTCGCGGCTTTCGCGATGGACGCGCGGCTTCCTCACCCGTTCCACGAATGTGCCCAGTCCGGCATTAAGTCCGGCATTAAGTTTTGTCCACTTTCACACTAAGTCGCTTGACAGTTTGGGTGCAGCGCAATACTGCCAGTTTTTTGAGAACGCTCGTTCATTCTCTCGATTTCGTACGCGTGTCAATCCCTCCGCCACCATATCAGGGTCCGGCTCCAATGGCATCCTTCTCCAAGTTTCTCCCGCTGACGGCCGTTGTCGCCGCGGCGCTCGCGCTTTCCGCATGCGGCGGCAAGCCGCAGGCCATGGGGCCGATGGGGCCGTCACCGGTCGAGGTCGAGGTTATGCACACCGAGCCGGTCAATCTGACGAGCGAACTGTCCGGCCGCACCGCCTCGGTCGAGGTCTCCGACGTGCGGCCGCAGGTCGGCGGGCTGATCAAGGCGCGCCTGTTCACCGAGGGCAGCCTGGTCAAGCAAGGCCAGCCGCTCTACCAGATCGATCCTGCCCCCTATCAGGTCGCCTTGCAGCAGGCCCAGGCGACCCTGGCCAACGCCCAGGCGGCGCTGACCACGGCCAAGCTCAAGGCCGACCGCTACAAGGAGCTGGTGGCCATCAACGCCGTGTCGAAGCAGACCAATGACGACGCGCAAGCCGCGTTGCAGCAGGCCCAGGCCAGCGTGCAGTCGGGCGAGGCGGCGGTTGCCACCGCCAAGATCAATCTCGGCTATACCTCGGTCACCGCGCCGATCTCCGGCCGCATCGGCAAGTCGAGCTTTACGCCGGGCGCTCTGGTCACTGCCGGCCAGGCGACGGCGCTCGCGACCATTCAAGAAACCGACAAGGTCTATGTCGATATCAACCGTTCGGTCGCTGACGTTTTGTCGATGAAGCAGGCGATCCAGTCGGGTTCGGTCGGCGCGGCGGGCACGGCCGACGTCACCCTGGTGCTCGATAACGGCACGACCTATCCGATCAAGGGGCAGCTGCAATTCTCCGACGTCACCGTCGATGAGGGCACGGGCACGGTCGATCTGCGCGCCATCTTCCCCAATCCGGACGGCACCCTGCTGCCCGGCATGTTCGTGCGTGCGAAACTCGCCACGGCCATGGCCAATAACGGCATCCTGGTGCCCCAGGCCGCCGTGCAGCGCGACCCCAAGGGCAATGCCAGTGTCTTCCTGGCCGGCGATGACGGCAAGGTGGTGTCGCAGCCGATCCAGCTCGGGCAATCGGTCGGTGAAAAGTGGCTGGTGCTGTCGGGCCTGAAGGCCGGCGACAAGGTCATCGTCACCGGGCTGCAAAAGATCGCCCCGGGCGCGCCGGTCAAGGCCACCGTGGTCAACCCCAGTGAAACTCAACCTGGCTCAGCCCAGTAAGGACCGGTCCGATGCTGTCTCGTTTCTTTATCGACCGCCCGATCTTTGCCTGGGTGGTGGCCATCGTCATCATGATGGCCGGGGTGCTGTCGATCGCCAACCTGCCGGTGGCGCAATATCCCGATATCGCCCTGCCGCAGGTGACGATTTCGGCCAGCTATCCGGGCGCCTCGGCCAAGGCCATCGAGGACTCGGTGACGCAGATCATCGAGCAGAACATGAAGGGCCTCGACGGCCTGATGTACATGAACTCGACCAGCGACTCGGCCGGGATCGCCAACATCACCGTGACCTTCAAGGCCGGGACCAATCCCGACATCGCCCAGGTCCAGGTGCAGAACAAGCTGCAGACCGTCTCAGCGCTCCTGCCGCAGATCGTGCAGCAGCAAGGCCTGACGGTGGCCAAGGCGTCGACCAGCTTCCTGCTGGTGGCCGGGGTCTATTCCGATGATCCCAAGATCACCGGTTCGGACATTTCCGACTATATCGCCTCGCACATCGAAGACCCGATCGCCCGCGTCAACGGCGTCGGCGACATCCAGCTGTTCGGCGGCCAGTACGCCATGCGCATCTGGCTCGACCCGCAAAAGCTGGCGGCGGTCAACCTGACCCCGGCCGACGTGGTCGCCGCCATCCAGGCGCAGAACACCCAGGTCTCGGCCGGTCAGGTCGGCGGTCTGCCGGCGGTCAAGGGCACGACGCTCAACGCCACCATCACGGCGCAGTCGCGCCTGACCACGGCCGACCAGTTCAAGGCGATCATCCTGAAGAACACCGGCGACGGTGCGCGCGTGACGCTGGGCGACATTGCCCGTGTCGAGCTGGGCGCCGAAAGCTATACCTCGAACGCCAAATATAACGGCTATCCCGCCTCGGGTGTGGCCGTGAAGCTGGCGACCGGCGCCAACGCGCTGAATACGGCGACCGCGGTGAAGGCCGAGATGGCCGAGCTGTCGAAAAGCTTCCCGGCCGGCATGCACTACGTCATTCCGTACGACACCACGCCGTTTATCACCCTGTCGATCGAAGAGGTCGTCAAGACGCTGATCGAAGCCATCGTGCTGGTCTTCGTCGTCATGTACGTCTTCCTGCAGAACTGGCGCGCCACGCTGATCCCGACCATCGCCGTGCCGGTCGTTCTGCTGGGCACGTTCGGCGTGCTGGCGGCGTTCGGCTATTCGATCAATACCCTGACCCTGTTCGGCCTGGTCCTGGCCATCGGCCTGCTGGTCGACGACGCCATCGTTGTCGTCGAAAACGTCGAGCGCATCATGTCGGAGGAGGGCCTAAGCCCCCGTGCGGCGACGCGCAAATCGATGACCGAGATCACCGGCGCCCTGATCGGCATCGCGCTGGTGCTATCAGCGGTGTTCGTGCCGATGGCCTTCTTCGGCGGTTCGCAAGGCGTCATCTATCGTCAGTTCTCGGTGACGCTGGTCTCGGCCATGGCGCTGTCGGTCGTCGTCGCCCTGGTGTTGACGCCGGCGCTGTGCGCCACGCTGTTGAAGCCGATCCACAAGGGTGAGGTGCACGCGCAAAAGGGCCTGGGCGGCTGGTTCAACAAGAATTTCGACCGCGCCAGCAACGGCTATCAGGGCACGGTGCGCAAGATCCTGGGCCAGGGCGTGCGCTACATGCTGCTTTACGGGCTGATCCTGGCCGGCGCCGGTCTGCTGTTCACCATCCTGCCAAGCTCCTTCCTGCCGGACGAAGACCAGGGCATCATCTTTACCCTGGTGCAGCTGCCGACCGGTTCGACCGAGGAGCGCACGCAGAAGGTGCTGGGCGACGTCCGCAAATACTTCATGTCGGATCCAGGCGTCGAAGCGGTGTTCACGGTCTCGGGCTTCAGCTTCTCGGGTCAGGGCCAGAACATGGGCATGTCGTTCGTCCGCCTGAAGGACTTCGACAAGCGCAGTTCGCCCAACCTCAAGGCGCCGGCGATCGTCGGCCGGGCCTTCGGTCACTTCATGGCCGATCCGGAAGCCGTCATCTATCCGATCATTCCGCCGGCCGTGACCTCGCTTGGCAATTCCTCGGGCTTCGACATGGAGCTGAAGGACATGGGCGGGCTGGGCCACGACAAGCTGCTGGCGGCGCGTAATCAGCTGCTCGGCATGGCGTCGAAAGACCCGGTGCTGATGGGCGTGCGGCCGAACGGCGAAGAGGATACGCCGCAGCTGGAAGTCACCATCGACCAGGCCAAGGCCGGGGCCATGGGGCTGTCGACCTCGGACGTCAATTCGGTGCTGTCTACCGCCTGGGGCGGGGTCTATGTCAACGACTTCATCGACCGCGGCCGCGTCAAGAAGGTCTTCGTCCAGGGCGATGCGCCGTACCGCATGAAGCCAGAGGACCTCGACCGCTGGTTCATCCGCAGCAACGTCAACCAGATGGTGCCGCTGTCGTCGGTCGCAACGTCGAACTGGACCTATGGCCCGCCGCAGTTGCAGCGCTATAACGGCAATTCGTCGTTCGAAATCAACGGTTCGGCGGCGCCTGGCAAGAGTTCGGGCGCGGCCATGGCCGAGATGGAAAAGCTGGTCAAGCAGTTGCCGCCCGGTGTCGGCTATGAGTGGACGGGCCTGTCTTTGCAGGAAGCCCAGTCGGGCGCCCAGGCGCCGGCGCTCTATGCGCTATCGATCTTCGTCGTCTTTTTGCTGCTGGCGGCGCTGTACGAAAGCTGGTCGATCCCGATCTCGATCGTCATGGTCATTCCGTTGGGCGTCCTCGGCGCTCTGCTGGCGATGAAGCTGCGCGGACTGAACAACGACATCTATTTCCAGGTCGGCCTTTTGACCATCATCGGCCTGTCGTCGAAGAACGCCATCCTCATCGTCGAGTTCGCCAAGACCTTGCACGAGGAGGG
>FTDJ01000857.1_pt1 | contig 12725 bp, 10 predicted proteins | sample 1639861 | NCBI WGS metagenome assembly FTDJ01 (sample SAMEA3914869, study PRJEB12502) | metagenome | biome: forest; material: soil | place: USA | collected 2012-03-12 | depth 0.1 m | reverse complement strand
GCCGCCGGCGAAATCCCCGGACCGCCTTGCCTGCCCTGGTGGATCGTCAGAAAACCACCGCCATGACATAACCTTATACCTCCCTGCCGCGAAGCGGTGAGGAGGGGAACCGCACGAACGAGTGTTTGCGTCAGCAAATACGAGAGAGATGTGGTGGTGGGGCGTCTTGCTTCCTTGATGGCCCTAAGGAAAAGCGGATTTCCAAGGAGGCGCCGGTCTCGAACGCGGCATCGAGAACCTCAAAACATATGTGAAATCTTAGCGACAATGTGCTGAAAATATTTTCACTTATCCAAGAGCCAAGGCCCAAGGCGCAAAATACCCGTTGCCATAAGCTTATCCCCGCGAAAACCGGGGATAAGCTGTCTCAGGCGTCCTCGTCCTCGGCGCGGATATGGGCCAGGCCCAGGCTCTTCAGCTTGCGATGCAGGGCCGAACGCTCCATGCCGATGAAGTTGGCGGTGCGCGAGATGTTGCCGCCGAAGCGCACGATCTGGCTCGACAGGTATTCGCGCTCGAACACCTCGCGGGCATCGCGCAGCGGCAGGGCGATGATGCGTTCCGGCCGGATGGCGCCGGCCACCGCCGATTCCACCACTTCCGACGGCAGCATCTGCGCCGTGATCGGTTCGTTGGGCGAACCCGAGGCCAGGATCAGCAGGCGCTCGATATTGTTACGAAGCTGGCGGACATTGCCCGGCCATTCGTGGACCTGCAACGTCGCCATGGCGTCTTCGCTCAACATGCGCTTGGGCAAGCCTTGCGCCGCCGCGACACGGTCGATGAAATAGGTCACCAGTTCGGCGATATCGCCGCGCCGTTCGCTGAGGCCCGGCACGCGCACCGGCACCACGTTGAGGCGGTGGAACAGGTCCTCGCGGAAACGGCTGGCGGCGATTTCGCCCTGCAGGTCCTTGGAGGTCGAGGAAATCACCCGCACGTCGACCTGGACGTCCTGCGCCCCGCCGACGCGGACAAAGCGCTGCTCGACCAGCACCCGCAGGATGCGCGACTGCGATTCCGGCGGCATGTCCGCCACTTCGTCGAGGAACAGGGTGCCGCCATGGGCGCGTTCGAACACGCCGATCTTGCGCGGCTTGCCGCCCTCGCCTTCCTCGCCGAACAGTTCGACGTCGAGCCGTTCCGGCGTCATGCCGGCGGCCGAGATCGGCACGAACTCGCACTTGGCGCGCGGGCTGGCCTCGTGGATCATCCGCGCCACCAGTTCCTTGCCCGAACCCGCCGGGCCCGAGATCATGATGCGCGAATTGGCCGGCGCCACCTTGGAGATGGTCGAGCGCAGCAACTGCGCCGCCGCCGAATTGCCGATCAGGCCGTCGGGCACGACCGCCTGGCTGCGCAGCCGCTTGTTTTCGCGGCGCAGGGAGGTCAGTTCAAGCGCCCGTTGAACAACCATGATCAAGCGCTCGGTTTTAAAGGGCTTTTCGATGAAATCGAAGGCGCCTTTCTTGATTGCTGTCACCGCAGTCTCGATGGTGCCGTGACCGGAAATCATGATGGCCGGGATGTCGGGATCCAGTTCGTGGATCACGCCCAGCAATTCGATGCCGTCGAGCCCGCCGCCCTGCATCCAGATATCGAGCACGCACAGCGACGGCTTGCGCGCCTTGATGGCCCGCAGCGCCGCGTTCGAGTCGGCGGCGGTGCGCACGGCATAGCCTTCGTCTTCCAGGATGCCCGCGATCAGTTCGCGGATGTCGGCCTCGTCGTCAACGACCAGGATATCAACGCCAGACGATACTTTCATCTAAGTCCTCACGCTCTTTGCAGTCTCGCCCCGCTGAGGGCATCGTTGTTGGCAGCCGGGTTGAGCCCGGTCTGTGTCTTGGGCAGGCGCAGGACGGCGCGCGCCCCGCTTAAGGATGTGGCGTCGGTCAGCCAGAACTCGCCGCCGTGGTCTTCCAGGATGCGCTTGACGATGGCCAGGCCGAGGCCCGTGCCCTTCTCGCGCGTCGTCACATAGGGCTCGGTCAGGCGGTCGCGGTCCTTCTCGGGCAGGCCGATGCCGTCGTCCTCGACCTCGATGACGACGAAGCCGTCGTCGAGGCGCGCGGATACGCGCAGGTGGCCGACGAACCCGTCGGCGGGCGTACCCTGCTCGTCGCGGCCATCGCGCATCAGGCGCGACGAGATCGCCTCGCCGCCGTTTTTCAGGACGTTGCCGAGCGCCTGGCTCAGCATGCGGCCGTCGCACACCAGCTTGACCTCGGGCAGCGGCTCGACCAGTTCGATGGCGATATCGGCCCGGGCCACCCGCTGGGCGAAGACGCAGGCGCGGATCAGTTCGGCGGCGTCCTCCTCGGCGAAGTTAGGCGCCGGCATGCGGGCGAACGAGGAAAACTCGTCGACCATGCGGCCGATATCGCCGACCTGTCTTACAATGGTATCGGTCAGGCGGTCGAAGGTTTCGCCGTCCGTCTCGATCTGGCCGCGGTATTTCTTGCGCAGGCGCTCGGCCGACAGCTGGATGGGCGTCAGCGGGTTCTTGATCTCGTGGGCGATGCGCCTGGCCACGTCCTTCCAGGCGGCGTTGCGCTGGGCGGCGATCAGGCGGGTGATGTCGTCGAAGGTCAGGACGGCGCCGCCGGTCTCCAGGCCCGACACCCGTACCCGCACCCGGCGGGTCTCGCCCTTGCGCACCAGGTCGACCTCGATTTCCTCGACCCTGTGAGCGCTGATCTTGTCCATAAGTTCAACGATTTCAGGCGCCAGTTGGCGAATCTTCACGCCGTTGGCCTCGTCGGCGGACACGCCCAGGAAGTTGGCGGCGTGGCGGTTGATGGCCGAAACCTGCTCCTGTTCGTCGATGCCGACGATGCCGGCCGAGATTTCCGACAGCACGGTTTCGATGAAGCGCCGCCGGCTTTCGGCCTCGTCGCTGGCCGATTTCAGCTCGATCTGCTGGCTTTGCAGGTCGGACGTCATGCGGTTGAAGGCGCGCGACAGCACGGCGATGTCTTCCGATTGTTTGCTGGTCATGACGCGCGCGCTCAGGTCCCCGCCGGCTACCCGTCCCGCCGCCTGCACAAGCCGGGCCACCGGCACGGCGATGCTTTCCGCCGCCGAGGTGCCGTACCAGATGGCGCCGATCAGCACCAGCAGCACGACCTCGATATAGACGAAGGCGAACTCGACCTGGACCTGGGTCCGGTTCTTGGCGGTCTGGCCGAATTCGTTGGTGGCGCGCGTCGCGTCCTGGGTCCGTTGCAGCACGCCGTCGGGCAGCAGGCGGACGCCGTAAAGCAGCGCGCCGTTATAGCCCTGCAGCGGATAGACCAGGCGGATCGAATCCGGCTGGGCGATGGTGACGCCCTTGGGGCCGGTATCGAGCACATCCTGGATGAAGTCGGACGACGGCGCCATGTAGGCCGGCGCATTGGCCTCCTCGGCGCGCGCCAGCACCTGGCCGGTCTGGTCGATGACATAGACGGCGCTGAGCTGGCCGACGTCGTCGAGCTTGTTCTTCAGGGCCAGGGAAAAGGCCAGCCGGTCGGGGAAGACGGCGATGGCGTTGTCGCCCTGCAGCGTCGCCTGGATATCGGCCATGCCGATATTGCCCGAGGCCGTCTGGCCGTCGAGATAGGTCTGGGCCACCACGGCGCCGTTTTCCACCGAGGCGCGGGCGCGGTCGGAAAACCAGGTATCGACGCCGCGGTTGATGAACAGCAGCGACAGGGCGATGATGATGGCCGGCGTCACCGCCGCCAGCGAGAACAGGAAGACGAAGCGCAGGTGCAGGCGCGCCCCGGCGTCGGCGCCCCGGCTTCTCGCGATGGCGACGACGCGGCGGACGACGAAGAAAATCAGGCCCAGCAGCAGGACGAGGTTGAGGCAGACCAGGATGAACAGCTGGCGGCTGGCCTGGCCGATCGGGCCGGTGCCGGGCGTGGCGATGATCAGCCAGATGATGAAGGCGGTGGTCAGGATCGAGCCGCCATAGGCCGCGGCCAACAGGATCCTGGCTGCGCCCGCATCCTGTATATTCTTGAGGCTGCGGGCGAGGAAATGCCGCCATCGCCGTCTGGTCAATGTGTCCTTCAAGACCCACACATCATGCATTATAAGTTCGTGGCATTTGCGCACTACTGTGTCCGGATATCAACAGGAATGTTGCGCCAAAGCGTCAAATGTGATCGGGCCGTGATGGCCTTTCAGCCGGCGCGCAGCAGATCGCGCACCGCCGCCTCGATCTCGCCGGCGCTGTCCAGCCGGCAGATGCGGCCCTTGTCCTGGCGGCGAACGGCGGCATCGGGGTGATGCGGTGACGCCTCGATATAGGCGCCGAGGTGCTTCCTGAACATGCGCAGGCCGAGATGATCGCCGTAAAATCCAAGGCTTGCCTGCATATGTTCAAGCAGGATGTCCCTGCGCTCAGCAAGGTCGATTTCGCGCATCTGTCCGTTGTCGTTGAGCGCATGGTCGAGGTCGCGGGCGAACCATGGCCGGCCGTAGATGCCGCGGCCGATCATGACGCCGTCGGCGCCGGAGTGCTGAAGCGCTGTTCGGGCCGAAGCGAGGTCGACGATGTCGCCGTTGACGATGACGGGGATGGCCACCGCCGCCTTGACCGTGGCCACGGCGCGCCAGTCGGCCTCGCCCTTGTAGAACTGCTGGCGGGTGCGGCCATGCACTGTCAGGGCCTTGATGCCCAGTTTTTCCGCCCGCACCGCCAGTTCGGCGGCGTTGTGGCTGCTGTCGTCCCAGCCCAGCCGCATCTTGACCGTCACCGGCCGTGCCGTCGCGGCAAGCGCCGCCGCCATGATGCGTTCGGCCGCATCGAGGTCGCGCATCAGGGCCGAACCGCACAGATGGCCGGTTACTTCCTTGGCGGGGCAGCCGAAATTGAGGTCGATTATATCGGCGCCCGAGGCTTCGGCCAAGGCCGCCCCGCGCGCGATATGGGCCGGATCGCGGCCGACCAGTTGCACGATCTTCAGGCCGCCGTGTTCGCCAAGCTGCGCCTTGCGCACCACGTCGGGACGCGCCTTTACCAGGTCCTCGCACGCCACCATCTCGGTGGCGGCATAGGCGGCGCCGAGCTTTTGCGCCATGTGGCGGAACGGCAGGTCGGACACGCCGGTCATCGGCGCGACCAGCACCCGCGCCGGGATGTGGACGTCGCCGATGGTCAAACCTTTTTGTATCGGGCCGTTGCTCATGCCGGCTCCCATACACGCATCTTGCCGCTTGCGCCACGGCCGGATCGCGCTAAAACCGCCGCATGACCTTTCATGCCATCATCGTCGCCGGAGGATCGGGCAGCCGTTCGGGCGGCAAGAAGCAGTGGATGCCACTGGGGGGCAAGCCCGTGCTCGACTGGTCCGTCGACGCGTTCGAGGCCGCCGGCGCCGGCCATATCGTCATTGTCGTTCCGAAAGAGGACGTGGAACATGCCAGATCGCGCTATGACGGCCGTGCCCTGGTCATAGCGGGCGGCGATAATCGCCATGAGTCGGTGCGCGAAGGCCTGTTCGGCCTGTTCACGCGCGACGTCGCAGCCGAGGACATCGTCATGATCCACGACGCCGCCCGGCCGCTGCTGAAACCCCGTCATATCAAGGCCTTGCTGGAGAAACTTGAGGCTTCGGCAGGTGCCATCCTGGCCCTGCCGCTGACCGATTCCCTCAAGCGCGCCGATGGCGACGCGATTGTCGACGCGCCGGCGCGCGATCATCTGTGGCGCGCCCAGACGCCGCAGGCTTTCCGTTTCCATGCGATCAAGGATGCGAACCTGGCCTGGCCCGACGAACTCATTGCCACCGACGATGCCGAAGTCGCCGCCCGCGCCGGTATCGCCGTCGCCTTGGTCCAAGGCGACCCGATCTTGCAAAAACTTACCTATCCGCAGGATTTCGTCATACTCGAAGCTTTAATATCCATGGATAAGCCCTTGAAGCAGATCAGGATCGGCCAGGGCTTCGATGCCCATCGCTGGGGGCCGGGGCAAAGTGTCTGGCTGTGCGGCGTCGAGATTGTCCACGACCAGACCCTGATCGGGCACAGCGACGCCGATGCCGGCCTGCACGCCCTGACCGACGCCCTTCTCGGCGCGGCAGGCCTGGGCGACATCGGCGACCACTTCCCGCCCAGCGATCCTCAGTGGAAGGGCGCGCCTTCGCACCTCTTCCTGCGTCATGCCGCCAAACTGGTGAGCGACAAAGGCGGCGTGATCGTCAATGTCGATGTCACCCTGATCTGCGAGCGGCCCAGGATCAAGCCGCACCGCGAAGCCATGCGGCAACGGCTGGCCGATATCCTCGGCATCGCGATCGACCGCGTCAGCGTCAAGGCGACGACGACCGAAGGCATGGGCTTTACCGGCCGTGGCGAAGGCTTGGCCGCCCAGGCCGTCTGCTCTATCGAAATCTAGTGCTTTTTCTTGCGCTTATGCGTCGCACCTAAGGTCTTTTCGAAGTAGGCGTAGTGCGCCGCATCCTCCATGGCCGCCTGGTCGAGCGAGGTGCCGAAGTGACCGGTATCGCCTTCGACGCGGAAGATGACCGGCGCCCCGGCATGCAGCATGGCGGCGCCGAACTTGCCGCTGTTCCACGGCACGACGCGGTGATCGTTTACGCCAACTTCCAACATTACCGGCGGATATTTCAGCCCGCTTTTGACGTTGAGGTAGGGGTCCATGCGGTAGAGCGACTCGAAGCCGTCGGCCGTGGTCGGGTCGCCGAACTCGGAGTACTGGTTGGGACCATTGGGCATGACGGCGAACCGGGTCGGGTTGAGGATGCCGGCGTGGATGATGGCCGCGCCGAAATGGCCGGGGAACTGCGTCACCGCGCCGCCGATCAGCGCGCCGGCCGCGCTGGCGCCGCTGATGCCGATGCGGCTGACCGTCGTGTAACCGGATGACACCATATAGTCCGCCGTGGCCGCCAGGTCCTCGACGCCCTTGTGCTTGTTGAGGCCCTTGCCCGCCAGGTGCCAGGCTTCGCCCTTCTCGCCGCCGCCGCGCACGCCGACAAAGACATAGGTGTGGCCCGCCGCCACCCATTCCAGCGGGATCGGGCTGAAATAGGGCGCGTCGGTCAAGGTGCCGTAGGCGCCATAGCCATCGAGCAGCACCAGTTGCTGGCCGGCCACAAGCTTGCCGCGCGGGCGAAGGATCGAGACCGGCACCATGGTGCCGTCATAGCTCCTGATCTCGGTTTCGACGTCCTCGACCAGCGGAGTATAGTCCTTCGGCGAGGTTGTGGTCAGGTTCAGGTCGATGCTGGCCTGGGTGGCCGGATCGTAGGCATAGATCGACAGCGGCCGCGTCCAGCCTTCGTCGGAAAAGACGAGGCCGTCGTCATTATTGTCGGCGGCGGCAAAATAGGAACTGCCGGTGAAGGGCATGGCAATCGCCTGGGGCGGCGCGCCATCGTAGGTGAGGCGCAGCCAGGTATCGTCGCCATTGACCATGCGCCGGACATAAACCGCGTCGCGGGCGGTATACATGGCGGTGATGACCTGGGCCGGATCTTCGGCCAGGACCGGCTTTGCGGTGGCCATGCCGGCGTTGGGATCGCTGAGATCGATGGCCATGAGCTGGCCGTTGGGGTGGTCCTTCGTGGTGACCACGTAAAGCGTCGAGCCATGGATTTCGGCCTGGCTGACGCTGTCATCATAGCCGATCAGGCAATGGACAGCCGGTACGGCCTGGGCCAGATCGGCCAGGCGCGCGACGCAGACCCGGGCTTCCGGATGGGCGCCAGTGGCCAATATCAGCTCCCAGTCGGAATCATAGGAGATATCCGCGACCGGAAATTCCGTCGCGGAGACCGGGAAGCCGGCGTTGCTGTCGCCAAGCGCCCAGGTGGCGTCGCCGGCCACGTCGCTGCCCATCTTGTGGAAGCGCAGGCGCATGTTCTGCAACGGGTCGCCCTGGCCCGGCGGCGCCATCTGGGTGTAGGCGACGCCGCTGCCGTCGGGCAGCCAACTGGCAGGGAATTCGCCCCAGATATTGCCGATCTCGTCGGGCAGCTTGGCGCCGGTATCGGTATTGTAGAACTCGATGGTGGTGATTTCGTTGCCGCCGCGGTCGACATTGACGGCAACGGTCTTGCCATCCGGCGATGGCGCGTAGTTGGTCATGGAAACATGGCCGCCGTCCTGAGACTGGGTATTGGGGTCGAACAGGGTCTTTTCCGTGCCGTCAGCCAAACGTTCCTTGAGAACCGCCTGACCGCCGCCTTCGACATGACCATAGAACAGCCGCCCGCCCGCGCGGGTGGGCCTGCCGTTGCCCGAGGTGGCGCCGCCGACCTCTTTCAGCTTCGTCTGCCAGGCGGCTTCGCTGGAACCGTTGAACCAGGCCGAACCGGCGGCGCCCTGGGCGCTGAGCCACGTAATGAAATCCGGGTTGGTGTCGCCTTCCATCCAGCGGTAGGGATCGGGGATGTCGTGGCCGAAGACATGATCGACCGTGGTGCCGCGTTTGGCTACCGGCGGCCCGGACAGCGTTTTCGCCACGGCCGGTGCCGCCAGAATGAACACCAGTACGCCTACGCTTACCCATGTTGAAAGACGTTTCATGCCTGCCTCCCCGGTGTTTGCATGCCGCAGCAGGCCACGATGCGGGCGCGCCGTCAAGCGCCGCCCGAGGGCGACCTGAAACCCATTGAAATCTTATGGATAATTGCAAATCATTCTCAAGGGTTTGTGCCTTGCAATGGGCCTGCGCCGCCAATATATCCACCCGCGTACAGCGTATCCTCCCCAAATCCAGCAAAGGTTTCCGTCATGGCTTTCGAGTTGCCCCCTCTGCCCTATCCCGCCGATGCGCTTGAGCCGCACATGTCGGCCAATACCTTCAGCTTCCACCACGCCAAGCACCACAAGGCCTATGTCGACAATCTGAACAAGCTGCTGCCCGGCAGCGAATTCGAGGGCAAGTCCCTGGTCGACATCATCAAGGCGTCCGAAGGCAAGAATCCGGGCGTGTTCAACAATGCCGCCCAGGTATGGAACCACACCTTCTTCTGGCATTCGATGAAGCCGAACGGCGGCGGCGCTGCCACCGGCGCCATCGCGGACAGGATCAACGCCGATTTCGGTTCGTTCGATGCCTTCGTCGAGCAGTTCAAGACCGCCGGCGCCACGCAGTTCGGTTCGGGCTGGGCCTGGCTGGTCGAGGGCGCCGACGGGAAACTGAAGGTCGTCAAGACCGGCAATGCCGAAACGCCGTTGACCAAAGGTGACAAGCCCTTGTTGACGCTCGACGTGTGGGAGCACGCCTACTATCTCGATTACCAGAACCTGCGGCCGAAGTTTATCGAGACCTTCCTGACCAGCCTGGTCAACTGGGACTTCGCCAACGAACGCCTGAACGCGCCGCTGTTCGAAGGGACCCACTAGGTTTCGACTGGACTTTGGATAGATAAGGCGGCTTCTTCGAGAAGCCGCCTTTTGTTTTTGCGAGGTTCCATGGACAGCCACAAACTCGCCGCCGAACTGGTGACGCTCCTGAAGGCGCAGAACAAGCGCGTGACGACGGTCGAAAGCTGCACCGGCGGCTTGGTCGCCGCAGCCATCACCAGCATTTCAGGCTCGTCGGAGGTGTTCGACTACGGTTTCGTCACCTACTCCAACGCCGCCAAGACGGCCATGGTCGGTGTGCCGGAATACCTGCTCGATGCCCATGGCGCGGTCTCGATCGAGGTGGCCGGCGCCATGGCCGAAGGCGGGCGCAAGACGGCGGGGGCGACGATGTGCCTGAGCGTGACCGGCATCGCCGGCCCGGGTGGCGGATCGGATGAAAAGCCGGTCGGAATGGTTTGTTTCGGCTTGAGTTTTATCGATCTGGAGCGCGAGGTCATGACCTATGCCCAGGTCCAGCAGTTCGGCGCCATCGGCCGCGACAAGGTGCGCGAAAAAAGCGTCGAATTCGCGCTGAAATGGGCGGTCGATACGCTGAAGGTATAGGCCAATAGAAACTTAACTGCACACAGATCACACAGATAGAGATCAAGTCGTCTCCCCCATTCATGGGGGAGGTGGACTGGCGCGAAGCGACAGGCCGGAAGGGGCATTCCACCGTCCGTAACCCCGCCCACCGCCTTCGGCGGTCCCCCCTCCCCATAAATGGGGAGGGCGAAATACGAATTTATCGGTTAGCGCTAACCTTTGCCGTACAGGTCGTTGGCGCGCTGTTCGAAGATGCGCATCAGGATGCCGATGGCACGGTCGATATTGGCCTTGAACAGGGCGTCGAGGATCGGGTTCTTGATCACCACGTCCATATCGAAGGCGACTTTGGTGCCGGTGTCGGTCGGGGTGAAGGTCCAGCGCCCGTCAAGCGTACGGAACGGCCCCTTGATCAGGTTCATGTCGACGGTCTGGGCCGTGGCGTCGCGCGTCACCCGCGTCGAGAATTTTTCGGTCAGCATCTTGAAACCGACGGCGACATCGGCGTCGAAACCGCTTTGGCCCTCGCTCCCGCTGGTGCGGTTGTAGGCATTGAGCCTGGTGATCCAGGGAATGAATTCGGGATAGCGTTCGACATCGCCGACCATCTCCCACAGCTTCGCCGCTTCATAGGGGAGCGTACGCTCCAGACGGAATTTGCTCATCAAATCAAGCTTTCGCAGCGCGCGCTTGACGTAATCTCTCAAAATCCTCGCCGGCATGGTGGGAGGACCGGGTCAGCGGCGACGACGACACCATAAGGAAACCCTTGGCGCGTGCAATCGATTCGTAGGCCTTGAATTCGTCGGGCGTGACGAAGCGGTCGATGGCGGCGTGCTTGCGCGTCGGCTGGAGATACTGGCCGATGGTGATGAAATCGATGCCGGCCGAGCGCATGTCGTCCATGACCTGCATGACCTCCTCGCGCGTTTCGCCGAGGCCGACCATGATGCCGGACTTGGTGAACTGTGAGGGATCGCGCTCCTTGACGCGTTCGAGCAGGCGCAGGGAATGATAATAGCGCGCGCCGGGGCGGATCTTGAGATAGTTGCGCGGCACGGTTTCGAGATTGTGGTTGAAGACGTCGGGCTTGCTGTCGATGACGATCTCGGCGGCGCCGTCCTTGCGCAGGAAATCGGGCGTCAGGATCTCGATGGTCGTCGACGGCGACTGGGCGCGGATCTGGCGCACGACGTCGGCGAAATGCTGCGCGCCGCCGTCCCTCAGGTCGTCGCGGTCGACGGAGGTGATGACGACGTGGCTGAGCTTCATCAGGGCGACGGTTTCGCCGACGCGCCTGGGTTCGTCGGCGTCGAGCGGTTGCGGCAGCCCGGTCTTGACGTTGCAGAAGGCGCAGGCCCGCGTGCAGGTATCGCCCATGATCATGACGGTGGCGTGGTTCTTCGACCAGCACTCGCCGATATTGGGACAGGCCGCCTCTTCGCACACCGTGTGCAGCTTGGCGTCGCGCACGATCTTCTGCGTCTCCATGTAGCCGGACGAACCCGGCGCCTTGACGCGCAGCCACTCGGGCTTTTTCAGCACGGCGGTATCGGGCTTGTTCTGCTTTTCAGGATGACGCAGGGCGCGTGCTTCGGAGGCTTCGGCGAGGCGATTGATGACGGTGACCATGGAAACTTACTTACAGTTTGACGACCTCCAATGACCGACCTTTCGGTTATTGGCAAGCGCGACCGCGCGCCGCGCCTGTTGGCGCGAGCCCCTCGGCGCTTGAGAGACTTTAAATGTTCCCTTTGGGGCCTGATATCAAGTCAAATCGAGGCACAAGATGTCGCAATGCGTGATAGCGGAAGCGGCAAATCTCGACTATATCTCGGGCATGGGCGGACGGTCTCTTTTTCGAGGTGCGATGATGGCCGCGGCGGCTTTGGTGCTGCTGGGCGCGCCCGGCTGTTCCAAGCTCAAGGAAGCCGCCGGGTTGCAGGGCGGCCAGGCCTTTCTCGACAGCCGGATTCCGCCCGGTCTGTCGCCGCAGTATTTTCCGCCGGAGGGTTTCGTCTGGGGCGCCTATCGCGCCGGCAACCTGCCCGAGGCGCGCTACGGCGTGGCGTCGCCGCCGGTCAATCCGCGCGCCCAAGTGCTGATCCTGGCCGACGCCGACTATCCGGCCGAGACCTATTTCGAACTGGCGCGGCAGTTGCTCAACGCCGGCTATGGCGTCTGGCTGCTGGACGTGCCGGGCCAGGGCGGCGCCGGTCATTACCTGCTGCAAGGCGACGCCGTCTTCACCCGCAGTTTCCACGACAGCCAGACAACGGCGGCCGATTTCATCCGCGACATCGTCCATCCCACCCCGGACAAGCCGTTGTTCGTGCTCGGCACCGGCTACAGCGCCATCAACGCCCTGTCGCTGTCGACCATGCTGAAATCCGACGCCATGGCGGGCTTCATCGCCTTCGATCCTTATGCCGGTGGCGAGATCGACAAGGGCAAGGCCTGGCACAGCGAGGATGTGCCGGCCGGCTACTGGGGCGGCATCGCCCAAAGCTGGCAGATGTCCAATCCGGACCTGCGTTTACGCGTAAAAAGCGAACAATGGCGCGCCCAGGTCAAGAAAGCCTATGCGGAACTGAAAGGTCTGCACCTGCCGGTCATGTCGCTGAAGGGCCGCACGGCCGGTGTGCTGGTGATCGAGCCCAAGGCGGAAACCACCGCCACGGCCAATGCCGCTTCGGCCTTGTGCGCCCACCTGCCCCATTGCCGCATGGAAGCCGATGACGGTCCTCAGGCCCTGGGCGCCAGCGTCGGCGACTTCATCAAGGCCGAATTGCCCGCCACGGATTGAG
>FTDJ01000416.1_pt1 | contig 12839 bp, 9 predicted proteins | sample 1639861 | NCBI WGS metagenome assembly FTDJ01 (sample SAMEA3914869, study PRJEB12502) | metagenome | biome: forest; material: soil | place: USA | collected 2012-03-12 | depth 0.1 m | reverse complement strand
CATAGGGCTGCACCCCGGTGGAAACGGTATCGATAAACAGTATTTTACGCCGAACCGAACGCTGCTCTATGGAACGAAATGTCACACCCACCGTCCGCATCCTCCGCCGAGCCCAATCCGCAGCGGGTGCGTGCCTGGCTGAAAGCCCAGTCGCAAGCGGTGCGGCGGTGGTCGGTCGCGGTGCCGTTTCTGGCTCTGGCCGATACGCTGTGCGCCGCCGGTTTTGCCTTTGGCCTGTCCTTGGTTCTGCAGGCTCTGTGGCCTGGTCAGAAACCGCTCGTCGGTTTAGGTATAGGCCTATTGTTCCTGGTGGCAAGTCCGATTGCACGTGCCGGAATTGGCTTTGTAAATCTGTGGCTTAATCAGAAAATAAGCCGCCGGATCATCCATGATCTGCGACTCGGCCTGATGGAAAAATGGCTCGGCGGCCGTGGCGAGATCGATGGCAAAACAACAGCGCTTTTTGAAATGTCCGAGGCGCTCGAAGGCTACTATGCACGCTTCGTTCCGGCACGCGTCGCATCGAGCCTATCGCCGCTGGTTGCGGTCGCCATTGTGGCGTTGGTGTCACCCGTTTGCGCGCTGATCCTGCTGTTCACCCTGCTTCCGTTTGTCGCACTCATGGCGGTGGCCGGCCTGGCCACAGCGGCGGAATCGCGGCGGCAAATCGACGCACTGACGCGGCTTTCCGTGCTGTTTGCCGATCGAATCCGTGCCTTGCCACTGATCCTGGCCTATGACGCCGCGCCGGCGCAGACCGCGGTCGTTGGTCGCGCGGCCTCGGCGGTCAGCGAGCGTACGCTGAAGGTCCTGCGCATGGCGTTTTCGGGATCGGCGGTGCTCGAATTCTTCGCGGCGCTGAGCGTGGCTCTGGTTGCCGTCTATTGCGGCTTTGCGCTTTTGCATCTGTTGCCGTTTCCGGTGCCGGCCGTGCTCGACTTCCGCGGGCCCAGCGCGTTTGCCGCCGCCTTTTTCTCGCTCGCCCTGGCGCCCGAGGTCTATGCGCCTTTGCGTCAGCTCAGCGCCGCCTATCATGAGCGCCAGGCCGCCGAGGCGGCCGCACAGCACCTGATGGCCGTTGAAGACGCCGTGAGCAGGCCGGTGCGCAAACCTGTCGCGCTTGCGGCCGCGCCTGAAGTCCGCTTCGACACTGTCGTCTGCCGCTTTGCCGACGATGCCGACTTCGCCATCGGCCCGGTAAGCTTCGCGGCCACGCCCGGCCAGATCACTGTTATTGCTGGAGACAGCGGTTCGGGCAAAAGCACGCTGCTGCGCACCCTGCTGGGCGGATGGCACGACGGCGCGATCGCCATCGACGGCCAGCCGTTGACCCAGACCGACGATTTGGGTCCGTCGCTGGCCTGGGTGTCGCAGCACACGCCGATCCTGGCGGGCACCTTGCGCGATAATCTGCGTTTGGCCGATCCGACAGCGGACGATATCCGCTTGATCGCCGCTGCCGAACGCGCCGGCTTGAGCGATCTCCTGGCCGCGCGCGGTCTCGATGCGCCATTGAATGAGCGCGGGTCCGGCCTGTCGGGCGGCGAGCGGCGGCGCATCGGCCTGGCCCGCGCCCTGGTCAAGGACGCGCCTTTGTTGGTATTGGATGAACCCACCGCCGACCTCGATGCCGCGACCGAAGCGGCGATTATTGCTGTCGTCGCCAATTGCCGCGACCGCACGGTCATCGTCGCCACCCACAGCGACAAGCTGATGGCCATCGCCGATCAGGTGGTGCGCCTATGAGCGATTTTCGTGCCCTGTTCGCCGCCGTGCGCCGGCCATTTCGCAAAACGCTTATTCTGGCCGCCATATGCGCTGCTGGCGTCAGTCTGGCCGCGGCTTGCCTGCTCGGCCTGTCCGGCTGGTTCCTCGGCGGGGCCGCAGTCGCGGGGGCCGGCGGCAGCCTCGTCCTCTACGCTTTCAACTATCTGCTGCCGTCGGCGGCGATCCGTGCCCTGGCTATCGCTCGGACCGTTTTGCGCTATTTCGAGCGCTATCTCGGCCACGCCGCGGCCCTGCGCACCGTTGCCGGGTTGCGGCCAAAATTGTTCGAGCACCTGACCACGCGTGAACCGTCGTCCGTTCTGGCGCTCAGCCGGGGCGAGGCCTCGGCGCGGCTGGTGCAGGACGTCGGCCTGCTCGAAGGCGCCATCGTTGGCGAAAGCGCGCCGGCCTCGGCGATCGGCGGCGTGGTTGCGGCGGTCATGCTCAATGCCTGGCTTGGATGGGGCGCCATGGCTATCTGCCTGACGGGTCTCATGGTTGCTCTTTTGGCCGGATGGCGTTTGCGCCGGACACCGGCAGTGCCGGATATCGGCGCGTTGAAGGCTGCCTTCTTCGATATCCTGCCCTTCCTGCCGGACATAGCCGCCGATAACATGGGGGAAGCAACGCTTGCGCGTTTTCGCCACGCCGAGGCGGATCTGCTCGACGCCCAGAACGGCCAGTCGCTGAACGAGGGCCTGGCGCGGGCCGTCGGTTTAATCGTCATGGCGCTGACCCTTGCCGTCCTGGTTTTAAGCCATCAACACGCCGACATGCCGAAGCTGGCACTGGGAATGCTCGCGACTTTCGTTGGTTTCGAGTCGCTCGGACCCTGGTTGCGGCGGCTGGCGCAACAGCCACTGTTCGCTGCCGCCGAGGCCCGCGTGGAGGGGCTGATAGCCATGCCGCAAGTGGTTCCCGCGGGGTCCGATATGACTCCGCAGCTTCACGGGTTCGCGCTTGATCGCCATACGCGTCTGCTGATCGACGGGCCGAGCGGCTGTGGCAAGACGCGCCTCGCCGAAACCCTGGTCGGCTTGCGTCCGGGGGGGAATGCATCGCCCGATCTCTTCGCCCTGGCGCCGCAAGACGCGTCTGTCCTGACCGGCACTTTACGCGATAATCTGCGTCTGGCGGGCAATGTCAGCGAGGCCGAGATGCTCGCCGCGCTCGCCATCGCCCAACTGACGCTGCGGGTGACGCGTATGGGCCGAGGTCTCGACACGTGGATCGGCGAGGGCGGCATCACCCTGTCGGGCGGCGAGCGCAAACGGCTGGCTCTGGCGCGCGCCCTGTTAAGGCCGGCACCGATCCTCATCCTCGATGAACCGACGGAAGGTCTCGATGCCGCCACCGAAGCCACCGTTATTGCCGCGCTGGAAACCTATCTGGTGGCGGCTGACCGCGGCCTGATCCTGATCAGCCATCGTCCGGCGCCGCGCCGTTTGTGCCGCGATGTGGTTCGGCTGCCGTGAAACCGCTGTTCGGTCTTGCAAAACAAGCTGAAACGTTTAACCTGTTCTTTTCTAAAGCTTTAGGTATTGCGCGATGACCGATATGGCGGACAATCGACCTGTCGGAGGCGACGATGGACGACGTTAGCGTCAAGCGCGTTACGCTGAAGGACGTTGCCCGCGCCGCCGACGTATCTCTGGCCAGCGCCTCGTATGCCTTGAATGGCACCGGCTCCCTGGGCGAGGCCGTGCGCGCCCATATCCTTAAGATTGCCGACGAGTTGGGCTATCGCCGCAACCTCAGTGCCCGCGCCATGCGCACCGGCCGGACGGGGGCGATCGGCGTCGTCGTACCGGATTTTTCCAACCCCTTTTTCACCGCCCTGGTGCAGTTCGTCATGCGCGCCGCGCGCCAGGCGGGCTATTGCGTCTTCGTCACCGATACCGAGAATTCCGAAACGCTCGAGCGCGAAGCCTTCCGTCGCATGATCGATCGCGGCGTCGACGGTGTGGTGTGGTTCCCGATCCGCGACGTCAATACGGTCGAGGTCGAAAGTCATCGCGTGCCAACCCTGTTGCTCGATCGCTCCATTGCCGGCCTGGCGTCGATTCGCGCCGACTATGCCGGTGGCGGCCGTCGCGCCGCCGAGCACCTGATCGCCCACGGCCACCGCCGTATCGGCGTCATTTCCGGACCGATGGAGGTCGCCTCGATGCGCGCCCGCATCGAAGGCGCCATAAGCGTCATCGAGGCTAAGGCGGAATTGGCCTTCAACGTCACCAACGCTTTTTCGATGGAGCTCGATCCGCCGGCGCGGATCGCGGTGTTGTCGGAAGAGGCGACCGCAGTGTTTGCCGGCACCGATTTGATTGCTCTGGGCGTGGTGCGCGCGGCGCAGATGGCCGGCGTTCGCGTGCCGCAGGATCTGTCGGTCATCGGCTTTGGCGACATGCCGTGGTCGCAGATGTCGCAGCCGGCCCTGACCAGTATCGAAATGCCGCTGGAGGACATGGCAACCGAAGCGGTCGAGGCGCTGTTGCGGCGGATCGACGGCGATGCCGCGGCCGACCGGGTTTTCGAGACGGCCCTGATCGTCCGGCAATCGACGATGAAGGCGCCCGGCGCCGGATAGGCGCTATTTAACGTCGCAGGCCTTGGCGTCGATGGCGGCGCAGACGCCAGCCTTGAGCTTAGCCATATCGGCGTCGCTGCGCTGCTGGCGCTCGGGATTGCTCATGAAATCGCCGGCGTCCTTCCAGAATTTGCGATAGCTGTAGGCATGGACGGCGGCCGGCATGGTCGGCGCCGCGGCCTCGACAGCGTCGATATTCGCTTGCGTATCGTCGACGAAGACGACGTCGTCATAGCGGCCCTTCAGGCTGGCCAGCAGGAGGTGCAGCATCACGCCCTTATCCTGGCCCGACACCATCATCACGCCGTCGGACACCGTCACCGGGCGGAAGGGCTGGCTGGGCGCCGGCATATGCTGGCGGCGCAGAGCAACGCGGATCTGGGTGTCATAAAGTTGGCCGCGCCGGGTGCACAGCGGTGCGCCGCATTCCGGGGCGCCGCTGAGATCGATATGCGCTGTGCCAAGCGCGGCCTCTGTGGAGCCGCGCAGGCCGGGCGAACGCGCGCTCAGCGCATAGACCGGTATATGAGCGGCCTGCAGCGACTGGATCAGGGCGCCGGTATCGGTCTGGGTCGGCACCATGTGGCCAAGCGTCAGCAGCAGGTCACTATCGCTCAGCACGCCGTCGAAATCGCCGGGGCGCTCGGCTTTTTGCCAGTTGAACCAGGTGTCGGATCCCAGATCCTGAGGCATGGTCAGCAGGGTATTGTCGATGTCGAAGACGGCAATGACGCGCCGGCCTTTGGCCTTGGCCGCAAGGGCCGCGTGTACGGCATCGCCAAGATCGCTGGTGACGACGTAAGGCGCCACCGGATGCGCCCGCGCGTGGACATGATGGTGCCGAGCCTCGGCCGGCGTGGTGACGGCGAGAGCGGCGGCAATCAGGGCAAGGCGGGCGAGGTGATTTGTCATGAAACCGTCACATTAACAGGCTGAGGGCAAAAAAGAAGCGCTAAGTGAAACGTTTCACTTGATTTGTCGCGCCTGTGGCTTTCTAACGAAAACCGAGACCAGCAAGGGATTTATCATGCCCGCGGCCCAAGCCCGCCGTTTTTCCGGAACCTTCTGCCACGCGCCGGTGCGCGGCGAGATCGAATACCTCGAAGACGCGGTCATCGAGGTCGATGGCGACGGCACCATTACCCATGTCGTGCGCACCGGCGATGACGGCCACGCTGAGGCCAAAAGGGGCGCGGAGGTACTCTCCGGTTTCGTCCTGCCGGGCTTCTGCGACCTGCATATCCACGCGCCGCAATGGCCGCAATTGGGCAAAGCGCTCGATGTGCCGCTCGAAGTGTGGTTGCAAACCCATACCTTCCCGCTGGAGGCGCGCTACAGCGATCTCGACTTTGCGCGTGCCAGCTATACCGGCTTGGTCAAGGAATTGCTGGCCAACGGCACGACGACGGCGATGTATTTCGCCTCGATTCACGTCGAGGCGACCAAGGTGCTGGCCGATATCTGCCATGCTCGCGGCCAACGCGCCCTGATCGGCAAGGTGGCGATGGACAATCCCGCCGAATGTCCGCCGTTTTATTGCGAAAGCGTCGACGAGGCGCTGACGGGGACGCAAGCCGTCATCGATCATATCCGTGGCTTGTCGGGCAGCCTGATCAAGCCGGTGGTGACGCCGCGCTTCATCCCTTCGTGCAGCGACGCGGCGCTGGAAGGGCTGGGGGCGATGGCCAAGGCCTGCGGCTGCCACGTCCAGACCCATTGTTCGGAAAGCGATTGGGAACATCAGTACGGGCTCGACCGGTTCGGGCTGACCGATACCGACAGCCTCGACCGCTTTGGCCTGCTGACGCGGCATACAGTGCTGGCCCACGGCAATTTCCTCAGCGACGGCAATTTCGACACCATTCGTGCGCGTGGCGCCGGCGTGGCGCATTGTCCGTTGTCGAACCACTACTTTTCCAACGCAGTCTTTCCGCTGAGGCGGGCGCTCGACAAGGGCGTGCGCGTCGGCCTGGGCACGGATATTTCCGGCGGGCCGTCGGCCTCGTCGTTCGATAGTATCCGCTGGGCGGTGGCGTCGTCGCGGGCGCTGGAAGACGGTGTCGATGCCGCGAAGCTCGCCACTGAGCGCGGCATTCGCGACAGTCGCATCGACTGGAAGACGGCGTTTTATTGCGCCACCAAGGGCGGCGCCGAGGTGCTCGATTTGCCGGTGGGATCATTCGAGGTCGGGCGTCAATTCGACGCGCTGCGCATCGATCCGGACGCTCGTGGCGGCACAGTCCACCTGATGGACGGCGCCGTGCCGGAGGCCTTGCAGAAGATCGTCTATACGGCGTCGAAAGCCAATATCGCCGCGGTGTGGGTCTCCGGCCGCCAGGTTGTGTGACGAGGCGCCGGCCTTTCGTTCAGCAAAGAAGACGATTTAGCTCAGATACTCCGGCCGAAGGCCGGCAAGCGCGACCGCGCGCCGCGCCTTATGGCGCGTAAAGCCTGCGTGGCGCTTGAACGCAAACCGTTTAAGCTATCAGAGCCGTAGGCTCTCATAGCTTAAACAAAACTAATGCACGTTGCTCATGTCGACCGGGCCCTTGGGCCGCGGCAGGGTCCAGGCCAGCAGCGAGCACAGCAGGAAGATGATCGAGGCGCCGAAGAATATCTGGTTGGTCGCCAACATCACTGATTGCCCTTGAAGTAAACGATCGATCGAGGCGGTCGCCGCTTCCGGGCTAAAGCCGCTATTGGTCAGCATCGTTGTCAGACCGTCGACGTGAAGCAATGGTGCCAGAGCGGCATGGTTGGAATTGCCGGCATTTTCCCAGGCGGTGGTGACGAAGGAAGTCGCCACCGCGCCGGCCATGGTGCGGATGAAGTTCTGCAAGCCTGAGGCCGAGGCGGTTTCTTCGGGGCGGACGGCGCCCATCGACACCTGGATCAGCGGCATGAAGAAGAACGGCATGGCGGCGCCGGCCAGAAAGATCCAGATAGCGATCTGGCCGAAGCTCATATCGGTATTGGCGCTGGACCGCATGAAGGTGATGAAGGCCAGCCACAGCACACCGAAGAAGATGATTTTCCTTGGGTCGAACCTGACGGCCATTTGCGCGGCGATCGGCGCGGCGAAGATGGCGAGGATGCCGATCAGCCCGGTGGCGTTGCCCGCCGAGGTCGCGGTCCAGCCAAGATTGGTCTGCATCCATAGCGGCGCCACGACATTGATGGCGAAGAACGAACCGATCATAAGCGCCAGGCATATCATGGCCACCGAGAACCCGGCGTGGCGGAAGATGCGTAGATCGACGATCGGGTTTTTATCGGTCAGCTCCCAGATCAGGAAGGCGACGAAGCCCAAGGCCGCGACGATGGCCAGGGTGATGATCATCGGCGACTGGAACCAGTCCTTGTCCTTGCCGAGGTCGAGCATGATCTGCAGCGCGCCGACCCACAGGATGAGCAGCATCAGGCCGACGACGTCGACTCGCGCCTTCACCGTCGCGGTCTCGGCGCTGAACAGCACGCGCCACACCAGGAAGCCGGCGCCGATGGCGATCGGCACATTGACCAGGAAGATCGAACCCCAGCCGAAATTGTCGCACAGTGTCCCGCCGAGCACCGGCCCGGCGATCGGTCCGATCAGCGTGGTAATGGCCCAGATGGCCATGGCGGCTGGCTGCAGCTTCTTCGGGAAGATGCTGAGCAGCAGGGTTTGCGATAGCGGCATCAGCGGACCGCCGCAGAAGCCCTGGATGACGCGGGCCACGATCAGCAGGTAGAAGCTCGGCGCCAGCCCGCACAACAGCGAAGCGATGCCGAACCCGATGAGGGCGGTCGAGAAGACGCGCACCGTGCCGAAACGCGCCGCCAGCCAGCCGGTCAGCGGCACCGAGATGGCCTCGGCGACGGCGTAGGAGGTGATGACCCAGGTGCCTTGCGACGTCGACACGCCCAAGGCGCCGGCGATATTCGGCACCGAGACATTGGCGATCGAGACGTCGAGGATGGCGACGAAATTGGCGAGCGCCAACAGCACGCCCGACATCCACAGGGCCATACCGGTCAGCGTATGACCGGAAGGGGGGACGTCGGTGGCTTCGTCGGCGGTAGGATTGGCGGTGGACATGATCGTCCCTCCGAAATTTGGACAAAGAGGCAGCGTGCGGGCCCAAAGGTCCGTTTATCCTGGCCGTTATCCCTGATGACTTAAGGCGTTGCGGTTAGTTACGCACGTCGATCTTGGCGCTCATGCTCTCGCCGACGCGCAGCGGATGTGACTTCAGATCATCCGGATTGAGCGTGATGCGCACGGGCAAGCGTTGCACCACCTTGATCCAGTTGCCGGTGGCGTTTTGCGCCGGAATGATCGAGAAGGCCGAACCGGTGCCGCCCGACAGGCCTTGCACCTTGCCGTGGAACTTGACGCTGGAGCCATAGACGTCGGCGGTCATTTCCACCGGCTGGCCGATGCGCACCTTCTTGAGCTGCACTTCCTTGAAGTTGGCATCGACATAGGCCTGGTCGATCGGCACGACGCTCATCAACACCTGGCCGACCTGAACGCGCTGGCCGACCTGGACGGTGTTGCGGGCGATGATGCCCGAGATCGGCGCGCGGATGACCGTGCGGTCGAGGTCGAGCTGAGCCTGCTGAACACGGACCTGGGCGGCCTTGACCTGCGGGTTCAACGACGCGTTGGTGTCGGGGATCAGAGCGGCGTTCGACGCGCGATTGCCAGCAGCAGCGGCGGCCTGGGCCTTGGCGGTAGCGACGGCCGCATTGGCGGTGTCGAGCGCGGTCTTGGCGGAGGCGACGTCTTCGCCGGATACGGCGCCGGTGCCGGCCAGGGCCTTGCGGTCGTCATAGTCCTTTTGCGCCTTGGCAAGGTTGGCTTCGGCGTTCTGGATTTGGGCCGTGGAGGCGTCTTCCTGAGCCTTCAGGGTGGTATCGTTATTGTAGTAGGTATTGACCTGACGCGACACCTGGTCGAGCTGCGCCTGAGCGGCCGCCAAGGCCAGCTTGGCGTCGCTGTCGTCGAGCTTGACCAGAACATCACCGGCCTTGACCGGCATGGTTTCGTGGATGTCGGCCTCGGTCACCGAAGCCGAGACCAGCGGAGTTATCTGGGCGGCCGAGGCGTTGACATAGGCGTTGTCGGTCGAGACGTACTTGCCGCCTTCGATCAGGGTGTAGGCGCCCCAGGCGAGACCGCCCAGCACCACGACGCCGCCGAAGATCATGAACAACGGGCCGCGATTGGAGCCGGCGGGCTTGCCGCCGCCATTACCGCCGCCGTTGCGGGGACCGCCGGTGTCGGCGGGCGGCGTGAAGTTGTCGGAGGGCTTGCTGTCGTCGGGCATGGCGCGATCTTTTTTCAAACGGGCTTTGTAACGGGCGATTATTTCGAGGCGACGGTGGAGGCGGGCTGGTAGCCGCCGCCGAGCGCCGCAATCAGGCTCAGGCGGTCATCGAAGGCCTGGGCCTTCAGCGTAGTCAGGTCGTTTTGCAGCAGCACCCATTGCGAATGGGCGATGAGCACGTCGATTTCGGTGCCGATGCCGCGGCCGAAGCGGGCCTTGGTCAGCTCATAGGCCTTTTCGGCGTCGTCGGCGCGAATCTGGGCCGCGGCCAGTTGCGCCGCGGTCGATTGCGTCGTGTTGGCGGCGTCGGCGACCTGTTCCAGCGCCGTGGTTAGGGTCTGGTCGTAGGTGGCGACGGCTGAGTCATAGTCGGCTTCGGCGCCGCGATAGGCGGCACGCAGACGGCCACCGTTAAAGATCGGCAGGCTGATCGCCGGGCCGATCGAACCGATGCTCGAACCGGTGGCGAACAGCTCGTTGAAGCCACCCTTGCTCAGCGCCTGCTGGCCGACATAGGCCGTCAGGTTGAGATTGGGATAGAAGTCGGCGCGGGTATAGCGGATGTTCTCGCCCTGAGCCTCGATGCGCAGCCGCGCGGCGACGACGTCGGGGCGGCGGCCGATCAGATTGGCCGGCAGGTCGGCAGGCAAGGCCCCCGGGCCGATATCGGCCAGTTGCGGGCGCTGCAACTGCGCTCCGCGATCCGGACCTTCGCCAGCCAGGGCGGCGATGAGGAAGCCTTGCGTGCGAATGGCGCCATCGACCTGGGCCAGTTGCTCGACGAGGTGGGTCTGGTCGTCCTTGACGCGCAGCACGGCGTCGGCTGTTTCCAGTTCGTGGTCGGCGCGCGCCTGCATCAGCTGGACGCGGATATCGGCGCCCTTTTTGATCAGGGCGATCGAGTCGCGCATCTTATAGAGACGGTCGAGTTCGACATAGGCGCGGGCAATCGACAGGGCGACTGTGTCACGCGCCGCTTGGGCCTCGATCTGCGCGGCGTGTTCCAGGCCGAGCGAACCCTGCAGGGCGGCGTGGCTCTTGCCCCAGACGTCGAGATCGTAATTGGCGTCGACCGTCATCCGCGTCAGGTTCCAGTAGCCGTGCGGCAACAGGTCCTTCGGGTTGAAACTGGTGCCGCCGAAGTTCAGCGCATTGGGCGAGCCCATATTGATGCTGCTCTTGGTCTCCGACGTTTGTACATTCAGCGTTGCCGTCGGCGACAGCACCGCGCGCACCTGGTCGTAATAGCTCTGTGCCTTTTCCAGCCGGGCACGCGCGGCCTTGATGTCGGGCGCGTGGGCGAAGGCTTCGCTCATCAGGGTATTGAGTTGCGGGTCGTTGAAGTCGGTCCACCACTCTTGCGCCGGCCATTGGCCGCGGGCATCGCCGATCAGCGACTGGCTGGCGGCCAGGTCGCTCATCGCCACCGGCGTGTCGGTCGAGGCATGCGGCACCGTGGCGCAGCCCGTAACCATGAGGGCAGCGAGGACGATACTACCGGTACGAAAAACGCTGACGCTTACAGGCTTGGGGGAGGGCATCGGGGAGGGTCCTGCAAACACAAAAAGGTGAACCGTACTGTACAGTTTTATTTAAATGCGCTACGATCCGAATCAAGCCAAGCCAAAACTGTACGGCATGGTACAATTTTTTAGATGAACACACCAGTCTCCAATTTTCGCGATCAGCGTCGCGACCGTATAATACAAGTAGCCCGCGACGTGTTTTATGAGGTCGGTTACGCCGGCACCTCGATGTCGATGATCTCGTCGCGTCTGGGCGGCTCGAAAGCCACGCTCTACGCCTACTTCAATAGTAAGGAAGAATTGTTCGCCGCCATCATCCGCGAACAGTGCGAGGCGATGCAGGCCGTTCTGGCGGCGCACATCGGCACCAATGACCTGCGTCAGTCCCTGACGGTCGTCGCCCGCGAAATGATGGGCATGATCCTGTCCGACTGGGGCAATCGCACCCTGCAGCTGATCATCGAGGAGAGCCACCGCAATCCCGATCTGCCGAAGGTGTTCAACGACGCCATCGAGCGCAGCGGCAAGGTGGCGATGCTGACCCTGCTTGAGACCGCGCACACCAAGGGGCAGATCAATGCGCCTGACAGCGTCGAGGCGGCGACCATTTTCAAGAGCCTGTTGTTCGGCGACCTGCAGTTCAAGCGCATCCTGAACATTTGCCCGGCGCCGGATGAAGCCACGCTGCATCGCCACATCGATCGCGCCATCGACGTCTTCCTGACCTATTATACCTGCAAGGAATAGGGCGCCGAACTGGGGCTAGGGCTCTGGTAATAAAGCTTAAAACCGGCGGTCCGCGGTAAGATTCATTTACAAATGGGTAAACCTTTTTGGTTAACTTACCTTAATTCCAAAAGGTTTTGCCATGTCCCAAACTGCCCAAAAGAGCGCCGAAGATATCTCCGCTTCCCCTGCTGGCGCAACGATTTCGCCAATTTCCGGTGAACCGCGCGACATCGAATTCGGCCGAATCTGCAAATCGGTTTGTGAAATGTCGGCGGCGTTGTTCGACATGCCGATGGCGATCCTTAAGCTTTATGAAGGCAGCACCCTGATCACCAAGGGGACGCTCGGCATCGCCAGCGACCAGCTGATCGAGGATCTGTCCTTCTGCCAGCGCAAGCTGGTCCCGGGTGACAGCCTGATCATCCCCGACGCAACCGCCGATGCGCGCTTCTTCCTCGAGGCCGCCGTGCTCAACGCGCCGAAGATTCGCTTCTATGCCGACATTCCGCTGGTCAGCGACGGTGTTGTGCTGGGCCTTCTGGCCATCTGCGAGCGTCAGCCGCGCCACGACTTCAACGGCGCCCGTCAGGCCCTGTTCCGTCAATACGCCAACCAGGCGGCGACGATGATTGCCCTGGCGCAGGGTTCGACCCAGCGTGGCGGCGTCGATCTGGAGCTGAAGTCGCAGCAGGCCCGCTTCGATCTCGCCCAGGAAATGACCGGGATCGGCTACTGGTCGATCGACCTGAAGTCGCGCGAAATCTCGTGGTCGAAGGGCCTCTACGCCGTCTATGGCCTGTCGCCCAAGTCGTACAAGCCGCGCGTCGCCACCCAGCTCGACATCTACGAGCCGCAGGACCAGGCGCTGATCATCGACAAGTTCCAGCGCGCCGTGAACTATGGCGAAGACTTCGACTT
>FTDJ01001282.1_pt1 | contig 12914 bp, 9 predicted proteins | sample 1639861 | NCBI WGS metagenome assembly FTDJ01 (sample SAMEA3914869, study PRJEB12502) | metagenome | biome: forest; material: soil | place: USA | collected 2012-03-12 | depth 0.1 m | reverse complement strand
CGGGCAAGATCATCCAGTCGATGAAGAAGGTGAAGTCCACCAACGCCTTCTTCCTGCTGGATGAAATCGACAAGATGGGCCAGGACTGGCGCGGTGATCCGTCGTCTGCCCTGCTCGAAGTGCTCGACCCGGCGCAGAATTCGACCTTTGCCGACCATTATCTCGAAGTCGACTACGACCTGTCGAAGATCATGTTCGTGACGACGGCGAACTCGCTCAACATGCCGCAGCCGCTGCTCGACCGGATGGAGATCATCCGCATCCCGGGTTACACCGAGGATGAAAAGGTCGAGATCGCCAAGCGTCATATCCTGCCGAACCTGATGAAGGAACACGGTCTGTCGGCCGAGGAATTCATCGTGCCGGAAGCCGCCGTCCGCGACCTGATCCGCTATTACACCCGTGAAGCCGGGGTGCGGTCGCTGGAACGCGAGCTGGGCAATCTGGCGCGCAAGGTCATTCGTGACCTGGTGCGTGAGGATACGAAATCGATCACCATCGATGACGAGCGTCTGGCCAAATACGCCGGCGTCAAGAAGTTCCATTACGGCGCCACCGACGAAACCGACCAGGTCGGCATCGTCACCGGGCTGGCGTGGACCGAATTCGGCGGCGACATCCTGACGATCGAAGCCATTCGTATGCCCGGCAAGGGCAATATGAAGGTGACCGGCAACCTCAAGGACGTGATGAAGGAATCCGTTTCGGCGGCCAATTCCTACGTCAAGGCCTTGGGACCCAAGTTCGGCATCTTGCCGCCGGTGTTCGACAAGACCGACGTCCACGTCCACGTACCGGAAGGCGCCACCCCCAAGGACGGCCCGTCCGCCGGCGTCGCCATGGTCACGGCCATGGTCTCGGTGCTGACCGGCATTCCGGTGCGCAAGGATATCGCCATGACCGGCGAAATCACCCTGCGCGGCCGCGTGCTGCCGATCGGCGGGCTGAAGGAGAAGCTGCTGGCGGCGCTGCGCTCGGGCATCAAGACCGTGCTCATCCCGAAAGAGAATGAGAAGGACCTGATCGACCTGCCGGCCAACGTCAAGGCCGGGCTTGAGATCATCCCGGTGGCCCAGGTCGACGAGGTGCTCAAGAACGCGCTGACCAAGCCGCTGGTCCCGGTCGAATGGATCGAACCCGTGATCGTCAACCCGACCGTTGCCTCGACGATCGACGACACGGACGCCGACGCCGCCACGGCACATTAAGAAGAGATAGGTCTCCTCCTCGGTTTATCCGGGGAGGGGACGTCTTCTCCAAAACCGAAGTGTCAGGATGTGGTTTTCCGAAAGCATAGCTTTCGGCAAGGGCGACCGCCCGCCGCGCCTCGTGGCGCGTAATCGGCGCGCTCCGCGCGCCCACTAAAAAGAATCACTTCCTTACGCACAACGGATTCGGGCTGGAATTGGCGGTTTCGCAGGGACGCGAGACCTCTGATTTCCGGCCCGAAGCTGTTTTTGGCGCCCAAAATTGGGCAAAAACGCGTGAAACCCTTAAAAAAACACGGTTTGCGGTGCACAAAAAGCTATTTACGTTTTGACGAAGCCTTTTTTTTGTAGTCTCTATCGTCTCCACCTGCCGGCCCAAAAGGCCTTGCGCGGCTTGGCTTTCGCGAGGCGGCCCAGGTATCCTAGCAACCGCCCGAATTCCGGGTAAGGGAGAGAGACACAAATGACCAAAGCTGAACTCGTGGCCGCGATGGCCGAGCAGGCCGGACTGACCAAGGATCAATCGAAGAAGGCCCTGGACGCCTTTACCGACAGCGTGGTTGCCGCGCTTAAGAAGGGCGACGACGTTCGCCTCGTCGGCTTCGGCACCTTCCTGGCCGTCAAGCGCGAAGCGGGCACGGCTCGCAACCCGCGCACGGGTGAAACCGTGAAGCGTCCGGCTTCGGTGACGGCGCGTTTCCGCGTCGGCGAAGGCCTCAAGGGCGCGCTGAACTAAGCGAAGCCTTTCCGGGTCCACCTTGTGGATCATGGAGTTTTTAGAGACGTTTCCGGCCGCGCGCTGGAAACGTCTCTTGACTTTTAAGGGGGGCATTGGCAAAGCCAACCTCCCTTGGAACGGATACCCAAAGGGCGATTAGCTCAGCTGGCAGAGCGGCTCGTTTACACCGAGTAGGTCGGCGGTTCGATCCCGTCATCGCCCACCACCCCGCGCGGCGTCCGCTTCGCCAAGGCTTCGGGTGGCAAGCCACCTCCGAGATCAGCCGGAAACACGAATGGCTTGCGAACCGAAGACTTTCTTCGGCGAAGGCGTGCCGCCCGAAGCCTTGGCGAAGGGGGGGCTGCGTCCGGTGCACCGTCGATATATCGCGAGTGCTCGCAACGGGGCAGCCACCCCACCTATTTGAACAGTGACAGCAGTATTTGAGGCGCCGAATTGGCGATGCTGAGGGACTGCGTGGCCAGTTGCAGCTTGGTCTGTTTGGCCTGGAGCTGGGTGGCTTCCGTCGCCATGTTGGCATCGACCAGATTGCCGACGCCGGTGGTCAGGGCGTCCGTCGTGGACGACACCTGCTTTTGATTGACCGCCAGCGCGTTTTGCTGCGCGCCGAATTTTTCGGCTTCGCTGTTGGTCGTGTCGATCGCCGCATCGACGGTCGAGATGATCTGGGACGGGTCGGAGAAATTGAGGCTGCTCAAGGACAAGCCGGACGACGTCAGGTTGGTCTGGTTGAGCGTCGTCGTCCCGCCGTTCGGGTCGGAGACGATTTTCACCGGCGGGCGGGCGGCTTCCTGAACATCGAAGCCGAAATAGTCTCCGGGGTTGGCGTTGAAGGTGAAGCTGAACGTCCCGGGCCCCAGCGCGCTGTTGAGCGTCCAGTCTTCGTGCTGGTCGCCGGCGGGCGCGGGATACATCGGCGGCGCGACGATATTGGTCATGACGCTGCCGTCATCGGACATGTAGAAGACCGAGGTCAGGCTGGCCGTCAACGGACACCAGGCACCCAGGCCGACGGTTTGCCCCGTCGCATGATAGGTCAGGATCGGGCCCGCCTGCTCGAAAGACGTGACCTCCGCGCCCGAAGCCCCCGGCGTGTTGAGCAGGTTGACGCCGTTGAAATCGGCGCTGTTGGCCGTATTGTCGATCTGCTTGACCAGCGCCGTCATGTCGCTTCGAATGGCCGAACGGCTGGTGGTGTCCAGCGAGGTATCGCTGAACGAAACAGCTTTTTCCTTCAACTGATCGAGCAGGTCGCTGATCTGGCCGGTACTGCTGGCGGCGACGTCGAGAATGGACTGCGCACGATCGAGGTTTTGGCTGACGGCGCCCCAGCCCGAAATCTGATTGCGCAGGTTCTGGGCGATGGCCCAGGTGGCGCCATCGTCTTTTGCCGTTCCGACCTTCAGTCCGGTGGCGACCCGTCGCTCCGACGCCGCGACGTCGGACGACGCGGCGTTCAGGTTCTGCAGGGCCAGCGCTGCTGACGTGTTTGTTAGGGTCAACGCCAATGCCGGGACTCATCCGCTAAACTTCGCGAATCAGGTTCGCGATGAAGTGTCATGCTGCGGTAAAATGCTACGCGTGAAAATCCGCTATTGTAAAGCCCTGGTTGTGATCGAGCGACGGGATGCGCCGCCACGTCCGTTGATATCTTGACGGCCGCCATGCAGGCTTCACTATAGGCCAAACACCAGACCACACCTTGGGCAGGGAGCTCACCAATGAAACGCCGCGATTTTCTGGCCCTTGGTGGGGTAAGTCTGGGGGGGGCCGTGGCTGCCTTGCCCGTGACACCGGTTACCGCGCTGGCCTCGACCGCGGCTTCGGAACGATGGGTAGCCAAGCCCAATGTCTCGATCAATATCCACGACATGGGCGCCACCGGTGATGGCACCACCAAGGATACGGTGGCGATCCAGCAGGCGCTCGATCGCTGCGCGCGGCTGGGCGGTGGCGAGGTCGTGGTGCCGGCGGGGACTTACCTGACGGGCGCCCTGCGCATCCAGTCGAGCACCACCTTGCGCCTCGAGGCCCAAGCCGTCCTGCAAGGCTCGTCTGACCTTGCCGACTATCCGGTGACCCAGGTGCGCTGGGAAGGCCGCTGGGTGAAGGGCTATCTCGGCTTCATTTCGGCGGTCGATGCCCAAAACATCGCCATTACCGGCACCGGCAAGATCCTGGGCAATCCAGCGATCAAGGGCCGCATCGACAAGGCGTCCGGCCTGCGTAATCCGGCCTTGCTGGAGTTCGTCAACTGCAAGGGCGTGCAGGTGCGCGACGTCTACACGCAGCAGAACGACATGTGGTCGACCCATCCGGTCTATTGCGACGACGTTTTATTCTTCAACGTCGCGATCAATGGCGGCGCCGACGGCATCGACGTCGATTCGTGCACCCGCGTGGTCATCGACGGCTGCGTCTTCAACACGTCGGACGACTGCATTTCGCTGAAATCCGGGCGCGGCATGGAAGGCAATGAGATTGCCCGGCCGACCGAGGACGTTATCATCCGCAACTGCACCTTCAGCGACAAGATCTGGGCCTGTATCGGCATCGGCTCGGAGACCTCGGGCGGCATTCGTAAGGTGCGGGTCGACAATTGCAAGTGCCTGGGGGCGCGGACCTTTGCCATCTATATCAAGAGCCGGCCGGGCCGCGGCGCCTTCATCGAAGACATCGTCATGACCAATCTCGAAGTGTCGGGCGCGGGCCAGGGCTTTCTGCGCTTCAACATCCTCGACAGCGGCAAGCAGGACGAATTCCCGGTCGCGGGCACAGACGGCATCCCGACGATCAAGGACTTTCACTTCGCCCATATCAAGGTCACGGACGTGCCGGTCTTGGTCGATGGTGCCGGCATCCATCCGGACAAGCCGCTCGACGGCTTTTCACTGACCGATGTCACTGGCACCTGTGGCAAGGGCATTGCGCTCGCCAATATCCACCACGCCGTGCTCAAGGACATCAAGGTGACGGGCTTTGCCGGGCCGTTGCTGTCGACGCGCAATGTCACCGGCCGCGGGCTGGACGGCGCGGTACCTCTGCCCGAAGGCAAGCCGCCTGAGCCGGTCGTGGCTAAGCCCTATGTCCTGGGGCAGGTTTCGCCCACGGCGTAGTCCCGCGAGGCTTATAGAGCGACAGCCCGATCGGCACCATCAGCACGATCAGCGCCAATGCCGCATCGAGCACCATCTGTTGCCGCGTCGCCGCTTCGTGCGCGGCGTAGGGCACGGCCTGCAGGTGCAGGATCAACAGCGCGGTGCACGGCAGGGTCAGGACGATCTTGAACACCACCCACCAGTGCCGCACCAGCCCCCAGGGGCCGCTCAGGGACTGCACGAAGCCGGTGAGGGTGGAGAGGCCGGCCAGGGGCACGATGACCCACCAGCCGGTGACGAAAAGGCCTGTGGCAGCCGCCGTCGCGTCACCGTTCAGGCCGGCCACCGCCAGGGCAAGGAACGCCGCCACCGCGCCCCACCAGCCGACGGAACTGACGACGTGAACGAGCAGGTTGAGCTTTTTCACGTGCTTATCCGGGCATCATGTGGTGCATATGCGGCGCAAGGCCGAAGACGTGGAGCAGAATGATGATGACCACGATTGCCACCAATACGGCGACAAAGCCCTTGACCCAGGTGGGTGTCGGTTGGCTTGCCATCTCGATCTCCTCTGCTAAGCTCCCTTGAGGTTAGGCCGCGCAGGCCTTTGACGTCCAAGGCTTTTCCCGGACACTCCGGCCCGCCCTGTCCCGCAACGGAGGCTTTCATGACCATCGACCGCCGCTCGGCCCGAACCTGCGCCACGCTGCACGATGCGCTCAAGGGCCTGATCCGCCATCGCGGCTATGAGGCGGTGTCGGTGCGCGATATCTGCGACGCCGCCGAGGTCGGACGCTCGACCTTCTACGCCCACTACACCGGCAAGGACGACCTGCGCCACAGCGGCCTCGGCCATCTCAAGGCGGCCCTGCGCGCCTCATCCAACGAACGTTTCGGCTTCACGCGCGCCCTGTTCGAGCACGCCCGCCATCACGCCGGCCTGTGCGATGGGCCCGACACGGCCCTGAGGGCCATCGTCAGCGAACTGGTCGAGGAGGACCTGCGCGCCATCGAGCCCGACCGTCAGGCGCGGGCGCTGCGCACGGCGGCCGTCACCGGCGCCATCCTGTCGGTGCTCGTCTGGTGGCTTGACGACGGTGCGCGCCTGTCGCCGGACGCGGTCGAGGCCCGGCTGAAGCCGCTTATAATTTTCTGACGCCTCATGCCGAAAAGTGGCGGCCACTTTTCGGCATGAGGCTAGAACTGAAGATCGACGCGCACCGGATAGTGGTCGGAGCCGACCTCGGGCAGGCGGCGATAGGTGCCGGCAATCGCGCCGCGCGCCAGGACCTGGTCGATCTGGATGGCCAGCCACGGCTTGGCGACCGGCCAGGTATAGACGTCGCCCGAACCCTGCGGCCATTGCAGCCCGGCGGCCAGCACCGGCGTCATCGCGCCCGACCACAGCGTCGCATTGAGGTCGCCGGCGACGATCACCGGCTTGGTCTCGGCGCGCGCCAACCGCGTAAGCGTCGCGATATAGGCGCGGTTATCGGCGGCGGTCGAGGCGCTGTGCGGCGGCAGCGGATGGGCGACGAACACGACTTGGTCGGCAAATTCAAGCCGCCCCAACGGCATGCGGTGGGCGCCTATGCGCATGACTTGCGAAACGAAAGGCTTTTTGGCGTAGGCGGCGATGCCGAAGATCTTCAGCCCCGGCGGTGCGAAACGATAGGGATAACGGTCGCGCAAACTGTCGAGATGGGCGATCCATTCGGGTGTCGTCTCGGCGGCGATGAACAGGTCGGGATCCTGCGCCCGCACCAGGTCGGTGACCCGCGAATAGGCCTGATTATCGCACAGCACATTTGAGAAGACGATGCCGACGTGCCGCGCGGGCGTCTCCGCGCGTTCCGGAAGCACTTTTTGATCGGCGACGCGGCCCATGATCGGCGCCAGGCAGAGGATCACCGCCATAAACGCCGTAGCTCCGAGGTAAGGCCCACGGCCGAAGGCGCACAGCAGGGCGACGCCGATCGCCAGGAGCAGCAGTTGCGGCCTAAACGGCGTCATCATGTCGCCCGGCCACAGCCAGGTGCCGCACAGGCTCGCTACGCCGGCCGTCACGACAGCCAGAACCGCAAGCCATAACGCTGCCTGAACAACCCACCGCATACCGCACCCCTCGCGGGCGCTATTCTACTTCGCGACCACGTGATAAGCCATAGGTCAGCATGTTCAAGGAGGGCTTTATGCGACCTGTAATATCCGGATTTGCGTTGGCTGTGGCGCTTATGGCGCCATCGGTTCACGCCGAAACGACTGACACGGCCAAGATCGACGCCGCCGTACGCGCCGCCCTGTCGGTCAGCGAGACGCCGTCGGCCTCCGTCGCCGTCGTCCGCGACGGCCAGATCGTCTTCGCCAAGGCCTATGGCAATGCCGTCGCCGGCGCCAAGCCGGTCAAGGCAACCGCGGCGACGCGCTATCAGATCGCTTCGGTGTCCAAGGAATTCACCGCCGCCGCCATTCTGCTGCTGCAACAGGACGGCAAGCTGTCGCTCGATGACAAGGTCGGCAAATGGCTGCCCGAGCTGAACCTGACCTCGGCCAACGACATCACCGTGCGTCAGGTCCTGGCCCACACCTCGGGCTATTCCGACTTCTGGCCGCAGGACTACGTCATGAAGACCATGACGGTGTCGATCACGCCCCCCGAGGTCGCCAAGCGTTTTGCCGGCGCGCCGCTCGACTATGCGCCGGGCACCGACTGGCAATATTCCAATACCGGCTACATCGTCGCCGGCCTGATCGTCGAAAAGGCCAGCGGACAGCCGCTGTTCGACTTCGTTCGCGAGCGTATCCTCAAGCCCGTCGGCATTACCGACGCGGTCGACGTCTCCAGCGTCGACCTGAAGGCGCCCGATGCGCTGGGTTACGAGCGCATCGCGCTCGGCCCTGACCGGCTGACCCTGAAATCCGGCCACGGCTGGATGTTCGGCGACGCCTATCTGGGCCTGACCGCGTCCGACGTCGCCAAGTGGGACATCAGCGTGATAAAGCGCAGCCTGTTCAAGCCCGAGACCTACGACACCCAGGTAACGACGGTGAAGTTGAGCAGCGGCAAGGATACGGGCTACGCCATGGGCCTGTTCATCAGCAAACCCAATGGCCACACCCTGATCGAACACACGGGTGAGGGGGCCGGCTATCTTAGCGAGAACCGCATCTATCCCGACGACAAGTTCGCTGTGGTGGTGCTGACCAACACCATGTCGGGCCGCGCTTTCCTCGACGTCGCCGACCGCGTCACCGCCGTCTTCCTGCCGCCTCAAGGCCAGGACGCGGGCGTGCTTCAGGTGCTGGAAGACCTGCGCCAAGGCCACGCCGACCGCGACAAGTTCACCGACAATCTCAACGGCTATCTGTCGGATCAGGCCGTGGGTGACATCAAGTCGAGCCTCGGCGGTCTTGGCGCGGCTTCGGGCTTCCGCGTTACCGGCGCCTTTGAGCGCGGCGGCATGACCTTCAAGAGCTATAGCGTCCGCCTCGGCGCCAAGCCGTTCCGCATCACCGTCTACATCACCAAGGACGGCAAGCTGGAGCAGTTCCTGGTCTCGGCCGCCTGACGGACACTTTCAATACGCAATGAAAAAGGCCTCCCGATTACTCGGGAGGCCTTTTTTGGTCTTCACACGAAAAAGGTCACCGAGCGATAAGCGAGGGACTTTTTCGTGAATGCTTAAAACTGGAAGCGCGTGCGCAGCGAGATGCTCCAGTTGGTGTAGTCCGGCAGGCTTTCGTAATCGCCTTCCAGCGAGAAGAAGCTGTATTCGTTGTCGGCCGAGATGCGGAAACCGCCGACCGGACCGCCGCCCTTGACGTTGCCGCCGGTCAGGGTGAACGGCGTGCTGCCGGCCTGCGTGAAGGCCGCGACGGTGTTGGGGATCGACACCGAAAGGTTGTCCTTGTAGCCGAACCACAGTTCCGGCTTCACGAACCACTTGGCGTAGCTGACATTGATCAGCGCCTGGCTGTCGATCAGGTTGCCGTCGCGCTTGCCGACCGTCAGGTCGAAGAGGTCGGAATCGCCCTTTTCGGTGTGCTTGTTTTCGCTGAGGTCGTAGAAATCGCCCATCAGCTGCGGCGTGATGCCGAAGCCGCCCAGACGATATTCGTACGAGGCACCGAGACCGGCGCTGTAGGAATAGCCGGTCCAGTCGGCCTTGGCGACGTGGTCCTCGTAGGTATTGAGGATCTGACGCGTCGAAATCACGTGCACGAAGCCGGCGCCGGCATTGGCCCACGCCTTGAAGCCCTCATCGCGCAGACGCCAGTAGCCGCCGACGGTCAGGTCGGAATTGACCAGGTCTTCCTTGGCGATGGCGAAGCTGTCGAGCGGCGTCGCCGAGTTGAACGAGATATAGCTGCCGATCATCTGACGGCCGCCGACCGCGACTTCACGGCCGCCGGCGAAGCTGAAGCCCGTCGCCGAGAAGCCGTTGGTGTCGCCGTAGGCGCGCTTGGTGTGATAGCCGTATTCGCTCAGCCAGTACTGGCCGGCATCGTTGTCGGGAATGAGCGTCAGGCTGGCCAGGGCGCGGGTCACCGATTCGTTGCCGCGCGACAGGGTCAGCAGGTCTTCACCCGAGAAGTCCGGCAGGTACTGGTTATAGACGCTGCGGAAGCCCGATTGCGTCGTTTCCGCCAGCAGCGCGGTCGTGGCACTGGAATCTTGGCCGACCGCCGTCAGGATCGGAACCAGGGCGCCGTATTCGTTGGTGTTGAAGCCGCCTTCCGCCTGGGTCTTGAGGCGGAAGCTGGCGTCCAGCTCGGTATTGGTCGCGTTGGGAACCAGGACGACGTGATACAGGAACGGCGTATTGCCGCCCAGATCGGTCAGGTTGAGGTTGCCGAGGCTGATGCTCGACGCCGTCAACACCTTGAACGTGGTCGGGCTGAGGATGATGTTGTTCAGGCTCAAGCCGATCGCCGCGCCGTTATCGAAGACTGCGGCTCCCGTGGCTTGCAGAACCGGCACGTTCGGCGACGTCGTATTGAGGTCGATGCCCAGCGTCGAGGTCGCGCCCAGATGGAAGGTCGACAGGTTGAGCTTGGTGTTGGCGTCGAGGATGGCCGCGCCGGCGCTGATGTCGAGGGCGACGGTGCCCGAGCTGGTCAGGGAGCCGACATAGGTCGACGAGCCGCTCATGGTGAAGCTGTTGTTGCCAGCCCCGAAGTCGATATTGCCGGTGATGGCGCCGGCGTTTTCTTTGATGACGTCGTTGCCCGAACCGAGGTGGATGTCGCCGATGATTTCCGGCGTATTGACCGTTGTCGTACCGTCGGACGCCGTCGTGGTCACCGAATTCTGGGTGATCGTCATGCCGACCGTGTTGTTACGAGCATCGATGGCGATGGGGCGATTGACGACCGTATCGGTGACACCGTCGCCGTTTTCGTCGGTGCCGGTGATCGAGGCGCTGATCAGATCGTTATTGGTGATCGAGGTCAGCGTATTGGAATTGTCGAGGATGGCCGTCGCCGAAGCCTGCGAACCCGTGGCGGAGGCGACGATCGACGACGTAGCCCCGTTGATGTTGATCGTCGGCAGGCTGGCGAACTTGTCGATGACGACCGCGTTGGCACTGCCCGCGGCTGTCGTATAGGTGTTGGGCGTGACCGTGGTATTGGTCGTCACTACGTCCTGGCCGTTGGCCGAGATCGTGCTCGAATTGACATCGAGTTGCGGCGTCGAGGTGCCGGCCATCAAATGCAGGGCCGTGGCATTGGCCGCCAGGGCCGACGCCGTGATGGCGCCGCCGATACCGATGCCGTTGGCGATCGTGACATTGTGGCCAAGGCCGCCGATTTGAACGGCGGTGGCGCTCTTGCCGGCATAGATACCGGAGGAGGTGATCGTGCCCTTTTCCCACAGGCCGTAATTGACGGTCGGCGCCGTGGCCGCGCCGGTCGTGCCGACGATGGTTTGCGTCGCGCCGATATTCACGTCGGCATTGGCATTGCCGATCAGCAGGGCCGGGGCGACGCCATATTGGGTGATCGAGGCGGTGCCTTCGCCCGAATCGGTCAGGCCGTCGCCGTCCTGATCGGTCGAGGTCAGGGTGGTGTCGTCGGTCACCGCCGCACTGAAGATGACGCCATTGGCATAGTTACCCGACAGCACGACGGCCGGACCGGCTTCGTACATGTCGTTGGCGTTGGCGACGATGATTGCCGTCTCGTCCGCCGTTTGCGTCGCCGTGGTGGCATAGCCGGTATTGACGATGGAGCTGCCGATGACGAGGTTGCCGCCATAATTGCCGGCCAGGTTCAGGGCTGTCGAATTCTTGCCCAGGACGTTGAAGGACCCGCCGACATAGGCTGAACCGGTGACGCCGTTTTCGAGCGACAGGCCCGTGGCATTGTTGCCGATAATCGTCGTCGAGGCGGCATAGCTGAAGGTGCCGTTGATATTGTTCTCAAAGCGCGTGCCGTAGGAGCCGTCGCCTTCGACGTCGAGCACGGAACTGCTGCTGATACCGATATTGCCGACGAACGGCGTCGTGCCGGTCGACAGGATGCCGTAGCGCGCCGCGCCGTCGGCGAACGGACCATCGACGATGCCGTCAACCGGGCTGGTGGTATCGGAGGCGGTGAAATTGTCAGTGACGGTGATCGAGCTGTTGATCGTCAGGTTCGAGGTGTGGCCACCGGTGATCAGGATGCCGGTCGAGCCGCCGTCCGAACCGGACATGGCGATCGGCCCTTCCAGGTCGACGGTGTTGTCGGAATCGACGGTGATCGCCGTGCCCGTGGTCAGGGTGATGGTGCCGGTTGAGGCCACCGTGACATTGCCGGCCGTGGAGGTGAGGAGCGGCGTGGTCGAGCTTGAAGACACCGTTGTATCGGCAAAGGCTTTGCCGGCCAATGTCACGGTGCCCGCGCCCATCAGGACGAGGCAGAGGGCTGTGGCCGTCAGAAGTCTGGTTTTGCGCATAGGTTAAGCTTTCCCTGAGGTGCTCGTCGTCACGAATATACTCGATCCCGCGGGGCGCGCGGGTTACGCCGTCTTAATCGACGCCGCGGGGAATTACCAGCGCTTAGAGCCTCGCGCCCAAAAAGTGGCTGGCCACTTTCCGGATAAATATGAGACGTCCAAGAAACCTGGCAAGACACCCGGACTGGAATGACGGTTCAGTCAGTCCGATCTGGCGGCGTGCGTGTGTTAACCTTTATTCAGGCGGCTGAAAAGGGCGCGCACCTGGTCCGCGAACGGGCGCCAAGCCCCCCACGGCGGCGCAACCTCGAAAATAAAGAGGGCTTAATTATGACCTCGAATTGTCGCCATTGCCAGAATGGCCTTCCGCGAACGCTTTTGTTTCAAGGCGTTGCGGATTCGCCCCGGAGGGGAGCACGCGACGCCCCCGCAGGGTAGCGGGTGATCACCGGTATCAATTTTCAGGGGAGGGGAGGAATGCGATGCCACCTTTAAAAAGGTGGCGCGAGTGACGGGGCTCGAACCCGCGACCTTCGGCGTGACAGGCCGACACTCTAACCAACTGAGCTACACCCGCATTCCATTTTGTTTCCCGGCGAAGCGGCCCGTTCAGGCCCCGGCGTCGGGAGGTGGCTAGATAGTGCGGGGGGCTGCTTCGTGTCAAGCATCATATCGCGCTTTTTTCGCGAATTTTCGCGCATCGCCGTTATTGTCGAGAATGATTTGCAATCGCGTAAAATGCGGCGACCTTGCGGCTAAAAAATGCTGGAAAATCATCAAAAGCATGCTTTTTCGCACTGCAAAGGTTTGAAGCCGCCAAACGGATGGTCTAATAGACCTCGGATTGAGTCCCGGCGATGGTTAATCGCGGGCTATTTAAGAGTGGACGAGGTGGCTCGGATGGATGCGGACCTGGCGAAATATTTTCT
>FTDJ01001157.1_pt1 | contig 13805 bp, 12 predicted proteins | sample 1639861 | NCBI WGS metagenome assembly FTDJ01 (sample SAMEA3914869, study PRJEB12502) | metagenome | biome: forest; material: soil | place: USA | collected 2012-03-12 | depth 0.1 m | reverse complement strand
GAAATAGGCGCCGGCGGCGTGGATCAGCTTGGCGATTTCGACGATGTCGCGTTCGAACAGGCCGCAGGTATTGGGGTTGGTCAGCATGATCGCCGCCACACCGTCATCGATCTTGGTCTTGAGATCTTCGAGATCAACGCGGCCATCGGCTGTCTGGGCGATTTCACGCACCGTATAGCCAACGAAGGCCGCGGTCGCCGGGTTGGTGCCGTGGGCCGAGGTCGGCACCAGCACGGTGCGGCGATGGCCCTGGCCCGACGCCTCGTGCGCCGCCTTGATGGCCAGGAGGCCGCAGAGCTCGCCATTGGCCCCGGCCTTGGGCGTCAACGCCACCGCCGGCATGCCGGTAAGGGTCTTCAGCCAATGCGCCAGACTGTCCATCAGGCCAAGCGCCCCCTGCACGGTCGACACCGGTTGCAACGGGTGGATGTCGCCCAGGCCCGAGACGCGCGCCATCTTTTCGTTGAGGCGCGGATTGTGCTTCATGGTGCACGAGCCCAGCGGATAGAGGGCCAGGTCGATGGCATGGTTCTTCTGCGACAGGCGCACATAGTGGCGCATGCATTCAGGCTCGGTCAGGCCTGGCAGATTGAGGTCGTCGCCGCGAACCAGATCGCCGAGGTCCGAGGTATCGATCGTCACATCGGCGAAATCGACGCCGGTGCGGTGATAATCGTCCCACTCGAAGATCAGCTTTTCCGATTGCAGCAGGCCACGCCCGCCGAGCAGCGATTTGAATGAAGTGGTAGCAACGTCCAGGGTTTCCGGTTGTGAAGGCCGGCCAACAGTGTTCATGCTCATGACAGTACCTCCTTCAGCGCGGCGACAAAGGTCGCGAGATCGGCCTCGCTATTGGTTTCGGTAGCAGCAACGATCAGGTGATTGGCGAAGGCCGGATCGCTATCGAGACGCGAGACCGGCACGCCGCCCAGCACACCACGGGCCGCCAGAGCTTCGACCACCTGGGCGGCGGCCGTCGGCAGCTTCAGCGTGAACTCGTTGAAGAAGCGGGGCGTGACGCAATCGACGCCCTTGATCGCGACCAGCTGATCGCGCAGGGCATGAGCCTTGGCGTAGTTGATCCTGGCGACGCGCTTCAGGCCCTCCTGGCCAAGCAGGCTCATATGGATCGAGAAGGCGAGCGCGCACAGGCCGGAATTGGTGCAGATATTCGACGTCGCCTTGTCGCGGCGGATATGCTGCTCGCGTGTCGACAGGGTCAGCACGAAGCCGCGTTCGCCGTCGGCATCGACGGTCTCACCGCAGAGGCGCCCGGGCATCTGGCGCAGGTACTTTTCCTTGGCGGCGAACAGGCCGACATAGGGCCCGCCGAACGACAGCGGCACGCCGATCGACTGGCCTTCGACGGCGACGATATCAGCGCCCATTTCGCCCGGCGACTTGAGCAGGCCCAGCGACATGACTTCGGTCGTGACGACGATCAAAAGTGCGCCGGCGGCCTGGGCGGCGGCGGCGATCTTGGTGACGTCGGTGGCGGTGCCGAACAGGTTCGGCGTCTGCACGACGACGCAGGCGGTGTCGGCATCGATATGGGCCAGCGTATCGGCTTCGCCGTCGACGGCGAGCGTGCAAGCGTCAGTCCCCATCCCCACCGCGTGGGCCAGGGTCTCGATGGTTTCGCGATAGTGCGGATGCAGCCCGCCCGACAGCACGGCCTTGTTGCGCTTGGTGATGCGCTGCGCCATCAGCACGCCTTCGGCGGCCGCGGTCGAGCCGTCATAGAGCGAGGCATTGGCGACCGGCATACCGGTCAGACGCGCCACCTGGGTCTGGAACTCGAACAGCACCTGCAGGGTACCCTGAGCGATTTCGGGCTGATACGGCGTATAGCTGGTCAGGAATTCCGAACGCTGGATGATATGATCGACGGTCGCCGGGATGTGGTGGCGATAGGCGCCGGCGCCGACAAAGAATGGCACCTTGGCCGGGCTGACGTTACGGGCGGCAAAGGCGCCCAGTTGCGCCTCGACCTCAAGTTCGCCGGCATAGGCCGGCAGATCGACCGTGCCGCTACGGCGGGCCGCGGCGGGCACATCGACGAACAGGTCATCGATGCTCTTGGCGCCGATGACGCCCAGCATCGCCGTGCGGTCGGTCGCGCTCAGGGGGAGGTAACGCATGTCTGTCCTTACAGGGTGTCGAGATAGGCTTCGTAGGCGTCGCGATCCATCAGCGCGTCGAGCTCGGCCGGGTTGGACAGCTTGATCTTGGCGATCCAGCCCGAGGCTTCCGGCGCGGCATTGACCAGGTCCGGGCTGTTGGGCAACTCGTCATTGGCGGCGGTGACATCGCCCGACACGGGGGCATAGACGTCCGACGCCGCCTTGACGCTTTCGACGACGGCGAAACCGTCGCCCTGCTTGACGACCTTGCCGGCTTCGGGGACTTCGACGAAGACGACATCGCCCAGCGCGTTGGCGGCATAGGCGGTGATGCCGACCAGGGCGACGTCGCCCTCGACCTGCACCCATTCGTGGTCCTTGGTGAACTTCATGATCTGTCCTTTCCTGCGCTGTGCGGGAGAAACGAAAAAGGGTTAGGCCTTGGGACGGCGGTGATAGCCGTTGGCGACGAAGGGAATGGTGACGACCTCGGCGGCATAGGGCTTGCCGCGCGTTTCGACCTTCAGCTTGGTGCCGATGGCCGACTGAGCCGGCGGGACGTAGCCCATGGCGATCGAGTAGCCGAGGCTGGGCGACGGCACGCCGGAGGTGACGATACCGAGATCGGCGCCGTCTTCAGCCAGGATTTTCGCGCCGTCGCGCGCCGGCGGGCCTTCGAGCACACGCAGCGCCACGCGCACGCGCGTCAGGTCGCCATCAAGCTGCTGGCGGATACGGTCGACACCCTTGATGTCACCGCGATTAAGCCGCGACTTCTGCATGGCGAAGCCGAGATTGGCCTCGACCAGGCTGTAGCCGGCGTCCATTTCGTGGCCGTAGAGCGGCATGCCGGCTTCGAGGCGCAGGCTGTCGCGGGCGCCAAGCCCGATTGGCCGCACCTGGGCGAAGCTCAGCAATTCGTCCCATAAATCAACGACGCGCGCCGCCGGGAAGCTGATCTCGAAGCCGTCCTCGCCGGTATAACCCGAGCGCGAAATGAAGCTGCGTTCACCCAGCAGGTCGAAAGTGCCACAGTCCATGAAATACATGTCGCAGGCTTCCGGGCACAGTTCGCGCATGACCTCGTGCGCCTTCGGCCCCTGCAGCGCCAGCAATGCGCGGTCTTCAATGACTTCGAATTTCGTATCCGGCTTGAGGTTGTTGGCGATGATCTCGAAATCCTGATCCTTGCACGCCGCATTGACGACCAGGAAGAAGCCGCTCGTTTCCGGGCGTGACACCATCCAGTCATCGAGAATGCCGCCGTCGTCCGCCAGCAGCAGCGAATATTTCTGCTTGCCCTGGGACAGGGTGGCGAAATCGGTCGGGGTCAGGGCTTCCAGCGTCGCCAGCGCCCCCTCGCCCGTCAGCCGCGCCTGGCCCATGTGCGAGACGTCGAACAGCCCGGCCGACGACCGCGTCCATTTGTGCTCGGCCATGACGCCTTCGTACGACACCGGCATATTGTAGCCGGCGAACGGCACCATGCGCGCGCCAAGGGCAACGTGGCGATCGTAGAGCGCTGTATTGTTTAGGGTTTCAGTCGCGGGAGCGTCAGACATGGGGCCTCGCAGAACGATTCAGGTCCTGCCCCCGCTGTCCCTGGGCCTGAGAGATTTTAGCTCCTTCGGCGGGGGATTTTTTGACGCCTCATGTTTACCCCAAAAGTGCAATGGCATTCGCGCCACTTTTGGGCATGAGGCTGGTCCCCACTTTCCAGCGTTTAGTGTGTCTCGCGGTCCGTTTGCCTGAGCGTTTCCGGGGCGGTTGCGCCTTCGGCGTCGCAACTGACGAGTCAGCGCGATCTCTCCCGCGAGAGCGAGACGCTTGTGCGTTAACACTTGGGTCGAGTCAAGGCCGCGCACGCATTCGTCATTAGGCGGAGCGACTTTTCCGCCGGGGTCAGCCGTTATTGACCACCAGGCGCAGATGGGCTTTTTCGCGCAGTTGCGGCGGCTCGTAGATGTCCGGCCGTTCGATGCGTTCCGGCCGTTGCAGCAGGCGCTTCTTGTACTTGGTCATTTGCGGCAGCAGTGCCGCTTCGAGATGGCGCACCTCGATCTCGACGCAGGCATCGGCGAAGCGTTCGATATGGCGATTGTGGTGGCGGCCGGGCGGCGTCACCAGGACCAGCTTCTTCTTGGGGAAGCGCTCCTTGAGGTAGCGCGCGGTGGCCGCATGATCGCCATCGGCGGTGATCAGGTAGCAGACGTCGAACAGGTCGTCCTCAGCGTCGGCGGCGATCGACAGGGCCAGATTGACGTCGCCCTGCTTTTCCACCGACAGCTGCCAGGTGTGGTTGCAGGCATTGCACTTGTCCATGGCGTGGACGAAATGCCCCATGCGACAGACCACGCCCTGGGCCTGCAGGGCCTTCATATAGTCTTCGTGGCGCTTGAGCTTGGTCTTGGACTGCGGACGGAAGGCGGAGCACCAGACAACGCGCTTTAAGACCTCGCTCTTCGGCGCGATCGCCCGCCCCAGGGCCTTGAGATTCAACCACTTCAGGTACGGTCGCTGATAGGCGTCAACCGCGTGATAGAGGTTGAAGCCGTCGATATAAAAGGCCGCGCGCTTACGGAAAAACGGCAACGACCAGCCGTCGGACGGCGTCAAGGCCTTGGCCCCGGGCGTCTGTGTTCCTTGCGGCTTTTGACCTTTCGGCGACGACATTTTGCCCGCGCGCACCCGTTAACCTTCGGGTAACACTTAAGCGCAAGTTCAGGGTCTTGTCAGCAGGGCATCTGATCAATTTTTTATATTTCAAGGCCCTACGGCATTTGCGTCACATCTGCTCCGGTGCGGTCAGCCCCATCAGATCGAGCGCCAATTCAAGCTGGCGCAGGGTTACGCTGACCAGACCGAGGCGCGACGCGCGCGTGGCGGCGTCGTCGGCGCCCAGCACCGGACAGGCGGCGTAGAACTTGGAAAAGGCCTGGGCCAGTCGATAGGCGTGATCGGCCAACAGGTTGGGCGCGCGCTTCAGATAGGTCTCCTTCAGCGCCGCGTCGAAAGCATCGAGCAGCAGCACGACTTCACGTTCGGCAGGCTCCGCCACGGCGATGTCGCCGGCGGTGACGCCCTGATCCGCCGCCTTGCGCAGGATGCTCTTCATGCGCACCGCCTGATAGAGCAGATACGGTCCGGTCTTGCCCTCGAAGCTGACGAAGCGGTCGAGATCGAAGACGTAGTTGGTCAGGCGGTGGTTCGACAGTTCGGCGAACTTGAGCGCGGCGATGGCGACCTTGTGGGCGGTATCGGCAAAATCGGCCGCCGACAGCCCCTCGCCCAGCCCGGCCTCCTGCAGGCGTGCGGTAGCCTTTTCCGTCGCCTGTGAGATCAGGTCGTGCAGTTTCAACGTGCCGCCGTCGCGGGTCTTGAACGGCTTGCCGTCGGTGCCGTTGACCGTGCCGTTGGCGGCGTGTTCGAGCTGGCCCTCGGCGGCGTAGCCGGCGAGATATGCGGCGCGGAAAACCTGCTCGAAATGGTCCGACTGGCGCTGATCGACGACGTAAAGCGTCAGGTCCGGGCCGAACTCGGCCTTGCGCTCGACGATGGTGGCGAGGTCGGTGGTGCCGTACATCGACGAGCCTTCCGACGATACGACGAGCAGCGGCGGCACGTCCTTCTTGTCGGTCTCGCGTGCCACGCGGACGATCTGCGCGCCTTGGTCGGGTTCGAGCAGGCCCTTGGCCTTCAGGTCGGCGACCATCGGTTCGATGAACGGATCGGCGTCGGATTCGCCCTTCCACCAATCGAAAGTAACGTTGAGCGCACCATAGTCGCGGATCAGGGCTTCGCGGCTGACGGTGACGAAGTGCGACCACAGAGCGCGATAGCCGCGGCGGCCCTGCTGCAGCTCGCGCGTCGCCTTCTTGGCGCGGTCGCGGAAGGCTTCGTCGGCCTTGCCCTTGTTCGACGCCATCGGATAGAGACGCTCGAGATCTTCCAGCGTGACGGGTGCTGCCGCTGGATAGGCGCCGGTGAAGGCTTCATCGAAATACGGCAAGCTGGGCTGTTCATCGCTGACGGCAACGATCAAAAGGCCCATCTGATAGCCCCAGTCGCCGAAGTGCGCGTCACCGACGACCTCGTCACCCAGGAAGCGCAGGATGCGCTTCAGGCTTTCACCGATCACCGCGGTGCGCAGATGGCCGACGTGCATCGGCTTGGCGACGTTGGGCCCGCCGAAATCGATGATGATCTTGCGTTTGGCGGCAACGAACGGGGCGCCCAGGCGTGGGTCGGCGGCGACCGCATTGGCGCGCGCGCTGAGCGCCGCATCGGCCAGGACGAAGTTGAGGAAACCCGGACCGGCGATATCGACCGATTTCAGCCGCGTGTCACCGCGCAGATGGCCGGTGACACGGGTGGCGACATCACGCGGATTGGCCTTGGCCTGTTTGGCGACGGCAAGCGCGCCATTGCACTGAAAATCAGCCAGGTCGGGACGGTCGGACGGATTGACGCGGCCGGCGGAGGCCTCAAAGCCTTCGCTGACAAAGGCCTGACCGGTGGTCGCGGTCAGGTCGCTACGGAAATCGTGTGTGGGGATAAAGTCTTCGGACATGATGCGCGTAAATACGCATCACGTCCCGGACTGACAAGGTCTTTATTGTTGCGGCGCGGCAGCCGCGTCAGGCTTCTTTTCTGCGGCGGTAACGTAGCGGAAGTGCTTGCCCTGGCGATTGAAGTCGGCCATTTGCGGCGTGACGTCAAAGCCGATCAGGACCTCGAAATTCGAGCCCGAGACGGTGATGTCGCCGCGCGGGATCTGGATATTGGCGATCTTGGTATTGACGTGGACCGTGTCCTCGCCCGGCGCAAACGTCACCGGCAGGTCGAATTCCTGCTTGGCCAGAACCGTCTTGTCGCGTTCGGTTACCGCCACCCAGTAGTGATAAATCTTGGTCTGGCCGGCGGCCTGCGGGCCACGGCCCAGCGAGAAGCCGATGTTCATGCCGACGTGGATCGGTTCCATGCCCTTATAGGCGCAGTCCGAAGAGATGCCGTCGATTTCGCCCGTCCACGCGGCCGCGGACGACGATTCCTTGTCGTCCTTGAATTCGTGATAGCGCGCGGCGTCGTACAGCACCTTGACATAGGGGCACGGGCCTTCGGCGTGCACCGCCTTCAGGTGCAGATCCTTGTCGCCCCATTCGGCGTCCTTCTTGCCGCGGTCCTGCGCCTTGTCGTCGTCGGACTGCTGATCGCGGCCGTCCCCTTGCGGGTCCTCTTGCCCGCCACCCATTTGGGCGTGAGCGATCGGCGCGGCAACCAGACCCAGCGCGAACAAAAATCCGAGGGACGCCAGGAAACGACGCACGAAAATCGACATGGAATGTGAAACCCTTGGCTCAATAAGACGGCTGCATCAGCAGGTTGGCGCGGAAACACAACCCACCCCCGCCTGCGGATGTGTAGCGTCTCATTTACGCATTTGAAAGCGGTTTATCGGGCGACTGCGGCCAAATCGGGGCGGATTGGGGTCAGGTGTGATAAACTGGCCGATACGCGATTACTATGGCGCAAAACGGTGAAAACCCCTATGTCTGCGGTCATGAGTCCCTCCCCTCTGCGTCCTTTGAAAGTCAACCTGGCCACACCGCGCGGCTTTTGCGCCGGTGTCGACCGCGCCATCCAGATCGTCGAGCGTGCACTCGAGCTCTATGGCGCGCCCGTCTATGTCCGCCACGAGATCGTGCATAACAAGCACGTCGTCGACCGCCTGAAGGCGCTGGGCGCGGTGTTCGTCAAGGAACTGGATCAATGCCCGGCCGACCGTCCGGTGGTGTTTTCCGCGCACGGCGTGCCCAAATCGGTGCCGGCGGCGGCGAAATCGCGCGACATGTTCTTCCTCGATGCCACCTGCCCGCTGGTTTCCAAGGTTCATGTCGAGGCCGAGCGCCATCATAATGAGGGTCGCGAAATCGTGCTTATCGGTCACGCCGGCCACCCGGAAGTCATCGGCACCATGGGCCAATTGCCGGAAGGCACGGTCCGGCTGATCGAGACCGTCGAAGACGCGGAAGTCTTCACGCCGAAGGACCCGGCCAATCTCGCCTTCGTCACCCAAACGACCCTGTCGGTCGACGACACCGCCGACATCGTTGCCGCGCTGAAACGCCGCTTTCCGGCCATCGCCGTGCCGCACAAGGAAGACATCTGCTACGCCACCACCAACCGGCAGGAAGCAGTCAAGCGCGTCGGCGCCGACTGCGACCTGGTCCTGGTCATCGGCTCGGCCAAGTCGTCCAATTCGCAGCGCCTGGTCGAGGTTGCGCTGCGCGCCGGCGCCCGTGCCGCTTACCTGATCGACGACGCCTCGCACGTCGACTGGGCGTGGTTCGATGGCGTCGATACGGTCGGCATTTCGGCCGGGGCCTCGGCGCCGGAAAACCTGATCACCGAGCTTTTGGCGGCGATTGCCCAGCGCTTTGACACCGAAGTCGTCGAAAATTCCGGCGTGGTCGAGACCGTGACCTTCAAACTTCCCCGCGTACTGACCGAGGCCTAATGTCCCGCCCGCAAGTGACGATCTTCACCGACGGGGCCTGCAAGGGCAATCCCGGCCCGGGCGGCTGGGGCGCCATTCTCATGTCCGGCCTGAATGAGAAAGAGCTCTACGGTTACGATCCGCAGACCACCAACAACCGCATGGAAATGATGGCGGTCATTCAGGCCCTGGAAGCGCTGAAAAAGCCCTGCGACGTGTCACTGAATGTCGACAGCCAGTACGTGCTGCAGGGCATGACCGAGTGGATCCGCGGCTGGAAGGCGCGCGGCTGGAAAACCGCTGACAAGAAGCCGGTGAAGAACGACGACCTGTGGAAGCGCCTCGACGCCGCCTGCGCCCCGCACAAGATCAAGTGGACCTGGGTCAAGGGCCACGCCGGTAACGAATATAATGAACGCGCCGACCAGTTGGCCAATAAGGGCATAGCCGAGGCGCGGGCGACCAGCGGCGCCTAAACGACCTGCAATTCGGCTGCGAACCTGCGCCCGTTCTGCACATAGTGCTCGGCCGAACGCTTCAAACCCTCGATCTGTTCCGGCGTCAGCTCGCGCACTACCCGCGCCGGTGAGCCCATGATCAGCACACCGTCGGGGAATTCTTTGCCTTCGGTGATCAGCGATCCAGCACCGACCAACGAGTTGGCACCGATCCGGGCGCGGTTGAGAATGATGGCGCCGATGCCGATCAGACTGTAGTCGCCGATAGTGCAGCCGTGCAGCATGACCTTGTGCCCGACGGTCACGCCCTCGCCTATGGTCAGCGGTGAGCCCGGATCGGAATGCAGCAGGCTGAGGTCCTGAATATTGCTGCGCGCGCCGATGGCGATCGGCTCGTTATCGGCGCGAATCACTGTGCCGAACCACACCGAAACATCGACGCCCATGCGAACGTCGCCGATAATCGAGGCATCAGGCGCCACCCACAACCGTCCGGGATCGGAGGGTTTCGGCGCTTCATTTCCCAGGCGATACAGGGGCATGCGTCACATCCTTGCCACGATTTCGCGCGCTACACGAATTTTCCGCAGGTGCGAAATCGTCCGCACACCGCAATTAAGAACTCGCTAACGATTCGGCGCGAATCTGATAGCATCTTTACGGGGGAAATCATTACCCTCGCAGAGTACCGGCTTAAGGTCTTAACCTTGAAAGAGGGACTTGTGGCTTCAGAGTTCGTGTTCATACCGATCGTCTCTCCGCCATCTGCCGGACCTGGCGGCGCACCTCCATTTAGCGCCGTTTATCTCCTGACTAAGTTGCACACCCAAGGCGAGCCTTTAATGGCCTCGCCTTTTTTCATGCCTGTTTCGCCCCTTCCGGGCGTCGTGGCTCATCTGTAGGAGACCATCATGACCAAGCGATCCGTCAAACGCTACCTGCGCGAAGGCAACCTGGACGCCGAGGCTTTTGAGCCCGACACCAAGGTGCGCCGTCTCAGCGTGCATACCGGTGGCGCGTCTGGCTGGTCACCGATGGGCTCACCGCCGAGCGCCGCCAATGGCGATCGCGATCAGAGCTACATGAAAACCATAAAACCAAAATCGGACGGCCAGGCAGCGATGCTCAGCGCCATCGATGAAAAGAACCTGGTCCTGGCGCTCGGGCCCGCGGGCACCGGCAAGACCTACCTGGCCATCGCCAAGGCGGTCGAAGCGCTCGAAGCCGGCAAGGTCGGCCGCATCGTGTTGTCGCGACCGGCGGTCGAAGCCGGAGAATCGATCGGTTTCCTGCCCGGTGACATGGAAGACAAGCTGGCCCCCTATCTGCGCCCGCTCTACGACGCCCTGACCGACCGCCTCAGCATGAAGCGCGTCAAGGCGCTGATGGCCGAGGGCCTGATCGAGATCGCGCCGGTCGGCTATATGCGCGGCCGCACGCTTAACAATGCCTTCGTGGTTATCGACGAGGCCCAGAACTGCACCTATGTGCAGCTCAAGATGCTGCTGACGCGGCTGGGCTGGAACTCGACCATGGTGGTCACTGGCGACCCGGCGCAAAGCGACCTGATGCAGGGCCTGTCGGGCCTGGGCGACGTCGCCGACAAGTTCGAGCAGGTCGACAACATCGCCGTCGTCCGCCTCAAGGACAAGGACATCGTCCGCCACCCGCTCGTCGCGGAAATGCTGGGAGTGTTGTGACACTCAGCCATAAAGTCCCTTGCTTCGCTCAGTGTACTTTATGGCTGTAAGAATGACGAAAGCGCCGGAGGCAACTCCGGCGCTTTTTATATCGTGAGCGAAATCCTCACGTTCGATCTCGCAATAGCGACAAACCTGATGGATCGGTTAGGCGTGACGTAGATGCAAGAGAGTAAAACGCAGATGACATAAGCCGAGGCAGCCAAACTAACTGATGGGTTGTACAAAGGTCACAACGTCGAAATTTTTCCCGCAATGGTAGTCACCTTCAAAAATTCAGGAAATAACGACGTTCTCGCCAATTCGGATCGGCCGACTTTTTGGCGACGGGGTTTACATGGCACGCAGACCGAAAAGACTGGGCGCGGTTCCGTCCGCACAGATGTTCAACTATCTTTTGGACAAGCATGAGCTTGCCTCGACGGTTGAGAGTACCGTTTCAGTGGACAACGGCACCCCAACATTTGCAGGAAACATGAGCTTCGCAAATGACCCGAGTCAAATTACCCCGCACGACCCCGTGCCATGGACTTACAAGCTCACTCTGGGCGACAAATTCATTTACCGAGTCGATATCAGCGGAAGTGCTGGAGACACGGTCAACTTCAGTTTCACGAACGCGACTTCGACGCCAAAAGGCATCACCCTGCCAGGGTCAAATGGCGGCGCAGTTTCAGTGGAAGCGAGATTTAATGTCACCCCTGTAGCTCCGGGGGCTGGCCAATGAGGTCATTTCTCAGATTCTTGCCAATACTGGCCATAGTGCTACCCGCGATTTCACACGCGACTGATACCACACCACCGGCCGCGACGACTACTGAGGCATACAAAATCGAGCATGCAATCGCGACCTGCAAAGCCAATCAAAAGGTACATGGTTGCGATACAGTCCTGCTATTCGCCAACGCAGTAGACATGGTCGATAGATCTGACGCCCCTCAGCCTACTGCATCGGCCAACGCCACGTCCAAAATTGATGAGGCAACATCGGCGACTTCTACTTCGCCAACTAGCCCTGGGGTTGTGGAAGGGCATCAACCGACGCAGGCCGAATTGGATGCAGCACAAGGTAACAAGAAGAAGAGCACCGTCGCGTTCTCGGGTTCGACAGACACGAAAAACGCGAAGATCAACTGGACAGCGCCGGTAGGCGCCAGACCATGGACGGTGAAAAGCCTTGGCTTGACGATACAGACGCCGATCGATCAAGGCGCGGATTTCACTAACGTTGCGACACTCGACGGCCTGGCAAAATCAACGACGCTTTCTCTCCAGTACAGCATTTACAATACGAAACACGGCCGGGATGGAAGAGGACAACATGTATGGACCGTCAATGCGACATATGGGACTGAGCAGCATACCTTCTACAATTCAGCCGACCTATCTAAGTCGACCGTCACCAAGTACCCGTTCCAACTCGGCGTTTCTTTTGATCACCTTATTGCCGACAAAACTCAACAAATGCCGGACGGAACGACATTTGTGCCCTACAATTCGAGCATCGGCTTCTCTTACAATTACCAAAGTTCTTTCAAAGATGGCCAGTCGCAGGTGCTTTGCCCCGCCTCAAATAATGCACCCGCCAAGTGTGCGTCAGGATTTATAGATGCGCCGACCAAAAGCGAGAAGAACCTGATCACACTGAATTATAAGGCGATTTACAACAGTTTCGCGATTACGCCGTCTCTCACTTACGACGCCAGTTCCCATCATTATGGTATAGAGCTGCCGGTCTACATTGTCCCCACCTCGTCTGATTATCCGACTGCTGGCATCCAGTACGACTGGAACTCCGACAAGCATGAATCCGTCATCGGCATATTCGTCTCGTCACCCCTGTGCCTGGCACCGGGAAAAACGGTCTGTTCGGGGGAAAGTAGTTCAGCCAAAAATTAAAACTAAACCCTTTAAGATTTAGAGTTAACGCGCCTCCATTATGTACGATAGCCACGGTGATCAGCGCGGCTATTCCGATTTGAATCAAAGATGAAAATACTGATTACTCAGCATTCTTCACTATCGTCTCCGACATCGTGCGTCAATTTTGCCCCCCCCCTGGAAGCCCCCCCCTATCGCTCTTTCAGAGCTTCGGGCGACACGCCTTCGCCGCTTTGGCCGGCAAGCCATTCGCGTTTCCTGGCCGCCTCTTGTTGGATAAACATGAGGCCTCAAACATGCTTTGACGACAGAGGGCAAATCGGGCACAACCGCAGCCCCTGCCTGCTTCGGTTTGCGCCCGTGGCGAAATTGGTAGACGCTACGGACTTAAAATCCGTCGGGAGCAATCCCATGCCGGTTCGACCCCGGCCGGGCGCACCACACTTCACCAAAGCTTCGGATGACAAGCCGCTTGGGTTTCTAGCCAGGTACGGCAAGAGGCTAATTGGCCGGTTTCGGCGCCGGGCGCTTGAAGGTCACGTCGCTACCCGCGACCATCCACAAGGCTGCCGACCATGCCGCCACGACCTGGTTGAGATTGGCGCGATCGACGCGTTCCAGCGTGTCGTCAGGCGTATGGTGGGTGTTGAAGTAGTTGTAGCCGTCCTGATCGAGCAGCAGGCACGGCACGCCCAGCGCATAGAGCACGTCGGTATCGGAATCGCCGTTGGTCGCCGGTTTGTCGGCGACTTCGACGGCCAGCGGATTGAGCAGGACCTTCATCTTGGTGTCGAAGGCCGCGTCGTCGGTTGCCGGCAACTGGGCGCGATAGACCTTGTCGGTGCCGAAGTCGGCTTCCATGGCCAGGACGTGGTTGGCGGCGTCCGCGGCGTGCGACTTGGCGTAGTTATCGCCGCCGGTGCCATAGCCGTCCGGCTGCGACACCTCTTCCGAGCCCCACAGGACCAGGCGGATAGTGCGCTTGGGGCGCAGATTGTGATCGAGGATGTTTTTGGCGGCGCCGAGCGCAATCGCCGTGCCGACGCCATCGTCGATGGCGCCGGTCCCCTGGTCCCAGCTGTCGAGGTGACCGCCGATGACGATGACCTGCTCGGGATGCTCCGAGCCCTTGATCTCGGCGACAACG
>FTDJ01000277.1_pt1 | contig 14038 bp, 13 predicted proteins | sample 1639861 | NCBI WGS metagenome assembly FTDJ01 (sample SAMEA3914869, study PRJEB12502) | metagenome | biome: forest; material: soil | place: USA | collected 2012-03-12 | depth 0.1 m | reverse complement strand
CGCCTCGGTGTCGCCGCCGATGCTGGCGCTCGCCTATGACGGCGACATGGCCTGTCTCTACGTCTATACCCGTTTGCCGGAAAACGACGACCGTGCCGAAGCCCTGGTGCTGGGCGGCGCGCCGGCCTACCTGACGCGGTTCAAGGGCGAGGCCGATGCGATGCACAAGGCCGAAGATCAGCGCATCGCCGACCTCGGTCAGGTCGCCAACCGGGTCAATACCGAGCTCAATGCCACCTTCAAGCCGGGGGTGATGTCGGCCGACGACATCAGGCGCATGAACGATCTGGTCTTCACCCGCGCCCAGGCCTGCACCGACGGGTTGAAGGGCTAGCCGGCAACCGCCTGTCCCTGCGGCCGGTAAGCGGTTATAGTCCGCCATCGCAGACGATACCGGGGAAAACGATGCGCGGGATGAACTGGAGCAAGGCTGGCCTGTGCGGCGCGGCCATGGCGACTATGCTGAACGGGATGGCGCAGGCCGCAACGACACCAACGCCGGTGGTGCCGAAGGCGTTTCGCGGCGAATGGTATCCGAAGCCGGCGCGCTGCGGTTCCGATAGTATGGAAGCCTTCGTGGTCAATGACCGCTCGACTTCGTCGGGCGAAGACGACGGCACCGTCATCGCCGTGCGCGACCTGGGGCGCAACCACATCGTCGTCACCACTGACCAGATGGGCGAGGCGACCGCCGATACGCCGCCGGACACGGACGCGTCGGCCGGGCGGCTTAAAAGCGATTACGTGTTGTCGGGCGGCGGGCGGCGGCTGACGATCCGCTTCGGCACCATGGCGCCGCAAACCTATGTGCGCTGTACCGGCAAACCGGCGCGGTAGGCAAACCCCATGCCGGGACTGTGTCCGGCGGCATGGGGCGTGAGGCTGTCGGGCGCTTAGTGCGCCGCGTTTTCTTCTTCCTCGAAGGTCACGGCGACGTCGGCATTGGCCGATAGCCGCACCTGATCGCCCTCGATATCGGCGACGAGGCCGAGGTCGATAAAGTGGTGCTTTTGATTGCCGCTGTCGGTCTTGGTCAGCTTGATGCGTTGACCGTCGACGTGGTCGACCGTGCCGACGTGCACGCCGTCGGCGCCGATGATTTCGGCATGTTCCTTGATTTGGGTGGCGTCTACCATGGGGTTGCTCCTGAGGTTGGGATGAAAGGTGTATCCCCCGGCCTGAGCGCAGGGTGACGGAGGCCTCATAAGGGAACAATGCGCGCCGGCTCCATTCACGATCTTGCGTTCGGCAGAGGCCGCCACAAAGCGCCGCTTTACACAAATTACAGCGCGCGGATGGGCGGTTGCGCGCTATGGTCGTGCCGAAGGAACGTCAGAAAGATTCGCAGGAGATTCGCCGTGCGCAGGCTGTTGGGGGGAGCGGTGAGCGCGGTCGCGCTGATCTGGGCCGGCGCCGCCTGTGCCCAGGACGCGACCCCCGCGCCGGCAAAGCCGGATGCCGGAGCCAAGCCGACCGCTGAAAAGCCCACCGACGTCACCGTCACCGCCAAGCGGCCCGACGTCGTCGACCGCATCGACCGCCGCGTCTACGACGTCAAAACCAACCCCCAGGCCGAAACCGGATCGGTCACCGATTTGCTCAAGACCCTGCCTCTGGTCACCGTCGCGCCGGACGGCACGGTGTCGCTGCGCGGCGACGCCAATGTCGCGATTACCATCGACGACAAGGCGCCGCCCGACGGCAATCTGACGCTGAAGACCTTTCCGGCCAATCGCATCGACCGCATCGAGATCATCACCAATCCGTCGGCGCAATACGCTGCTTCGGGTACCGGCGGCATCATCAATATCATCACCAAAAAGACCCATCCTTTGGGCCTGTCCGGTGGCGTGACCTCGGATATTGACACCCTGGGCAATGGCTCGGCCGGCCTGACCGCCGACCTGACCCGCGGGCGGCTGACGCTGGGCGCCGGCGTCGATGCCAACCATAACGCCAATCTCGATACCAATCGCCTGCATCAGCAGACCTATGATACCTCGGGCAACCCGACCGAGAGCATGGATCAGCTGACCCATAGCCGCGAGTCCGGGACCTATGCCGGCGGCAATACGCGTGCGGCCTATAAACTGACCGACAAGGCGACGCTCAGCCTCAATGCCTCGGGCGGCAGCGGCCGCTCATCGAGCGCGAGCCTGATGCAGGTTACGGCCTCGGACGGCAATTTCACCGAGGCGGGCGAGGGCGACGGCCGGTACAATTACCACGGCTTCGACGGGCTCTACGCCTATACCGGCGATCATGATGGCGAGACGCTGAAGATCGGCGCCAACAGCCTGGTCAATGGTGGCACCGACGAACGCAGCTTTACCGACGTCTTTGCCGCGCCGGGCCAGAGCCCGCAGACGACGACCAATGCCAACCGCGTCGATATCGACTTCGACACGGGGTTCGTCACCTATGAGCGCGGTTTCGGCGGGATCAGCCTGCTGACGGCCGGCGCATCGTGGTCGCGGCGCAGCGTGCGCATGGTGCGTACCATGAAGAGCACCGATCCGGCGCAGGGCAGCTACACCGATCCGTTCAGTGCCGCCGAGATCATGACCAGCGCCTACGTCACCTATCAGTTCCCGCTCGGTAAATGGACGGTACTGCCTGGCTTGCGCGTCGAGGGCGACACCCGCCGCTATGTTTCGGGCAAGCAGGCCGAGACCGATCTGTTCCCGAGCCTGCATCTCAGTCACGACCTCGGCGCCAGGGGCAAGCTCAAGCTCAGCTACAGCAATCGCATCGACCGGCCGGGGCTCGAGGAAAACGACCCGGCGGTGATCTGGTTCAGTTCCAAGGGCGCCTTCGCCGGCAATCCCGACCTGAAACCGCAGCGCGTCGATTCCTATGAGGCCAGCTACGACTATAGCGACAAGGCCTTCAATGCGGTGTGGCTGGTCTATTACCGCCAGACCCAACACGATTTCACCACGCTTTATCGCGACCTGGGCGACGGCGTGCTGCTGTCGACGTCGGTCAATGCCGGCCATAGCTGGACCGGCGGCGGCGATGCCAGCTTTCGCGGGCCGATCTCGGCCCACTGGAAATACACCTACGATTTCAACCTGTTCGCCAATCAGGTGCCACCGCTTGGAGTAGGGGCCGTGGCGCGCACCGATGTGACCTGGACCTCGACCGGGACGCTGGAATACGACTCGCGGCCGAATGCGCCCGATGGTGAGCAGTTGCAATTCACGTTGAATGCCACAGGCCGCCAGCTGACCTCGCAAGGCTCGATGGGGCAGCAGATCACAGTCGATGCCAGCTATCGCCATCCGCTGACCAAGACATGGTCGCTGGTGGTCTCCGCCGTCGACCTGTTCAACAGCTCGGCGCGGCGCTCGACGATCGACACGCCGCTGATCCAGCAGCGGACGCTGTTTTCGCCGCGCCGCCAGGCGTTGAAGGTCGCGCTCAGTTGGAAATTCGGCGCCCAGCCTTGAGTGCGGCGCCTCAGTGCCCCGAAAACGGTGAGCCGGTCTGGGTGATGGTCATGGTCATGCCGCCGGTTTGGTGGATCACCAGGTCGGGCAGGTTGTTGCCGAGCTGGCTATAGGCGACGAAATTGGCGACGCCGGTTTGCGACACGCTCTGGACATTGCCGTCGCCGGTCTGGGTCTGCTGGGCGATGTTGCCGTCGCCGTTTTGCGTCAGCGAGGCGGTGTTCGACGACCCGGTCTGCTTGAGCACGGCCTGGTTGAGCGCGGCCCCGAGACCGGTTTGCTGTACCGAGGCCTGATTATTGCCGCCTTCCTGGGTCAGGACCAGCGTGTTGAGGCCGGCGCCCTGGATCAGGGTGGCGGCATTGCCCGAACCTTGCTGGGTCGCGTCGGTATGGTCGGCGCCGCCCTGCGCCTGGGTCAGGCTGAGGCTGTTGCCGTCACCGTTCTGGCTGACGGTAGCTTCCCCCGGGGCGCCGGTCTGATCGACGGTGGCGCTGTTGCCCTGGCCGATCTGGGTGATCGATACGGTCGGCGCGCGCGCCACGATCTGGTCGGCGGTGATCGGCCGGGTGACCGGCGTAGGCGCGGCCGAAGCGGCTCCGGCGGTCAGAGCGAGCAGGGGCAAAAGAAGGGCGGCAAGACGCATGGGAGGCTCCGGACGTGAAAAGACGCCGGGCGAGATCGTCAGACCTCGCCCGGCAATCGCTTACTGACGCACCACGGCGATGCTGTAGCTGCCGCCCTGGCTGATGGTCGAGGTGGCGCCGGCCTGAGCCGTTTGCGACACCCAGGCCTGGCCATAATTGCCCGTCTGCTGAACCAGCGAGGTGTTGTTGCCGCTGGTCTGGTTGACGTTGGCATAGTTGCCGTTGACGGCGCCGGAGGCGGTCGGGATCGTGCCGGTATAGCCCTGGTCGATGACCGAGGTTTCGTTGCCGACCTGGTTGGCATAGGCCTGGTTGTTCGAACCGTTCTGGTCGGTCAGCGAGTAACCGCTGCCGCTGCCTTGCTGGTTCGTCGTGGCGATATTGTTGCTGCCGCCGGTTTGCTGGATCAGGCCTTCGGCATAGTAGGTGCCGGCGCCCTGGGTGATCATGCCGGTGTCGTTGGTGCTGCCGTCCTGATTGCCTTGCGTGACGTCGGCAAAGTTCTGATAGCCGGCCTGATTGATCGTGCCGCTATGGTTGCTGCCGTTCTGGTCGATGACCGCGCCGGTCGGACCATAAACGATGGTGCCGGTCGAGGCGCCCGGAAGGACCGAGCCCGTCAGCAGTTCTTCGGACCAGATCTGGTTGGCGCCCGGGCCGTGGGTCAGCACGTTGCTGCCGCCCGAGACGCCGGTGCCGGTGCCGGCCTGCGAGATCGAGGCGACGTTGCTGACGCCGGCCTGCTGATTGACGACGCCCAGTTCGTTGACGCCGGCCTGAACGATGACCGAGGTGTTGAAATTGTTGGCCTGACCGACCAGGGCGTGTTCGCCGCTGCCGCCCTGGCTGATGTTCGAGCTGTTATTGCCGACCTGAACGACGACGACGGTGCCGTTGACGCCTTCCTGGTCCGAGGTCGAGGTGTTGCTCGGATTGGCAACGCCGTAGGCGCCCTGGCTTTGGGTGATCGTCGCCTGGTTGCCCGAACCGCCCTGCGTGGCGGTCGCCTGGTTATAGCCGTCGGTGCCTTGCGTGGCGTCGAGGCCCTGGGTGATCTGGATGACGCCGCCATCGCTGGAATTGGTCTGATCGGCGGTGGCGTGCTGCGCGGTGCCGAGCTGCTGGATGGTGGTGTTGTTACCGGCGAGCGCCGGGGCGGCCACGAGCAGAGCGGCGAGCGAAACGGAAGCAAAAATAAGCGTTTTCAATGTAGGCTCCAAATGTAAAGCGGCGGCCGTTTTGGCGCGCCGTTCGTGACGGCATTCGGCCGTTCACGATCACGACGCCGGAAGCCTGCCTCCCGGCGTATCGCTGGCCGCGGGCGTACGGCCGGCAAATTCTGTTGGCTACGTCGTCCGAGCGGGCTCGATGTCAGGCCGCGTCCGGCGGCACCACCCCTGGCGGCGCGCGCACAGGTTCGCAGCCCGCAAAAAAGCGGGTGAACGACTGAGCGTTTCGCAAGTCCCCTTCAAAAGCCGCGAATTCCCTGAAGCGCCCTTTCGGAACACTTCCAGCCCCACATCGCCGGCGTTAACTTTTGTTAATAATGGTTAACGGCGCGATAAGGCTGTAAATTCCGGGGCTTGTCAATGTGGATTTTGAAACTTCATATCCGGCGTTACGCGGAAGGGCGTCCCCGGGCCGGAAGACGCCGGGCGGCAATTAAATACCGCCCGGCAATCCGCTTACTGACGCACCACGGCGACGCTGAAGCTGCCGCCCTGGGTGATGGTCGACGTCGCATTGGCTTGCGCGGTCTGGGAGACCCAGGCCTGGCCGCTATTGCCCATCTGGGTGATGGTCGAGGCGTCGTTGCCGCTCGTCTGATTGACGTTGGCATAGTTGTTGTTGACGTTCATCGACGCGCCGAAGCCTTCGCCAGCGATGCCCTGGCCGATCACCGAGTATTCGGAGCCGGTCTGGCTGGTATAGGCCTGGTTGCCCGAACCCTGCTGCCAGGTCGTGGCGTACGAGCTGCCGGACCCTTGCTGGTTCATCTGCGCGATATTGCCCGAACCGTCCTGATAGACGACGGCGGCCGAGTAGTATTGGCCGGCACCCTGAGTGACCGAAGCGCTGTTGTTGAAGCTGCCGTCCTGGTTGCCCTGCGAGACGTCGGCGAAGTTCTGATAGCCGGCTTGGTTGATCGCGCCGTTATTGTTGTTGCCGTTCTGATCGACGACGGCGCCCGTGGGGCCGTAGAGGGTGTGGCCGGTGGAAACGCCCGGGATGACCGAGTCCGACGGCAGGTTCTCGTGCCAGTGCAGGTTGGGGCCGGGGCCTGCCGACTGGGTGCCGTCGACGAAGCCGGCAAAGGTGCCGTCGCCGGTGCCGGCCTGAGCGATCGTGGCGACGTTGCCCGTGCCTTCTTCCTGGTTGACGAGGCCCAGTTCACCCACGCCCGCCTGAACGATGGTCGAGGTGTTGAAATTGTTCGACTGACCGACGATGGCGTGTTCGTTGACGCCGCCCTGGGTGATGTTCGAGATGTTGTTGCCGACCTGAACGACGGTCACGGTGCCGTTGACGCCTTCCTGATCCGAGGTCGAGGTGTTGCTCGGATTGGCGACGCCGTAGAGGCCCTGGCTTTGCGTGATCGAGGCCTGGTTGCCCGAACCGCCTTGCGTGGCCGTGGCCTGGTTATAGCCGTCGCTGCCCGCGGTGGCGTCGAGGCCTTGGGTGATCTGGATGACGCCGCCATCGGTCGAGTTGGTCTGATCGGCGGTGGCGTGCTGCGCCGTGCCGACCTGCTGGATGGTGGTATTGTTGCCGGCCAGCGCCGGAGCGGCCACAAGCAGAGCGGCCAGCGATGCGGATGCGAGAATAAGGGTTTTCATTTCAACTCCCATGGAAGCATGGCACGCCGTTTTGGCGCACCGTTGTGACGGCTTTCACCGTTCACGGACAAGACGCCGGCAGCCTGCCCGCCGGCGTATCGCCGGCTGCGCGCGCAACCGGCAAATGACGATGTTTTCCGGGTAGGATGTGAAGTGCCCCCTCGCGAGACGCGCACAGCTCCGCAGCCCGCGAAAACGCAGGCGAACACACGACTGTTTTGCATAACCCCCAATACCACCCAGAATAGCCACACGTGTCAGCGGCGCGACATTCCGTGTCGCGGTCGCCTGGGCATGGCCGGTGTTAACCTTTGTTAATAATGGTTAACGCCGCCATAGGCATCCATATTGTGGGGGTTGTCAAGCGCCGTTTTTACAACTGAAAATTCGCTTTTTGCGCGAAAATACAGCCGCTTGCGGCGGCATGTTACCGGCGTTTTGCCCCGTTCACGATCTTGCGTTCGCCCGGTGGCATCGGTGTGTTGACATCCCGCGGCCGCGCCCCATATGCTCGCTTAACGTTCAACTAGCGAAAAGGAGGTGGTCCAATGTCTCATTGTCACAAGCCGCATGCGGCGAAAGTACTGAGCACGGCCTTCATCGCCGGAGGCCGGCTCGGCTGAGCCCGCCGCGTGCAGTCAAGACAATGGAAGGGTCGTCCCGGTGGGGCGGCCCTTTTGCTTTTGGGGCGATTGTCAGGCGTGCCGGACGACGATGTCGCGGTCGCGCAAAGGCGCCTGCAGGCTTCTGCCGCGCAGGCGGATGTGCAGGGTCTGCGCCCGCGCCAGCAGGAAGCGATTGGCGCCGCTGACCTCACGCCACGGGGCGGGTTTGAGGCCCTCCAGCGCCAGATCGTCGATACCCAGCGCCACGCTCAGGCGTTCGGCCTGACCGGCGGCGCCGGCGCACAGCGCGTCGTAGTCGAGGAAGATCTGGCGCCGGCGCACGGTGTCGGGCTGATCGAGCAGGGCGGCATGAACGCTGATCCACAGTTGCAGCCAGTAGTCGATATGGTCGCGGTCGGCGTCGGCCTTCGGATGGCCGGGGAAGAGGAAGGGGCGCTGATCGGCGCCGAACTCGTGGTGGCCGAGCCAGGTCATGAACTCGGCGCGGAACGGGTCTTCGGCGGAAAGCGCGCAAGCGTGGCGATGCTGACGCCGCAGGGATTGCGCCTGCTGCAGCGGGGTGCGGAACGGGTGCACCAGCACGGCGCCGGGAAAGGTCTCGACGAGCGCGCTCAGGCGCAGCACATTGGCGTTGTTTTTCGACAGATAGCGCGCCCCGCCGTGGCGGCGGCGGACCAGGCCGACATAGTCGGCAAAGGCGTCGAGCGTTTGCGGTTGCGGCTCGACCGGCGACAGGCCGTCGCGGGCGGTAAAGCGCGCGCCTTCATGGTGGCGCCAGAACACCTCCTCGATGGCCTCAGCGCTGTCGAGGTCGTGCAGGAGGCCATCGCCGTGGCCGCGCTCGGTGCGGGCGACGTGGCGGTTGAGCTTTTGCGACCATGCCGCCCAACCATTTGGGGCCAGGGGAAACGGCAGGTCGCGATAGGTGAGCGAAGCCATGCTCGCCTGCTCGTGCAGCAGGCGTGTCAGGATGGTGGTGCCGGCGCGCGCCAGACCGGTGACGAAGACGGGAGCATCCTCGGCCTCATTGGCAGGCCGGTTGGCGGTCCGGTTGGCGGTCTCTGGCCACGGCGCGTAATGGGCGCGTTCGAGGTCGAAGGTCAGGTCGAGCACGGCGGGCGTGCCCAGCGCCACGCGTTGCAGGGCGCGCTCGAAACCGGGCGCTTTTTTCGCCCTTTTCGCTTTGGCCGATTTGCGGCGGACCATGAAATAGGCGCCGGACAGGACCAGCAGGCCGATGCGCGCCGGCCAGTCGGTATAGGCCTGCTTCAGGTCGAACGGCCACAGATGGTTGGCGCCGAACGCGGCTAGAAAGGGCGCGGCGACAACGATCAACAATGTGGCGCCTCGCAGCGACTGGCTCATCAGTCGCGTCGAGATCAGCTTCAGCGCCTTTTCCTTGGCCCATTCGGAGACGTAGCGCCGCTTGAGTATCCGGCCTGCCCGGGCCGCGGTCGCGCCCAGGGCGACGAAGCCCGGCAGAATACGCGTCGCCCAGGTCAGCTCGATCGAGGCAAGCGTCGCCAGGAGGAGGACGATCAGGCCGGGGAGCCGCGCGATCATGGCTTACGGCACCTTGGGATCGGCAGGGGCCGAGGTTGGGGCCGGACGCGGCGTGCGCGGCGTGCGCGATGGGCGCACCGGCGCCTGTTCGCCGCGCATCTTGCGCAGCATGCGCTTGAACGGATACCAGACGATGGAGATCAGCATCAGCAGCAGGGCCGCGATGATGCCGAGCGCGGTGCCGATGGCGCCCAGCCCCAGGCCCGGCCCGGTATAGGCCATGGCCGGGGCTGAGGTTAGAGCCAGCACGGCGATGCCCGCGCTGGCGAAAATGGTTGAACCCTTGGTCAATGACATGTCTCACCCTTTACATGATTGATGGCTATGGCCGCTTCGGCCGGTTCCACATACCGGCTCCAGCGCAGTTGCAGGCGGCGCATTTTCGGCGTCGCGGAGGTATAGAGCCAGCGCACCGTGCCGTCGGGCGCGGCGCGCAGCACGCGGCCGCCTTCGGTGTCCTCGATCATGAAGTCACCGTTTGACAGCGGCGTGGCGCGGCCCTGGGCATGGGTATTGATGGCGAGGGCGGTCATCACCTTGTCCATCGGGAAGGTGACGGCACCGGCCTTGAAATCGTAGACGGCGACGCGATTGGTGCCATCGACGATGCCTTCGGGAGCGCCGAAGCGCCAGTTGTTGTCGAACACCGAAATTCTGTGGTCGTCGATGACGCTGACATCGTGCTGCATCGCCCACGGCCCGGTCTTCGACCACAGCACCTTGCCGGTCGAGGGGCGGTAGAGCAAAAGCGTCGACAGGTTGCGCAGGCTGAGCAGCAGGTCGCCCTTCTTCCAGTTGGGGCCGTCGCTCAGCATCGGCTGGACGTCGTTGAGGTGGAAGGGATCGTCCGTATAGGGCCGGCTGCGCCACAGGCCGCCCAGCCCATTGCGGTCGAGGATGTCGGCGATGCGGGCGGAAAACAGCGTCCTGCCGTCGGGGCTGACCTGCATCAGGCCTTCGTCGTTGAACTGCGGGCCCACGTCGGGAACCTGGGCGTGGGGCAGGCGGAAATCGGCCCAGATATTGCCATCGGCGTCGCGCTCGACCGAGTGGTGGAAGATGCCGTCGATCATCCATTCCAGCCGCCCGCAGGCGTCGTAGCGCGCCAGCGGCGACGAGTCGTGGATGACGATGCCGCCGTCGGGCATCAACAGCGGATGCATCATCAGATTGAGCTGGACGTTGCGGTCGCGCTTCAGGTCGATCAGGGCCGAGGTGAAGGTCGAGCGCGTGTTCATCGCCGCGATGTCGGGCGTGTATTGGTGCACGATCATGCCGTCGCTAAGGCGCATCAGCCGCACCACCGGGCGCTTCAGGCCCTCGTCAAAGGCGGTCAGCAGCAAGTAGCCCGGATCGCTGAACGCCGGATTGCGCACCAGGCCCTGCGGCACCTTGGGCAGGCCGCCATCGGCATAGGCGTGGGGCGGGACGCCGAGGCGGTGCAGGGCGCGCGACATCACGCCCGGCAACTCCGCCAGGCCCATGACCGCGGCGCGCAACTGCGGCGACTTCGGCGGCTGCAGCACCATGGCGCCGAAGCCGATCATGATCACTAACCCCACCCAGCACACCAGGACGAGCAACCACAGCGGCACCGGGCGCAGCATGATGCGCTCCAGCGGGCTGGACGGGATCGGATGGGACGTGGGGATATCGTCGGCGGGACGATTCAATCGCACCTCGGGGTTTCATACGTGTAACTATGTAACTGTATCTCCCCACCGCAGTTAAACACTCGATTTCATCGAACTGTCAACCGCAATTGATTTGCATTACCCTCTCAAGAACAGGGTTTTTCGGGGATGATTGCGGTGTGTCGTGGTTGAAATATTGTGAATATTTCAAGTCGGGCACACGAATACATGAGCGTAGGGTGAAGGGTGCTCATCTTGAGGAAGAAGAGGCCTTACCAATTGAGGAAAACAAGAACTTCTCCGCACCAAGAAAACAAGAAGCCCCACCACCGCTGCGGCCACTGCGTGACCTTGCTGTCCCCCTCCCCAGCGAAGCTGGGGGGCACAAAGCAAGGGCGTTCCTCGATCCTTGTTCCTCCCCAACTTGTTGGGGAGGGGGACCACGAGCCTTTAGGCGAAGTGGTGGAGGGGTATCTTGCTTAAGTGTTCCGCCGCCTTGCCATCGTCGGGCGAGGCGCGCATCTTAATGCCCACCAAATGGAGAGGGGTTCATGAAGGTTACGGGAATCAGGGCCGCCGCCGGCCTTGCGATTATTCTGAGTGTCGCGGCAGGGCAGGCCTGGGCGCTTGAGCCGAAATACGATTTCGGCAAAATCCCCTATGGTCAGAAGGTCGCGCACGAACCGTCATGGGCGCTGAAGTCGACCTGCGGCGGTCATCCCGACACGGTGGAAGATTGCGACTTTTTCGATGGTGACGGCATTCGCTATGTCGTTTCTCAAGGCGAGGTGATGAGGAAACATCTCGACCTCGCTGCGTTTTCGGGCCGGCTGCCTTATGCCCTGACCCGGGCCGACACCGCGCCGGTGGCCGTGCGCAAGTTGAAAGCCGCTCTGCATCTTGTGTTTTCAAAAACCGCGGATAAGGACGGGCGGTCGATCTATACGTCGAATGCCTTCGACACCAAGGACTATGACGGGCTGGTCATCGTCCTGACCTTCGACCGCGCCGGAAAGCTCGCCGCCATAGAGATCACCAGCGATTACACCTAGGATTTCCAACGGCCAAAGGAGGCTGAGCGGATGAAAAGGTTCAAAGCCATCGCCGTTCTGGCGGCGTCCGTCGTCTGTACTGCGTTTTCCAGTGCGCGGGGGGACACACCCCTGCGGATGGATATGATCGCCTCGATCGAGGCGCGTCTTATGCTGCCGGCGCGGGCTCACCCGCTGGCGGAATATGCCCGCTACTACTGGGCGGTGAAGCAAAGCCCGGGCATGATCCAGGGCCAGTTTCTTCATAAAACAATCGATAAGAACGTCGGCGTCCACATCGTCGACGAAGCGGACGCCCCGCACGCCCAGGATTTCGGATGTTACCTGTTGAACGTCTATTATGACACGACGTCGGACGCGCCGCCCAAGGTGCGTTGCGGTGGCCCCGGCTAATGCACCTGTGCGGCGGCCAGCATGGCCTTGCGCCGCTCAAGACTGTCCGGCTGCCAGACCGCTTCGATGTCGTAATAGATGTCGAAAGCCAACTGCTCCGGCGGCAGCGTCACCCATGGCACTTTCGAACGCGTGAAGATGTGCACGTCCGGCGCCATGGCATGGGCGTCATCGAGCGTCGACACGCGTACAAAACGCAGATAGGGGCGGTAGCCGTAGTCGCTCCACAGGGCGACGCGGCAGTGGCGGCAGCGATGGACGTCATGGCCGCGGCCGCTGGGGCTCGGCATGGCGACGATGTCGATTTCGCCTGAAGCGACGTCGACATATTTCGTTTCGATCAGGGCGTTGATGGCGAAGGCGCCGCCGCCCTGCGCCTGACAGTCGCGGCAATGGCAGCAATGCACGATCATCGGCCGATTTGTCAGGGTGTAGCGCACGGCGCCGCACGAACAGCCGCCCGCCATCGGCGTGAATGAGGTGCTCAATCCGATCATGGCGGTCCCTTCCAACGGCAGAAGTGTTCATTATTTGTTCCGAGTTGTCAAGCGCGTTACGGTGGCCGTTCGCGGCTGCCTATTGTGGCTTAAGCGATGTCACAGACGCGCCGGCATCGCTCAGCGAGACGTCGAAGCGCACGGTGTCGCCGACCTTGCGGCCATCGAGCAGCGACGGGGGGGTGGCGGCAAAAGTCATGGTCATGGCCGGCCAGCCGATTTCCGGGATGGCGCCGTGCTTGATGGTCACGGTGTGCGCCTGGGTGTCGATGGCGGTGATTTCGCCGACCCCCTTGCCCGTTTTGGCGGCGGGTGTGGCCGATGCGGCACTGGATGCCGGCGCGGGCGCGGCGACCGGCGGTTGGCCGCACGCGGTCAGCCCGCACATCGCCATCACAACAAGGCTCAGCCTCCATCTGGCGCGCATGAATCTCTCCCCGGTCTCGGTTTCCGCTTACCTGAGCAGGCGTCGTCGTGGCCGTCAAGCGCTCTAAAACCGCACTCATCCAATGGTTAATAAACCTTGACACTTCGCCCGCCTCGCGTACCGTTCAGCCAAAGCCAAAAGGCTTCCGGGGAGGGACGATGAAACCGTCCAAGTGGGCGAAGGCCGCCGCAGTCGGCGTGGGCCTCGCGTTGTTTGCCGCCGCGTATCCGGCGGTGTCTGAGTCGGCGTTCACCGTGCCGGCGCCTGAGGACGTGACGATCAAGGGCGATCCCGGCCTGGCCGAGGCGCTGAAACAAGACATCAGCCTGCATCAGTACGCCCAGGCGCTGGAGCTGCTGAGTGGCCGCTCCGACATTACCGCAACCGATGACGGTTTCCGGCTTGAGATCAAGCTGCTTTTGGCGACCAAACAGACCGACAAGGCGCTGGCCCTGCTCGAAGGGCGGCTGGCCAAGGACCCAACCGATGCGCAGTCGCGCTTCATGGTCGGCGAAATCCAGTTCCGCCACGGCCATAATCGTCAGGCGGCCCTGGAATACCGGCTGGCGCTTGCCGGCAAACTCGACGATCCCCACGCCACCGAAGCGCTCGGCCGCCTGACCGCGCTGTCGGAGCCGCGCACCTGGCGCGCCTGGGGCGGGGTGACGCTGTCGGCCAATTCGACGGTCGACGGCACGTTCGACGACGGCCGCACCTTGCTGGTTGGGCTGCCGGTGACGCTCGACGACGCTTCGGCCAAGAAGAGTGCCTTTACGATCAGCGGCAATGCCGGGGCGGAAAAGCTGACCGACGTGACGGATGATCTCGCGGTGCGCACCACGCTTTTGGGCCAGATCTCGACCGGCCCGGCCAAGGCCTATGACAGCGAAAGCCTGGCCTTGCAGGTCGG
>FTDJ01000233.1_pt1 | contig 14735 bp, 10 predicted proteins | sample 1639861 | NCBI WGS metagenome assembly FTDJ01 (sample SAMEA3914869, study PRJEB12502) | metagenome | biome: forest; material: soil | place: USA | collected 2012-03-12 | depth 0.1 m | reverse complement strand
GTCATCTTGTGCTTCAGCCAGATGCGCTGCAGCTCGTTCTGCAACCGCACGCGGGTCAGGGCATCGAGCGCGCCCAGCGGCTCGTCGAGCAGCAGCACCTTGGGCTGGGTAACGAGTGCGCGGGCAATGGCGGCGCGTTGCGCCATGCCGCCCGACAGCTCCTTGGGATAGGCGGTCTCGAAGCCTTTCAGGCCGACGAGATCGATCAGTTCGGCGACGCGTTCGGTCTTTTCGGCCTTGGCGATTTTGACGTTGGAAAGCGCGAAGGCGACATTGTCGCGCACCGTCATCCACGGCAGCAGCGACGGATCCTGAAACACCAGGCCGCGGTCGAGGCTGGGGGCGTGAATGACCTGGCCGTCGAGGCGGATTTCGCCGGAATAGCCGTTTTCCAGCCCGGAAATCAGGCGCAGCAGGGTCGACTTGCCGCAGCCGGAGCGGCCGACGACGCTGACGAATTCGCCGTCATTGACCTCGAGATTGATGTTTTGCAGCACGCGCAGCGGCTTGCGGTCGAGGATGTAGTTCTTCGACAGGCCCGAAATAGCCAGCTTGGTCGTGGTGCGCGCGGGTTCGAAAGCCATGACTTACCTCACTTTTATCTGACTGGGCGCCAGCGCAGGACGCGCGCGGCGATCAGGCTGATGATGCTGTTGCTGAGATAGCCGGTCAGGCCGATGACGATGACGGCCAGCAGGACCGTATCCATGCGAAACGCCGCCTGGCCGTTGAGCATCAGATTGCCGAGCCCGGCACCCGGATCGAAGAACATCTCCGAGCCGATCGACGACAGCCAGGCAAAGGCCACGGCCTGCATCAGCCCGGTGAATACGGCCGGAAGTGCGCCCGGCAGGACGATGTGGCGGAAGGCCTGCCAGCGGCTCGCCAGGAACAGCCGGCCGACATCGAGATGCCGGTCGCTTGAGCCCTTCAGACCCTCATAGGTGTTGAGCACCGTCGGATAGAAGGCAGCCAGCGAAACGACGAGCAGCTTCGACGGCTCTTCATTGCCAAACCACAGGCTGATCAAGGGAATGTAGCCCAGCAACGGCACCTGGCGGATCGCCTGATAGACCGGATTGATCAGGGCGTCGGCCAGGCGCCAGGTCGCCATGACGGCGCCGAGTGCGATACCGAGCGTGGCGCCGATAACGAAGCCCGTGAGCGTCCGCACGAATGAGGCCAGCCATCCGCTTGGCAGATCGCCGGACCACAGGCTGTCCCAGGCGCCGACGGCGACCTGCTCCAGCGGCACGAAGACGTAGGCGTGGACGGAGCCCTGGTGCGAGACGACTTCCCAGGCAATCAGGGCGGCCACCGGCACGACGAAACCGCGCAGGTCGGGGACTATGATGCGGGTCATGCCGCCCTCCCCGCCGTCAGGGCGCGTTCGAGGACGCGCGCGCCCTTGTCGAGGGCAAAGCCGATGACGCCAGTGATGACGACGCCCAGCAGGACGATGTCGAGGCGGAAGGACTGACGTCCCCACTCCATCATTTGGCCGAGCCCGTTGTCGGCGATCAGCAGTTCGGCGGCGACTAGCACCACCCACGAATGCGACAGGGCGGTGCGCAGACCTTGAAACAGCGCGGGCTGAATCGCCGGCATGATGACGCGGAAAACTTGCGTTACCGGCGCGACACGAAAGATGCGAGCGACGTCGAGATAGCCGCGCGGAATGTTGCGCACGCCCTGGAAAGCCCCGAGCGCCACCGGCAGGGCGGTTGCCTTGGCGACCAGCACGATCTTCACCGTCTCACCGACCCCAAACAGCAGGATGAAGGCCGGGATCAGGGCGATGGTCGGCAATTGACGCAGGATGAGGAAGCTCGGCATCAGATAGGCTTGCGCCTGTTTCGACGCCCCCATCAGCGTGCCGAGTGCCGTGCCCGCCGCGGCGCCGATGGCATAGCCGATCAGCAGTCGCAGCAGGGAATTGCCGAGATGACGCGGCAGTTCGCCATCGGCCCACTTATCGACGAAGGTCTGCCAGATGACGTCGGGCGGCACGACGATGTCGCGCGGAAAGGCGCCGCTGTAGCTCAGCCCACTCCACGCCGCGACCAGGATCAGCGGCGAGAGGGCCGCGATCCAGGCCCGGCCGGCGGGAAGGCCATTGACGATGGTGCCGTCGCGCTTGCTCATCACCGGCCTCAGAAATCCGCCGCCAGCGACAGCAGGTAGCTGCGCGGGGCGCCCTGGCGGCCGGACGAGCCGTTGTTCGACGGCGCGATGGCGTGGATCAGGTACTTCTGGTCGCCGAGGTTCTGGCCCGTCAGGGTCAGGCGGTAACGGCCGTCATGACCGAATTCCCAGGCGACGTGGCCGTTGACGAGACCATAGGCCGGCTGGGCCAGGGTCTGATCGAACTCGACGGTCGGGTTGTAGTACTGCTTCGACAGGTAGCGGTAGTCGAGGCCGGCATTGATATCGCCATACTGGCCGATCGGCTGGGTGTAGTCGGCACCCAGCGACAGAGTGACCTTCGGCGCGCGGGTAAAGACGCCGCCCGACGGATCGATGGTGGCATTGACCAGGCCGACGCCCGGATAGTTGACGCCCGACTGGATCGGATAGTGGGTATATTTGCTGTCGAGCAGGCCGAGCGCCAGGCGCAGGTGCCAGTAGTCGGTCGGCCGCGCATCGGTGGTCAGCTCGAAGCCCTTCACCCAGCCGGCGGCATTGTCGTAGCCCTGACCGATGGCCGAGGTCGTCGAATTGGTGTTGGTGCCGGAGGACGGCAGGATGACCAGCACCTGGATGGAGGGATAGTCGTAATAGAAGGCCGACAGGTTGGTGGTGACGCGCTTGTTCCACCATTGCGTCTTCAGGCCGGCTTCGTAGGTGTAGATCTTCTCCGGTTGGTACTCGTAGATTTGCAGGATGTTGGGTGAGACGGAGGTGATGCGCTTGGAGTCGAAGCCGCCCGACAGATAGCCGTAGCTGTAGTGGAAATAGGCCAGCACCGTGTCGCTGATCGTGTACTGCGGCGTGATGTCGTAGGTGAAGGAATTATAGGTCTTGTGCGTACTGGCAACCGAATTGCTGACCAGCGGCGACGCCACCGAGCTTTCGTACCACCACAGCGACGGGTTGGAGAAGGTGACCGTGCCGGTGCCCAGCGTAAAGGCTTGGCCGTAGGTCTTCGTTTCGCGGTTGAGGCGGCCGCCGGCGGTGATCTTGAACGTGTCGGTCAGGCTGTAGGTGGCGCTGCCGAACAGGGCCGAGCTTTCGGTGTGGGTCGACGTATAGGTGTCCGAATAGCTGCGCGCCGCGGCCGGCGAGGTATAGATGTTGAGATTGCCCGCCCAGGTTTCGGAGACATTGTGCTCGTCGAAATAATAGGCGCCGACGATCCAGTTGAAGCGGTCCGTGCCGGGTGAGGCCAGGCGCAGCTCGTGGCTCAGCTGACGGTCCGGCGTCTGCTGGCGCGAAACGTTGTTCTGCAGCGGCACCGCTGTATTGCCATTGGCGAAACGGACGAGCTTGTTCTGCTCATAGCCGGTGATTTCGGTCAGGCTGAGCTTGCCAAGATCCCAGGTCAACCGGAACAGACCGCCGTCATTGCGCACGCTTTCATGGCCGATGTCGGCCGCCCAGACATAGCCGTAAGGCAGCGGGTTCGACGGCGAGGTATAGCCCTGGTTATAGACCGGGTTGGTTGTCGGCGCGACATAGGTGTCGGGCAGGATGTAGGACGGGGTCTGGTCGCCGTGATAGTCGCGATGGTGGGCGGAAAGCAGCACCTTGACCTTGTCGGTCGGGGTGTAGAGCAGCTGGCCGCGGACGTCGGTTTCGTTGTCGGCGCCGATGCGCTTGGCATTGGCCAGATTCCAGCCGGTCGCCGAGGCCGGAGTGACGTCGCCGGCATAGACATTGTGCTGCCAGCCGTTATCCTGGTCGTGATAATAGGACAGCCGTCCGGCCAGCTGGTGCGGGATCAGCGCGCCGGTAATGGCGCCTTCGTAGCCGCGCTCACCGAAGCTGCCGTCGGTGACCTTGACGTAGCCGCCGGTGTTGAAACTCGGCGCCCTGGAAATATAGCTGATGGCGCCGCCCGTGGTGTTCTTGCCCCACAGCGTGCCTTGCGGGCCGCTCAGCACCTCGACGCGCTCCTGGTCGAACAGCGGAAAGGCCTGGGCGTAGAAGTTGGCGATATAGACTTCGTCGCGATAGACACCGATCTGGCTGACGCCGTTGGCGTCGGTATTGTTGGTGCCGACGCCGCGGATGAACCAGCGCGGACGGTCGCGGCCGTCGGTGGCGGCGGCATTGATGTTGGGCGCAAACGACACGACGTCCTGAGCCAGGCGGATATCGTCGGCCTTTTTCAGCAGCGCGCCGCCGAGCGTGGTGATGGCGATCGGCACGTCCTGCGCCTTTTCCTCGCGGCGGCGGGCGGTGACCAGGACCTCGACCGGCTCGGACGCGTCGGCGGTGGCGACAACCGCCGTCGCCGCTGCGGCCGCAGCATCGGTGCCGGCGGCGGGCTTGGCACCCTCGCCGGCCCAGGCCTGGGACGCGGCCCAATCGAGCGACAGCAGCGACAGGGTGGTGAACAGGAAGGTGCGGCGACGGCCACCGAACGCGTGGAGATGCTTCACGGACATAATGCCTCTGCAAATGGAATGGGAATGCACGAAAGCCGTGAGCATCGGTCCTGCGGAAGCAGCAACGGTCGTGGGTCGAATGTGACCTGAGGACTAGTCCCGGATGCTGCAACCGCACAAGACAGCGGGACTTAAGCGTCTCTTAAGTCTACCTTTTTGGTGTAGATTTAAATGTATAAAAGCATTTGATTTTAAATGATTATTTTAGACGAAAAATGCATTAAATCGCTCTTTCCTAGCCGATACTTGCCTTGACAGGGTGTTTTGCACGGCAGCAGATGCCGCCGTGTCTGGCGCGTTTTTTGCCGCCCGTAACGCCATCGCAAAGGAGCCATCCCATGGCCGACACCCTGTCCCCCGCCCCCGCGTCCACATCCTCAACGCCCGCGCTCGACCGCATCTGGTTCACGCGCTGCCCCGTGCCGACGGCGACCGGCCTGGCCTATAAGCTCGGCTGGCTGGGCGAGGAATTCGCCGGCGACAACCTGCCGATCGAGACGCTTCAGGAAAGCACCACCGAACTGCGCCGCCACCACTACGACCACCGCCTGCCGTCGCTGATCCGCGAAGGCGGCAATCTGCTGGCCTTCGGCGCCCGGTCGCAGGGCGAACCGACGCGCCTAGTCGGGCTGACCTGGATCGAGGAATGGCAGACCATCCTGGTCCGTCCCGACAGCGGCATCACCAAGCCCGAGCATCTGAAGGGCAAGAAGCTGGCCCTTCCGACCTGGACCGACCACGCCATCCCGTCGCATCAGCGCGGCTCGTCGATCGCGCGCGGCATGTCGCTGCACGGCTATAAGGGCGCGCTGGCCTCGGCCGGACTGACACTCGACGATGTCGAGTTCGTCGAGGTCCCGGCCAATCGCTCGGCGCCGGTCGAGGACCTGGCCGGCGGCCGCGCCGGCAGCGGCAATCTGGCGGGGCTGTGGGCGTTGCAACGCCTGCTCAATGGCGAGGTCGACGCGCTCTACGTCAAGGGCGCGGCGGCCGTCGATGCCGCCAAGAAGCTCGGCATCGTCGTCGGCATCAATCTCGACCACCTGCCCGAGCGCCGTTTCCGCGTCAATAACGGCACGCCGCGCCCGATCACGGTGCACCAGAGCCTGATCGACGACCATTTCGACGTGCTGACGCGCTTTCTCTATCAGACCCTGCGCGCCGCCGATTGGGCCCGCGATCATCTCGCCGATGTCCGCGGCGTGCTGCAATCGGAAACCCGCGGCAGCGCCGAGGCGGTGGCCGAAGCCTATTCCGACGACGCCCTGCGCTCGCTGCATCCGACTTTGGACGACGAGCGTCTGGCCCTGTTCGAGCAACAGAAAAAGTTCCTGTGGCTGCACGGCTTCATCGATAACGATTTCACCCTGTCGGACTGGATCGATCCACGCCCGCTCGAAGCCGCCCGCAAGCGCCTGATCGAACGGCAATAGGGCGACCAGTCTTGGCCTTGGCAAGAAGCCTCTTTGGTTCGCCAAAGGGGCTTCGCTATATTCGGCGCAGTGCTAAATGGTGAGAGCGCGCCACGCGCTCACCCGGCAATCGGCAAGGTGAAAATAAAACTCGCACCCGCCTTGTCGCGGCCGCCCTCACCGCTGAGCGCGCGATTATTGCGGGCATAGATCATGCCGCCGTGCGCCTGGATGATGCCGCGGCAGATGGCCAGGCCCAATCCCGTGCCGCCCGTCCGGTCGGAGCTTTCGCTCTGACCGCGCGTAAAAGTCTCGAAAATCCGCGCCTCCTCGCCCTCGGCCAACCCGTCACCATTGTCAGCGACGCGCACACGCACGCGGTCGGCGTCCTTTTCGGCCGAGATCGTTACCGTGCCGGTCGCCGGGGTGTGCTGAAAGGCATTTTCGATCAGATTGATCAGCACCTGTTCGATCAGGGCGCCGTCGATCATCACCATCGGCACGGCGCCGGTGATATGGGTGCGCAGCGTGCGATTTTCCTTGGTGGCCTGAACCTGGGACACCGCTGCGCCGATGATTTCCTGGATCATATAGGGCTGGAAATTCAGCTTCATCTGACCCGAAGTCAGCGACGCCATGTCGAGCAGGTTGCCGACGAATTTCTGCAACCGGTTGAGTTGCGCCCATAGCCCCGTCAACTCGTCCATAGCCTTGCGCGGCAGGCCCTTGCGCATCTGCAGCAGCGTGCTGATCGAGCCCTTCATCACCGTCAGCGGCGTGCGCAGATCGTGCGACAAAGACGACAGCAGGACGTTGCGCAGCTTTTCGTTTTCCGACTCGACCTTGGATTCGGCCGCCTCCTCGGAGCGGCGCACACGTTGCAGCGCGCCGGCAATAACGCTGGCGAAGGTCTCGAACTGCAGGATGTCGGCGCCGGTAAAGCGCTGTTCGGCATCGACCGGAGATACGCCCAACACGCCCAGGGTCTCGCGCTCGGCCAGGAGCGGCAGATAAACCCCCGTGGCGGACGGCATGGTGTCGGTATCGCGACCCGCCAGTTGCCCATTGCGCGCCACCCATTCGACGGCGCTCTGTTCCTTGAGATCGACGGCTGCGCCATCGAGCGGGAAGGCGCGCATGGGGGCCGCGCCGTACCACAGCCGCACCTGAGCCCGCAGGGCCGGCCCCAGACGGCGGATCGCGGTCTCGGCCATGGCATCGACACCGCGGATCGCCGACAGATCGCGGGTCAGGTCGTAGAGCAGCCGCGTTTCTTCCTCGCCCTTGCGTGCCATGCGGGCGTGCAGCGACAGCCGCGCCGTCAGAGAGCCGACGACGATCGACGTCACCGTCATGAAGATGAAGGTGAAATAGAAATGGGCGTCGTAAAAGCTGAAAGTGTAATAGGGCTGGGTGTAGAACCAATTGACGGCGGCGACGCTGAGCACCGTGGCGTAGAGCGCGGGGCCGATGCCGTAGCGCGCCGCGGTGACGACGGCGGCCGTCAGATAAAGCAAGGTCAGGGTATCGGGCGTCGCCAGGCCGCGCATCGGCAGCCCGACGGCGGTCGCGGCGGCGATAATCGCCGTCGTCCACAGATAGGCCGAGGGCTTGGCGACGAAAGAGCTCAGTCGCGACGACGGCCGGCGCGGCTCCGGCGTCTGGCGCTCGGCCTGGTCGGACAAGGTGGTGATCTCGATCCCGCCGGCGCGGGCGATCAGCTTGCTCGACAAGGACAGCCCCCACCGCCCGCGCAGCACGCGCTGCCACAGGGTCTGAACGCGATAGCCGACAACAATACGCGTAAATCCGTTGCGCTGGGCGTAGGCGATGATCTCGGTGGCGGCATGGGTGCCGTTCAGCCGCACCACCTGGGCGCCCAGCCGCTCGGCCAGGGCCAGATTGTGCTCGACCCGCTGGCGCGCCTGGGCGGTCAGCAGTTCGTGGCGATCGGTTTGCAGATAGAGAGCGTAAAACGGCGACTTGGCGCGGGCCGCCATGCGCCGGGCGTGACGGATCAGCCGCGCCGACAGCAGGTCGGCGCCGATCAGCACCATGATTTTTTCGCCGATCTGGGCTTCATTCTGCCCTAACGCCGCCGTCAGTTGATCGTTCTGGGCGTCGACGCGCTCGGCCGTGCGGCGCAAGGCCAGTTCGCGCAAGGCCAGCAGATTGCTTTTCTTGAAGAAGTTCTCGGCGGCACGGGTATTGGCGCCCTCGGCGACATAGACCTTGCCGTCGTGCAGCCGCTTCAGCAACTCGTCGGACGGAATATCGACCAGGGCGATATCGGCGGCCCCGTCGAACACCTGGTCCGGCACGGTCTCGCGCACCCAGATCCCGGTCAGCCGCGCCACCTGGTCGTTGACGCTTTCCAGGTGCTGGACGTTCAGCGTGGTATAGACATCGATGCCGGCGTCGAGCAGTTCCTCGATATCCTGCCAGCGTTTGGGATGACGTGAACCTGGTGCGTCGGCCAAAAGAACATTGGAATGCGCAAACTCATCGACCAGGATCAGGCCGGGCCGGCGCGACAGCGCGCCGTCGAGGTCAAATTCGTGGACGGTGACGCCACGATGGTCGCTTTCCACGAGCGGCAAGACGGCCAGCCCCTCAAGCAGGGCGGCGGTCTCGGCGCGGCCGTGGGTTTCGATAACACCGACCAGCACGTCGATGCCCTCGGCCTGGCGCCGCCGGCCTTCCGACAGCATGGCGTAGGTCTTGCCGACCCCGGCGGCGGCGCCAAAGAAGATCTTCAGCTTGCCGCGACGGTCATCCTCGCTGGCGATGCGGGCGAGGAGCTGGTCGGGGTCGGGCCGATTATCTGGGCGATTGTCGATGTCGGTACGGGCGATCACTTCAGCTTGCCATCCAGCCTCAGATTGACCTCTAGCACATTGACGCCCGGTTCGCCCAGGATTCCGAAGCTGCGGCCGCGCGTCGATTGGGCGATGGCGTCGCGTACGGCCTCTTCGTTGCTGTGGCGCGCCGAAGCAATGCGGGCGACCTGATAGTCGGCAGCCGCGAGGCTGATCTCCGGATCGAGACCCGAGCCCGATGCGGTGACCAGGTCGACCGGGATGGCGGTGGTGTTCGACGGATCGGCATCGTGCAGCGCCTTGACCCGGCCCTTGACCGCATCGAGCAGGGCCGGATTGTTGACGCCGAGATTCGAGCCCGACGAAGCGCCGGCATTATAGGGCGCAGGCGATGTCGCCGACAGCCGGCCCCAAAGATATTGCGGTTTGTCGAAGGCCTGCCCGATCAGGCGGGAGCCGATGACATGGCCGCCTGTGTCGCGGATCAGACTGCCTTCGGCCTGGGCCGGAAAGGCCACACGCCCGACCAAAGTCACGGCCGCCGGATAGGCCCCGCCCAGCAGCACGCTGAGCAGTGCCGTAGCAAGAATGGCGGGGCGAAGCGAAGAAACGATGGGATTCATTTTTTGGTCCTTTAAGTCAGAAACCCCTCCACCACGATCCTGCGGATCGCGGTCCCCCTCCCCGGCACAGCCGGGGAGGCACAAAGGAGGTTAAGCCAGCCCAACCGCGCTTAAGCCCATGTCGATCAGCTTGATGCCGATGAACGGGGCGACGATGCCGCCCAGGCCATAGACGAACATGTTGCGCGACAGCATCCTGGCGGCCGGTTCAGCGCGATATTTGACGCCTTTCAAGGCCAGAGGCACGAGCGCGATGATGATAATGGCGTTGAAGATCACCGCCGACAGGATGGCGCTTTGCGGCGACTTCAGCCCCATGACGTTGAGCGCCCCCAGCACAGGATAGGTCGAGGCAAACGCCGCCGGAATGATGGCGAAATACTTGGCGAGGTCGTTGGCTATGGAAAAGGTCGTCAGCGCGCCGCGCGTCATCAGAAGCTGTTTGCCGATCTCGACAATCTCGATCAGCTTGGTCGGATCGCTGTCGAGGTCGACCATATTGCCGGCCTCCTTGGCGGCCTGAGTGCCGGAGTTCATTGCCACGGCGACGTCGGATTGGGCGAGCGCCGGCGCGTCATTGGTGCCGTCGCCGACCATGGCCACCAGTTCACCGCCCTCCTGCATCTTGCGGATATAGGCGAGCTTGGTTTCCGGTGTCGCCTGAGCCAGGAAGTCGTCGACCCCGGCCTCCGACGCGATGGCCGCGGCGGTCAGCGGATTGTCGCCGGTGATCATGATCGACTTGATGCCCATCTTGCGCAGATCGGCCAGGCGCGCCTTGATGTCCGGCTTGACGATGTCCTTGAGGTAGATGACGCCCAGGACCTGGCTGTTTTCGGCGACGGTCAGCGGCGTGCCGCCCTTGCGGGCGATGTCGTCGATCTGCGCCTTGACCTCGTCCGGTACATGGCCGCCCTTGAGGCCGACCAGCTTGGCGATGGCATCGCCGGCGCCCTTCATGATGTGGCGGTCGCCGATAACCACGCCCGAGACGCGCTGTTCGGCGCTGAACGGGATGAAGGTGGCGTCGAGCTTGGCGAGGTCGCGTTCCGGCAGGGTGAACAGGCGCCGCGCCAGGACGGCGATCGAGCGGCCTTCCGGCGTTTCGTCGGCCAGCGACGACAGTTCGGCGGCTTCGGCCAGTTGCTGCTGCGATACGCCGGGAGCCGGAAAGAAGTCGGTCGCCTGACGATTGCCGAAGGTGATGGTGCCGGTCTTGTCGAGCAGCAGGACATTGACGTCGCCGGCGGCTTCGACAGCGCGGCCGGACGTGGCGATGACATTGGCCTTGATCAGGCGCTGCATGCCGGAAATGCCGACGGCCGACAACAGCCCGCCGATGGTCGTCGGGATCAGGCAGACCAGCAGCGCGATCAGTACGGTCAGCGTGATAACCGTGCCTGATCCCGCCTTGCTCACGGCGAATAGCGAGTATGGCAAGAGCGTCGCGCAAACCAGCAGGAAGATGATGGTCAGGGCGGCCAGCAGGATCGACAGGGCGATCTCGTTGGGCGTCTTCTGGCGTTTAGCCGACTCGACCAGGCCGATCATGCGGTCAAGGAAGCTTTCGCCGGGATCGGAGGTGACGCGGATGACGAGCCAGTCGGACAGGACGCGGGTGCCGCCGGTGACGGCGTCACGATCGCCGCCGGATTCGCGGATGACGGGGGCGGATTCGCCGGTAACGGCGCTTTCGTCGACGCTGGCAATGCCCTCGATGACCTGACCGTCGGCCGGGACGAAATCTCCCAGCTCGACGACGATAATGTCGCCCTTGCGCAGGCTGTTGGCCGGGACTTCCGTGAACTTGCTGCGGTCATTTGCCTTGTTCAGCTTCTTGGCCATGACGTCGCGGCGGGCTTTTTTGAGCGAGTCGGCCTGAGCCTTGCCCTTGCCTTCGGCTATGGCCTCGGCGAAGTTGGCAAACAGCAGGGTGAACCACAGCCAGAAAGTGGTCCAGCCGACGAACCAGACGGGCTGATTGCCGCCGACCAGGGCGTGCGGATCGACCAGCATCACCGCGAAGATGATCGTGGTCACCACCGAACCGGCGAACACCAGGAACATCACCGGGTTACGCAACTGATAAACCGGGCTGAGGCGCAGGACGGTGTTTTTCAGCACCACGCCCATATCGGCGCCTTCGAAGAGGCCGCCTTTGGATTTTGCGGTTATAGAACTCATGGAACAGTGTCCTTTGAGAGTTGTTCTCTAAATTTCCGTGGCGCCTTGGTGCCACGGCAAGGGCGACCGCCCGCCGCCGCTCATAGAAGCGTGCTAACGCTTCGCTTCTTGAGCACACTGGCGAGCCTGCGCGGCCGGGGGCGCCGAGCCTATGAGCGCATATGGAAGTGCTCAACTACGGGGCCGAGCGCGAGCGTGGGCGCATAGGTCAGGACGCCGACGATGATGATGACCCCGACCAGGCAAGCGATGAACAGGGCGTTGTGGGTGGGCAGCGTCCCGGCCGAGACCGGCACCGTCTTCTTGGCCGCCAAGGAGCCGGCGATGGCCAGCACCGGCACGACGATCCAGTACCGGCAGAACAGCATGCAGATGCCCAATACCGCATTGTAGAACGGCGTATTGGCGCTTAAGCCCGCAAAGGCCGACCCGTTATTGTTCGACGCCGAAGTGAAGGCGTAGAGGATTTCGGTGAAGCCCTGGGCGCCGGGGTTGAAGATGCCCGTCTGGCCATCCTTGGTCAGCACGGCCAGGGCCGTGCCGATGAGCACGAAGAAACCGGGCACGAGCATGGCGACGGCGGCCATCTTGATCTCGAAGCTCTGGATCTTCTTGCCGAGATATTCGGGGGTGCGGCCGACCATCAGTCCGGCGATGAACACGGTCAGGATGACCATGATCAGCATGCCGTAGAGGCCCGAACCGACACCGCCATAGATGACTTCGCCGAACTTCATCAGCAGCAGCGGCACCAGCCCGCCCAAGGGCGTGAAGCTGTCATGCATCGCATTGACGGAGCCATTGGACGCCGCCGTCGTGGCCGAGGCCCACAGCGCCGAATTGGTGATGCCGAAGCGGGTCTCCTTGCCTTCCATGTTGCCGCCGACCTGAAGGTGGCTGGACATCTGGTCGATATGCAGGGCGGCGAGGTGCGGATTACCCGACTGCTCCATAGCGACGCAGAACAGCAGCAAAGGCACGAAAATCACGGTCATGGCGGCGAAGATCGCCCAGCCCTGACGCTTGTCGCCGACCATAACGCCGAAAGTGTAGCACGACGCCGCCGGGATCAGCAGGATCGACAGGACTTCGAGGAAGTTGCTCAGCGGCGTCGGGTTCTCGAACGGATGGGCGGAGTTGACGTTGAAGAAGCCGCCGCCGTTGGTGCCGAGCATCTTGATGGCTTCCTGCGAGGCGACGGGGCCGAGCGCGATTGTCTGAGAGGCGCCTTGCACCCCATGGGCGGTGACGTAAGGCGCGAAGGTCTGAATCACCCCACACGCGTTCAGGGCAACGGCCAGGATAAGGGCCAGCGGCAGCAGCACATAGAGGTTGGCGCGGACCATATCGACCCAGAAATTACCGATGCCGTTTGCCGACTTGCGCGTCAGGCCGCGGATCAACGCGATCATTACCGCCAGCCCTTCGGCCGGGGTCAGGAAGTTCTGCACAGTCAGCCCGATCATCTGGCTGAAATAGCTCAGGGTCGATTCACCGGCATAGGACTGCCAGTTGGTATTGGTGATGAAGCTGGCCGCCGTATTGAACGACAGGTCGGGCGACAGGCCGGGCAGCTTCTGCGGATTGAGCGGCAAGGCGTTCTGGAAGACCAGGATGCCGTAGAGCAGGATGAAACTGGCCAGCGAAAAGACCAGGATCGACAGGGCGTATTCGACCCAGCCCATGTCACTCTCAGGATCGGTCCCCATGGCGGCATAGATCGGCTTTTCGAGCCAGCCCAGAACCGGCGACAGGATGTGGCGTTCTCCCTGGAACACCTTGGCCATGTAACCACCCAGCGGTACGACGCAGGCGGTAAGCACGGCCATGTAGAGGGCAAGCTGAAGCCAGCCGTTGCCCGTAATGGCGTAGGACATGAGACCCTCTTGGGCTTAGGGAAAGATTTCGGGTTTGACGAGGGCCGTGACGAGGTAGCCCAGGAGGGCTAAGACAACGACGCCGGCGGCGATATAGAGCGCGGTCATTGGCCGCTCCGTTGCAGGCGGTCGCAAAAGGCGACGAAGGCGGCGGTCAGGGCGAAAAACGCGATGCCGCCGCCGAGAAAGAGATAGGCCATTGGGCACACTCCGTGATCTCGGGACGGTCGCCGATGTAGGCCTCATCAGATATGTGGCGTGTATAGATTGCCGGCAGGGCTGTATGTTTCGCGTATAGGCCGTGACGCCAACTGGACGGCGCCCCGCCGTCGCGCTAGCCTCGCACAGGAGGAACGTCATGGACGGTGCCGAAGAGCCCTATCGATCGGCGCTTGTGCCCGCCCTGATCGGCAATCTGACGACCGAGCTTTCGTGGCTGTGCGCCGGCGGCGCCTGGCTGCCGGTGACGCAAAACGACGGCCGCTCAGCCACCAACTATGTCTGCTGCCCCAGTTCCGCCTATCTCGACTATGCGGTCGAGGAGCTGCGTCATTTTTCGGCGCATCCGTGGTTGAAAACGGCGTTGGGCGGCCTGATCGCCGCTTGCCGGCCGCTGATGCGCGCCTCCGGGCTCGACCGCCAGGTCCAGCCCAACAACTGGCTGGTTTCGACCAATCTGCTGCCGGATCTGAGTGCCGCCGAGATCGCCGCGGCGACGGCCGATATTACCCAACGCTGGCCCGGCCACGCCATCGTCTGGCGCTCTGTCAACGACCGCTCGACGCGCGCGCTCAAGCGGCGTTTCGAGGCCGCCGGCTATCGTGCCTTTGCCTCGCGCCAGATCTACCTGTTCGATTGCCGCGACGACGCACCGCGGATCGGCCGCGACGAGGCGCGCGACCGCAAGTGCCTGACGCAGGACGACTATGAGGTGACCGGCGGTCCATGGCGCGCCCAGGATTTCGAGCGCATGGCGTGGCTGTACCAAAAGCTTTATCTCGACAAATATACCTGGCTGAATCCGGTCTATTCGGCCGCGTTCATGGCGCGCGCCGACGCCACCGGCCTGTTATCATTCATGGCTTTGCGCAATCGCGGCGGCGAACTCGATGGCGTCATCGGCTTTTTCGAGCGTGGCGATACCCTGACCGCGCCGGTCGTCGGCTACGATACCGGATTACCCGCGCAAACGGCCCTGTACCGCCGGCTG
>FTDJ01001258.1_pt1 | contig 14912 bp, 15 predicted proteins | sample 1639861 | NCBI WGS metagenome assembly FTDJ01 (sample SAMEA3914869, study PRJEB12502) | metagenome | biome: forest; material: soil | place: USA | collected 2012-03-12 | depth 0.1 m | reverse complement strand
CGCGCGCATCTGTGTTGGCGAGATCACGACGCCGCACGGTGTGCGCGGCCTTCTGCGCGTCCGCGTCTTCACCGAAGGCGCGGACGATTTGTTTGCGCTTGGTGCTTTATCCGATGCCAAAGGCCAGCCGGTGAAGCTGACCTCGCAGGGCGCGGGGAAAGATTTTCTGATTGTCGCCGTCGATGGCGTCGCCGACCGCAACAAGGCGGAAACGCTGCGCGGCACGAAACTGTATGTGCCGCGCGAGGCGCTGCCGCAGGCGGGCGAGGGCGAATATTACCTCAGCGATCTTGAAGGCATGCAGGCGGTGCTGACAGACGGCACGTCCGTCGGCACCATCCGTGCCGTGCTGGATTTCGGCGCCGGCACGCTGCTGGAAATCGTTCGCCCCGGGGCAGAGCCGCTGCTGCTGCCCTTCACCGACAGCTTCGTGCCGTCGGTCGATGTTGCGGCGAAGATGGCGACCATCGTCATGCCGGAAATGTTGGATGGCGAGGAACGTCCTGGCGGGAAAAGTAATTGATGTTCAGCGCCACTATCATCACGCTGTTTCCCGACCTGTTTCCGGGTGCGCTGGGCGCCAGCCTGCCGGGGCAGGCGTTGCAGCGCGGCGACTGGCAATTGCAGACGCTGCAGCTGCGTGATTTTGCGACCGACAAACACAAGACCGTCGATGACGTGCCGTACGGCGGCGGGGCAGGCATGGTGCTGAAGCCCGACGTGGTCGCCGCCGCGATCCGCGCCGCGAAAGCGCAACAGCCAGATGCACGGGTGCTGTACATGTCGCCGCGCGGCGAACGCCTGACGCAAAACAAAATTGAACAACTCGCGGCGGGCCCGGGCGTGATTATTCTCTGCGGTCGCTACGAAGGAGTTGACCAGCGCGTGCTGGATGCCGAGAACGTCGAGGAAGTCTCGATCGGCGACTATGTGCTGGCCGGCGGCGAACTGCCGGCGCTGGTGCTGCTGGAAGGCGTCGTGCGGCTGCTGCCGGGGGTCTTAGGCAACAGCGCCACCCATGACGAGGAAAGCTTCAGCGCCGCCAACGGGGGGCTGCTGGAATATCCGCATTACACAAGGCCGCCAGAGTGGGAAAACCGGGCGGTGCCGGCGGTTCTGCAAGGCGGCAACCACGCCGAAATTAACAGGTGGCGGCGGGCGCAGGCGGAGGCGCTGACCCGTCTCAAACGCCCGGATTTGCTGGAAAAATAGGATTTCAGGCGGATAAAACGACAGTATTGCTTGCATCGGCCATCCGCATCATGTACAACCGCGCGACTTAAAGGATTTGACTATGAAAAACGCGACCATCATCCAGACCCTCGAAAATGCCCAGCTGGCCAAGCTGACGGCCTCGAAAACCATCCCGGCCTTCAGCCCTGGCGACACGCTGCGCGTCAACGTCAAAGTTGTCGAAGGCACGCGCGAGCGTATCCAGGCTTACGAAGGCGTCTGCATCGCCCGCAAGAACGCCGGCCTGCACTCCTCGTTCACCGTCCGCAAGATCAGCTATGGCGAAGGTGTCGAGCGTGTGTTCCCGCTGTACAGCCCGCGCCTCGACTCGATCGAGCTGGTCCGCAAGGGTGCCGTCCGCCGCGCCAAGCTGTATTACCTGCGCGGCCGTCGCGGCAAGTCGGCGCGTATCTCCGAGCGCACGACCGGCCACGGCATGAACGACTAATCGGCGTCGTTCTGATTGGAATAGAAAAGGCTGGCTTTTTGCCGGCCTTTTTCTATGCTGACCGCTATGAGCGATCCTGAAGTCACAGTCATGCCGCCCTTCGCCGTACTTCAGCCGGCTTCATTCGGCTGGCGCGCGCTGGCGCTGATGATCGATGCGGCGATCCTGTCGGTCATCAACGGCGCGCTGATGACACTGACCTTGTCGCCGTTTGCCAACGTCGTCGGCTGCTGGCTGTACTACGCGCTGTTCGAGTCCGGCCGCTGGCAGGCCACCCCCGGCAAGCATCTACTGAAAATGGTCGTCGTGACCGAGGATTATGAGACGCTGAGCTTCGCCCGTGCCAGCGGTCGCTTCATCGGCAAGGCCGTGTCGGGCATGTTCTTCGGCATCGGCTTCTGGATGGCGGCCTTCACGCAAAAGCGGCAGGCGCTGCATGACATCATGGCGAGATGCCTGGTGCTGAAGGTCGGCTGATGGCGATAAAGGCGGAGCCGATGGATGCAAAGGCGACGTCGACCCTATCCAGCCGCGTCGTCAACGCCACCGTCATCGTCACCTCGCTCGGCTACTTCGTCGATATCTTCGATTTCTTTTTGTATAACATGCTGCGGCAACCGAGCCTGTCGGAACTCGGGCTGGCGGGCGGTGCGCTGACCGATGCCGGGCTGATGATCTCCAATTGCCAGATGGCCGGCGCGCTGCTGGGAGCCATCTTCTGGGGCGTGCTGGGTGACAAATTCGGGCGCAAATCCAGCCTGTTCGCCTCTATCCTCGTCTATTCGCTGGCCTCGCTGGCATGCAGTTTCGTGCAGAGCGTCGATGCTTATGCGTTCTGGCGCTTCCTCACGGGCTTCGGCATCGCCGGCGAAGTGGGCGCCGGTATTACGCTGGTGGCCGAGCGGCTGGACGCCCGTCGCCGCGGCCTCGGCATGGCGCTGTTCATCAGCGCCGGTGCCGGCGGTGTCATCGCCGCCATGCTGGTGACAGGCAACTTTTCCTGGCGAACGGTTTACCTGATCGGCGGTTGTGGCGGCCTGATGCTGATGGCGGCGCGGGCCTTACTGATGGAATCCGGCCTGTTCGCACAGGTGGCGGCGCAACCCGGCGTCCGGCGTGGCGATCTCGCCTTACTGTGGCGCGACAGGACACGTCGGCGGCGTTTCTTCGCCGGCTTGTTCGTCGTCGCGCCGGGCACGTTCGGTCCGCAGATCGTCTGGACGCTGTCGCCGGAAATCGCAGCATCGGTCGGTGTTAACGCGCCGGTGCAGGCCAGCGTCGCGCTGGGCATCGGCTTCGGCCTTGGCATAGTGGCCGAGCTGATAGGCATTTGCCTGAGCGAATATTGGCGCAGTCGCCTGCAGGCCATCCGCGCCCTGCATGGTATGGTGGTGCTCGCCTTTGTCGCCTATCTCGCCGTGCCTCTGCTGATGACCGTTTCCGCGCCGGTGTTTCTGGCCCTGAGCGGCCTGATAGGATTCGGGCTGGGTATATGGACCATCGGCATCGCCACGATCGCCGAGCAGTTCGGTACCAACCTGCGCGCGACGGTGACAACCATGGTGCCGAATTTCTCGCGCGGTCTGGCGATCCTGATGAATCTGGCATTCGCTCAATTGCATACAATCAGCCCGGTCTTTGCCGTCGCCGTCATCGGCACCGTTATTCTGGCGCTGGCCTTCTGGGGCAGCCGCCAGCTGGAGGAAACCTATGGCCGGAACCTTGACTATGTCGAACGCTGACACCACCAAACCGATGAGTATCCTCTCGCCGACCGTGCTGGTGACGGGCGCTGGCTATTTCGTCGATATCTACGACATGCTGATCTTCAACATCGTGCGGGTGCCGAGCCTGTCCTCGATGGGCTTGTCGGGTGCCGAACTGACCGATATGGGCCTCTATATTCTGAACCTGCAGATGGTGGGGCTGCTGGTGGGCGGTTTCGTCTGGGGCTCGCTGGCCGACAAGTTCGGGCGCAAATCCTGCCTGTTCGCCTCGATCGTCCTGTACTCGATTGCCACGCTGGCCTGCGGTTTCGTGCAAGACGCGCATGTGTACGCGTGGCTGCGGCTGGCGTGCGGCTTCGGCCTGGCGGGTGAGGTCGGGGTCGGCGTCACCCTGATCGCCGAGCAATTGCCGGCCAGCAAGCGCGGCCTGGGCGTGGGCCTGTTCGGCTTTATCGGCATCATGGGCGCGGTGGCGGCCGGGCTGGTGACGGAGCTTTTCGACTGGCGTATCGCCTATTATGCCGGCGGTGCTGCCGGATTGCTGCTATTGCTGGCGCGCGCGATGCTGATGGAATCCGGCTTGTTCACCAGGCTCGACAAACGGCGGCAACAAGCCGGTACGCTGTGGCCGATTCTGCGTGACCGCGTGCTGCGCCGCCGCTATGTCTGCAGCATTCTGGTCGGCGTGCCCATCTATTTCACGATATCGCTGGTCTGGACGCTGGCACCGGAGATCGCGCCGGCACTGGGCGTGACAGCGCCCGTCAAGGCATCGACGGCTATCTGCTGCGGCTATTTCGCCATGACCATCGGCGGGTTCATGAGCGCGGTCATCGGAGAATGGTTACGCAGTCGCCGTCTGACGATATTGATCTATCAGCTGGGCATTCTGATATCGATCGTGCTGTTGCTGGTCATGCCGGTCAGAACGCCGCTGGTTTATTATGCCCTGGCCTCTCTGGCTGGATTTTTCGGTGGTTATTGGATCACGATGATCACGCTGGCGGCCGAACAGTTCGCGACCAACATCCGCTGCGTGGCGGCTACAACCATTCCGAACTTCGTGCGGGCGGCGACCATTCCGATGAACCTGGCCTTCGCCGCGCTGAAGCCGCACGGGCCCGCGCAGGCTCTGGTTGCGATCGGCATGGTCGTCATCGTGCTGGCGGTGATTGCCGGTCGCGGGGTCGAGGAAACGCACGGCAAGGATCTCGACTACATCGCCGGTTAGGCATACTGCGCCGCATATATTGCACTGCATGGCTGAGGGCTGGAAAATTTTCGGCTTGGGCATAGGGTGCGAACCTCAAGATATGATCGTGGAGATTCGCTATGCCCGCCGATACCGTTGAACTGCAAGCCGCCAAAAGAAAAGCCGGCCCGATCCGCCAGTTTGTGACGATTACCGTGGGCGTGGATGGCCCGCGCTGCACGTTCGACGCGTCGCAAACCGATATCGATTACCAGATCCAGGACCGCAAGCCCTGCGGCAAGGTGACGCTGGAAGGCGACATGGTGCATGTGGCCGAAGGCAAAATCGACGCGATCATCGAGCAGGGATGCAGCATGCTGCGTCACCTGCCGTCGGAGCAGCTGGAAGCCCAGTTGGAACAATATAAAATCGGCCGCGATAAACTGGTGGCCTGGAATAGCGCGCGCAGCGGCCAGCCGCAGAACGTCTAGATCACCAGCGTCGGCCAGCCCCGGTCACTGTCTGGCCGTTTGTTACGTGTCTGTGAACTGCATAAGGTCGTGCCGCCATGGCAGGGGCCGCCGCCATTGCCGGGAGCATGGTTCCTGTCGCCGCACAGGGCGTCGGCATGCAGCGCCAGATACATGTCAAGCAGGCGCAGATCGTGCGGTTGCGCCTCGATGCCGATGCCGATCAGGCCGGCGGCCATGACCGTGCCGCCCAGATTCAGGGCGGCGGCGGTGGCGGCCAGCACGGTGGCATGACGGATAAGGGAGGAACGGGCAGTCATGACAACAGCCATATGACTAGGCTCGAAGTTTTTGCCCGGCAATGCTTTTTGCACTGCACACCTGAATGGTTAAAACAGTTAACGCCGCACTGGATTCCGGCGACTGGCGGCGCTATGGTCGCCACTCGCCTTAAAATTATGAACAAACCTGAAAGCATTCCCATGAGCATCAAGACCACCGACGACGAAGCCCTTGCCTTCCACCGCATGGGCAAGCCCGGCAAGCTGGAAATCACGCCGACCAAGCCGCTGACGACCCAGCGCGACCTGTCGCTGGCCTACAGTCCCGGCGTCGCCGTTCCGTGCCTTGAAATCGCCCGTGACCCGTCGACCAGCTACGACTACACCGCGCGCGGCAACCTCGTCGCCGTCATCTCGAACGGCACCGCGGTGCTGGGCCTCGGCGACCTCGGCGCGCTGGCCAGCAAGCCGGTGATGGAAGGCAAGGCGGTGCTGTTCAAACGCTTCGCCGATGTCGACGCCATCGATCTTGAAATCGACACCAGGGACGTCGACGCGTTCTGCAGCGCCGTCAAGCTGCTGGAGCCGACCTTTGGCGGCATCAACCTCGAAGACATCAAGGCGCCGGAATGCTTCATGATCGAGCAGCGCCTGCGCGAGACGATGAACATCCCCGTTTTCCACGATGACCAGCATGGCACCGCCATCATCGCCGCCGCCGCGCTGATCAACGCCTGCGACCTGACCGGCCGCGACCTGAAGGACGTCAAGATGGTCGTCAACGGCGCCGGCGCCGCCGCCATCGCCTGCGTCGAGCTGTTCAAGGGCATGGGCGTGAAGCACGAAAACGTCATCATGTGCGACAAGAAGGGCCCGATCTATCAGGGCCGCACCGAAGGCATGGACCAGTGGAAATCCGCCCACGCCGTGCCGACCGACGCCCGCACGCTGGCCGAAGCCGCCAAGGGCGCCGACGTGCTGGTCGGCTTGTCGGCCAAAGATTCTTTCACCAAAGAGATGGTGAAGTCGCTGGCGAAAAAGCCGATCATCATGGCGATGGCCAATCCCGATCCGGAAATCCGCCCGGAAGACGTCGCCGAAGTGCGCGACGATGCGATCATGGCGACCGGCCGTTCGGATTACCCGAACCAGGTCAACAACGTGCTGGGCTTCCCATTCCTGTTCCGCGGCGCGCTCGATGTACGCGCCCGCACGATCAACGAGGAAATGAAGATCGCCGCCGCCAACGCCATCGCCGCGCTGGCCCGCCAGAACGTGCCGGAAGAAGTGGCCGCCGCCTACGCCGGCAAGACGCTGACCTACGGCCCGGAATATATCGTGCCGGCGCCGTTCGACCCGCGCCTGATGGTCGAGATCCCGACTGCGGTGGCCAGGGCGGCCATGGATTCGGGCGTCGCGCAAAAGCAGATCACCGATTTCGACGCCTACCGCCAGCATCTCCGTGCCCGCATCGACCCGACCGCCGGCGCGCTGGAATCGATCGCCGAGCAGGTGCAAAAGAACCCGCGCCGCGTCGTCTTCGCCGAAGGTGAAGAGGATCAGGTGATCCGCGCTGCGCTTGCCTTCCGCAGCGCCCGCTACGGCACGCCGGTGCTGGTCGGCCGTGACGACATCATCCGCAACAAGCTGCTGGAATTCGGCGTCACCGACCTGACGGGCATCGAGATCCAGAACGCCCGCATCATCAACGACCAGATGCCCGCCGAGACGCAGGTGCTGCCCGACCGCCTCTATGCCCGCCACCAGCGCCGCGGCATGCTGCGCCGCGACGCGCAGCGGCTCGTCAACCAGAACCGCAACGTGTTCGGCGCGCTGCTGGTCGCCGAGGGGCAGGCGGACGCGATGGTCACCGGCCTGACGCGCAACTTCCGCATCTGCTTCGACGATGTCCGCCGCGTGTTCGACACCGCCGCCGTCAACGGCAAGCCGGGCCGCATCTCGGGCGCCTCGCTGATCGTCAGCCGCCACCACACGGTGTTTTTGGCCGACACGGCGGTGCACCTGCAGCCGTCGCCGGAACAGCTGGTCGAGATCGCCACGCAGACCGCCAAGCTGGCCCGCCAGATGGGCCACACGCCGCGCGTTGCCTTCGTGTCGTACACCAACTTCGGCCAAAGCGACCGCGAAGGCGCCGCCAAGCTGCGCACAGCCTTGAAGCTGCTCGACAGCGCGCCGCGCGACTTCGAGTACGAGGGCGAGATGACCGCCGACCTCGCGCTCGATTACGAGACGCTGAAAAAGTACTACCCGTTTGCCCGCCTGTCGGGCGCGGCCAACATTCTGATCATGCCGACCCTGCATGCCGCCAACATCAGCGCCAAGCTGCTGCGCCGCATCGGCGCCGACAGCGTCATCAGCCCGATCCTGCTCGGCCTTGAAAAGCCGGTGCAGATCCTGCCGATGGCTGCGGGCGTCAACGACATCCTGACCGCCGCACTGCTGGCGGGTTGGCAGTCGCTGCAAAACGCCGGCTAAAATCGGCGCATCGCATAAAAGAAAAGGCGGGCCTCGGCCCGCCTTTTTATTTTTGCAGCAGTTCCGCCTTTAGGCTTTCGGCGGCATATGGATTGAAAGCCGACAGCAATTCATGCCGCAATTCGCGTTCAGAAAAATCGGACGCGACCGCAATAGTCTCGATAAAATCATCAATGTGTGCTGAATGAATCTCAATTTTCTCGCCGCCGTCAAGCATTGGCGCGGTGGCCAGCCGGCAATCCTGCGCGACAAAATAATAGACGTTCCAGTCGATCTTGCCGCCAAAGTGATGCTGGCGGATTTGCCGCCAGTTCTCGCTGACCAAGCCTGTTTCTTCCAGCAATTCGCGCTGTGCGGCGACCAGTGGCGTCTCGCCTTCCTCGGCACGACCGCCGAACAGGGACAGGAAAGGTGGCTTGCCCGGCTGTTCCTGCCGGGCATATAGAACCTTGTCACCCTGCAAGGCAAAAACGACGACCGTATCCTGACGTCGTACGGCTTCGAACGTTGCGACGCTGCCGTCGAATAATTCCTGTTCCCATTGATAAACGTCGAACAGTACGCCCTTGAAAACGCAGGTGGCGTGAGCGGGAATACGGTTCATTTTATTTTATGCCGACAAGGACAAGGGCGATCAGACCCAGCACCATGCCGATGCCGTTCAGCATGGAAATCGGCTCCTTGAAAATCACGATGCCCAGAAAGGCGCAGCCGATAACGGTCGCCAATGCATAGAATGTAATGGCGACCGCCGATTCTGTGCCGATCTTCATCGAATAGGCCCAGACGAACCCGGCGATGTTCAGCAGGATGAAACCACCGATCAGGAAGATGAGGGGATGCGCCTCTTTCTTCGCCCACCAGACCAGCAACATGTCGGCGATGACGGCGACGATACAGGAGCAGATCAGGAGCGGGTTCATCCGGTTCTTCTACTTCCCCGTGCTACCGAAACCGCTTTCACCACGTGCGGTGGCGGGCAGTTCGGCGACCTCGATTGTCTGCACGCGCGCATAGGGCGCGATCAGGAATTGCGCGACGCGCATGCCGCGTGAGATCGTGAAGGCTTCCTGCCCGTGATTGATCAGTGCGACCTTGATCTCGCCGCGATAGTCGCAGTCGACCATGCCGCCTAGAATGGCGATGCCGTTCTTGAACGCAAGGCCCGAACGACCCCAGACCTGCCCGTGATAACCGGGCGGAATGGCAAAACACAGGCCGGTCGGCACACCAACGCGCTCGCCGGGTTGCATGACCATATCTTCGATGCAGGCGGCGATCAGGTCGATGCAGGCGGCGCCATCCGTCTCGTGCTTGGGCAATGGCAGGCCGTCGGCATGCGGCAGGCGGGTGATGGGCAGCGTCATCGGCGCGTGATGATGGGCAAAACTGGGCTGGCTCATTCTCTAATCCTTTTACTTGAAGGCTTCGTCGTCATAGGCGCCGTAGAACGTGCCTTTCGGCATCCAGCCGCGCACCGAGGTGCCGGGAAATTTCACTTCACACCAGGCGTTTTCGCACGCGGTCAGCTCGCCCATCGCCTGCGGCTCGGCATGCGCGACGACGCTGGCGGTGGAATTGGCGGTTTTGTAGACCGGCTGCGGCGAGGTGCCGGTGATGATGAAGGCGCGGCGGCCCGACAGCATGCTCTGGTGCACCCAGCCCTCGGCGCCGTCGATGTCGCGGATGCGCCGCCAGGTGTCGTACTCGGCGGTGATCTCGACCGGCAAACCTTCGCGGTGATAGACCCAGTCGACCGGGTAGCGCACGCCGGGGCCGGTGCGCAAGTTGATCTCGCCCGTCCGCAGCGTGACAAAACGCGGGATCGGCAGGCCGCTGCTGGTCGGGGCGGCACCGTTGCCGGCAACCGGGGCGTCGGCGGGCGGTTCCTGCGCGATTGCAGGGGTGGCCAGCAGCAAAGCCGCCAGCATCATCATGGTACGCAACATGTAAGTCCTCATTCCTGCCGGTAACGTAGAAATTCTCGGCAGCCGGGTCAAGCTTGCCGGTTGCCCGGCCGCCTGTCAGGATGCGGTTATGCACCGTTTTCTGCTTCTGGCCCTGCTGGCGTTGTCCGCCCCTGCTTATGCAGCGGCTGGCATTGCTTCGCATGGCGAACCGGCGCTGCAGGATGGCTTCGACCATCTACCCTATGCGAACCCGGATGTGCCCAAAGGCGGCCAGCTGCGCATCGCGCTGACCGGCGGCTTCGATAGCCTCAATCCCTATATCGTCAAGGGCTCGTACCCGCCCGAGATGTATTACGGCAATTTCATCTATGAAACTCTGCTGTACCGCTCGTCCGACGAGCCGTTCACGATGTATGCCGGCCTGGCCGAGCCGCTCGACATCCCGCCCGACCGCAGCGCGATCACCTTCCGCCTGAACGATAAGGCGCGCTGGGCCGACGGCCAGCCGGTGACGGCCGACGACATTATCTTTAGCTGGCAGACTTTAAAGAAAAGCGGCCGACCGGCATTGCGCACCTATTACGGTCAGGTCGACAGCGCGACCAAGCTCGACGAGCGCAGCGTGCGCTTCATCTTCAAGCCGCGTGCCGACAAGAGTTACGACCGCGAGCTGCCGCTGCTGATCGGCCTGATGGCGGTGCTGCCGATGCACGCACTGCAGGGTAAGGATTTCACCCAGACGACGTTGACGCCACTGATGGGTAGCGGCCCATATCAGGTGACCGAGGTGCAGCCGAACCGCCGCATCGTCCTCACCCGTCGCGCCGACTGGTGGGGCAGGGATCTGCCGGTCATGCGCGGGCAGATGAATGTCGACCGCATCGTGCTGGATTTCTACCGCGATGAAACCGTGGCGCGGCAAGCGGTGATGGCGGGCGCCGACGATTTCAAGACCGAGGCCGACCTGCTGCGCTGGCAACAAGCGTACCGCGGCAACGCGCTGGATAATCACAGGATCGACCTGCAGGCGATCCCGCATCACCGGCCCGCGCCGTACAAGGGCTTTGTGCTGAACACGCGCCGCGCGCCGTTCAGCGATCCGGCCTTCCGCCACGCGCTGGCGCATGCCGCCAGCTTCGCGCAGATCGACCGCACGCTGTATGGCGGGCAATATCGCCGCAGCCTCAGCACATTCGCCGGCAGCGCGCTGGCCGCCGTCGGCGACGAGGACCTGCAACACGAAACGCCCGAGATGTATCGTGCGCAACTGAAACAGGCGCAGGCCGATCTGCAGCAGGCGGGTTACCATTTTGCCGATCAGCAATTGCTGGATAAAACCGGCAAGCCGGTGACGTTCGAAATTCTGCTGAATGACAGCTACGACGAACGCATCGCGCTGGCATGGGCCAAGCAGTTGCAGGGCATTGGTATCGCCGCCACCGTGCGTCTGGCCGACAGTGCGCAGTTCCAGCAGCGGCTCAGCGATTTCGATTATGACGTGGTGGTGAATCGCATGGTCAATTCGCTGTCGCCGGGGAACGAGCAGCGCATCTACTGGGGCAGCGCCAATGCCGACGTGCACGGCAGCCGCAATTACGCGGGCGTGCACGATCCCAATATCGACGCCGCCATCGACGCGCTGCTGGCCGCCAACACCTACGACGATCTGATTACGACGACGAAAAAACTCGACGCCGATCTGATCGCGGGCGACTACGTGATCCCGTTCTTCTTCACCGGCAACGACCTGATCGCCCGCAGCGCCTCGCTGCACCTGCCCGACACCGTGCCGCTGATGGGGTACGATATTCGGACGGTGTGGTCGGATAATCGCTAAAAATCAGGATTTCGGCAGCGCGTTCCGCTTTTCGGCGGTGATTAGCTGCTTGCTGATTTCCTCGCGCAGTTTTTCGAACGCGCGGTTCTCGATCTGCCGCACGCGCTCGCGGCTGATGTTGTAATGCTGCGACAGATCTTCCAGCGTCGACGGCGGCTCGCGCAATCGGCGCTCGGCCAGAATATGCGCCTCGCGCGGCTGCAGCACCGACAACGCGTTGCGGAACAATTCCTGCCGCAGCTTCCATTCCTCGCTGTCGGCCGTCGTCGTTTCCTGGCTGGGGCCGTGATCCTGCAGGAAATCCTGCCACTCGCTGGTGCCCTCGTCGCCGCTGCCCACCGTCGCGTTCAGCGAATGGTCGGGTGCGCCAAGACGGCGGTTCATCGAGATAACCTCGTGCTCCGGCACCGCCAGCTTGTCGGCGATGTCGCGCACCTGTTCCGGCGGCAGGTCGGCGTCTTCGTAGGCGCGCAGATCGTTCTTGATCCGCCGCAGATTGAAGAACAGTTTTTTCTGCGCCGCCGTGGTGCCGATCTTCACCAGACTCCACGTACGCAAAATGTATTCCTGGATCGACGCCTTGATCCACCACATCGCATAGGTCGACAGGCGGAACCCGCGCTCGGGATCGAATTTCTTCACCGCCTGCATCATGCCCAGATTGCCCTCGGCGATCAGGTCGGTCACCGGCAGCCCGTAGCCGCGATAGCCCATGGCGATCTTGGCGACCAAGCGCAAATGGCTGGTGACCAGCTGCTGCACCGCGTCGCGGTCGCCGCTGTCGCGCCACAGGCGGGCAAGGTTGACCTCTTCCTCCGGCTTCAGCAGCGGAAATTTGCGGATTTCGGCCAGATATTGCGCCAGACCGGTATCGCCCGACAGGGTCGGCACGGCATCGCGCGCGCGCGCGGGCAGCTTGGCGCTGTCGTCGTCGGTCGCCGCGCTATCCTGCGGTTCGGTTGGGGTTTTAGAGGCCATGCGCTGATCTTATCTGTTCTTCAGGTCCGCGTGCAAACGTTCCATGTCATATGGGAGCGGGCTGTTAAATTTCAAGCGCTTGCCGGTAACCGGGTGCGTAAAGCTCAATCCCGCCGCATGCAATGCCTGCCGTTCGAAGGCCCGCAGGGGCGACGGAAGCCCGGAAATCCCTCGCTTTTTGCCGTATAGCGGGTCGCCGACGATGGGCAGGCCAACATGCTGCAGATGGACGCGGATCTGGTGCGTGCGCCCGGTTTCCAGCACGCATTCGACCAGCGTCGCCATGCTGCCGAAATGCACCAGACTGGTCATGTGGGTGATCGCATGCTTGCCGCCGTTGGTGCGAGTCGGGTCAAGCACAGCCATGCGCTGGCGGTGGCGCGGGTCGCGGCCAATCGGCGCGTCGATGGTCAGGTCGGCCGGCGCCATGCCATGCACAAAGGCCTGATAGGTGCGCGACAATTCGCGGCTGCCGTCGTCATGGGCGGCGAACTGCGCCGCCAGTCCTTTGTGCGCGACGTCGCTTTTGGCCACCACCATCAGCCCGCTGGTTTCCTTGTCGAGGCGATGGACGATCCCCGGCCGCTTCACCCCGCCGATGCCCGACAGGCTGTCGCCGCAATGGGACAACAGCGCATTGACCAAGGTCTGGTCCGGATTGCCTGCCGCCGGATGTACGACCAAGCCCGCGGGCTTGTCGATGACCAGCAGGTGTTCGTCCTCGTAGATGATCGAGAGCGGGATGTCCTGCGCCTGCGGCGTCGCCTCGATCGGCGGCGGCACGTCGATGGCGTATGCTTCGCTCGTCTTGACCGGCGTGTTGGGTTTCAGGATGGCCTGCCCGTCGCGCGTCACCTGTCCGCCCTCGATCAGGGTTTGCAGGCGCGCGCGGGATAAATCCGGACACAATGCCGCCAGCGCCCGGTCGAGCCGCTGGGCGTTGAATTCGTCGGTGATGGTAATGGTTAATAGCATGCCGCCTGTTTAGCATAGGATCGCCGGGCTTGCGCCAGCAAATCCTGAAAGCTAGGGTTGGCTTATGACGGAAACACTTGAGAAAACCGCCGAACGCCTCGCCTTCGGCACCGAGATCATCAATCCCAAGGGCGGCCTGCTGGAAAAGCTGAAGCTGGCCGAGAAGGAAAAGCGCCCGCTGCGCGTCAAGTTCGGCTGCGACCCGACTGCACCCGACCTGCATCTGGGCCACGCCGTGGTGTTCAAGAAGCTGCGCCAGTTCCAGGATGCCGGCCACACGGTCGTCTTTATCATCGGCGACGGCACGACGCTGATCGGCGATCCGTCGGGCCGCAACGCCACCCGCCCGACGCTGAACCCCGAGACGATCAAGCAGAACGCCGACACCTACTTCCAGCAGGTCGGCAAGCTGCTCGACATGTCGAAGGTCGAGGTGCGGTACAACTCCGAATGGATCAACAAGCTGGATTTCGTCGGCATGATTCACCTGGCGCAGCAGGCGACCGTCGCGCAATTGCTGGTGCGCGAGGATTTCGGCAAGCGCATGAAGGAAGAGGTGCCGATCTCGCTGCACGAACTGCTGTACCCGCTGGTGCAAGCGTATGACAGCTGGGCGATCAAGGCCGACATCGAGTTCGGCGGCACCGACCAGCTGTTCAACAACATGATGGGCCGCCATCTGCAGGAACGCTGGGAACAACCGGCGCAGGCCGTCATCTGCATGCCGCTGCTGCGCGGTCTCGACGGCCACGACAAGATGTCGAAGTCCAAGCACAACTATATAGGCATCACCGAAGCGCCGGAGCAGATGTATGGCAAAGCCATGTCGATTCCCGACGCGCTGCTCGAAGAGTGGACAAAGCTGGCGACCGATTTCACGCTGGATGAAAAGAAGGCGCAGATCGCGCAAATCGCTGCCGATCCGATGGGCGTGAAGAAAACCATCGCCGCCAACATTGTCGCCCAGTACCACGGCGCCGGCGCGGTTGAGGCAGCCGCGCAGCACTTCTACAACAACGTCCAGAACCGCGACGTGCTGGCGAAAGACTACACGCCGAAAATACTGGCGGAGCTTGGCTTAGCGGCCGACGGTCTGACATTGTTGCCGCTGCTGAAGGCGCTGGCACCTGACCAGAGCAACGGCGACCTCCGCCGCATGGTCGATGGCGGCGGCGTCGCGCTGAACGGCGACAAGGTAACGGATATCAACGCATCTGTCTCGCTGCCGGTCAAACTGAAGATGGGCAAGCGCGGCTTTTTTGAAGTCAGCTGAGCAGGTTTTCCGCCAGCTTCGTCAGCAGGCTGGCGCCGAAAAACAGGAACAGCAGCCCGACCAGCCGCGAGACCAGCACGGTGTGTTGCAGG